>RCMY010006924.1_pt1 | contig 13364 bp, 6 predicted proteins | sample 2041341 | NCBI WGS metagenome assembly RCMY01 (sample SAMN09708234, study PRJNA481090) | Marine sediment metagenome, whole genome shotgun sequencing project. | reverse complement strand
GCTGCAGGTTCGCCGGGCGTGTCACCGGGCGCTGCAGGTTCGCCGGGCGTGTCACCGGGCGCTGCAGGTTCGCCGGGTGTGTCACCGGGTGCTGCAGGTTCGCCGGGTGTGTCACCGGGTGCTGCAGGCCCGCCGGGCGTTTGCGCCCCGCCCGGTGTGGTTGTGCCGCCTGGTGCCTGCGTGCTGGGCCTGATCGGTGCCAGCGTCGGCTCGAACCACTGTTTCAACAGATCGTTCTTGAAAAAATCCAGCGCCCAGTTTTCCTTGTCCGACTTGTCTTCGGCGGTCGAGAAATTGATCACCTTGATCTCGATGACGCCGTCCTGAATCAGCTTTTCAAAGGCAAGGTCGATGCCCGCTTCAAGGTAGACAGGCACGCCGCCAATTACCGCACCGGCCGTCAGGTCGATTCCCATGCTGAGGTGGTCGAAGATGCGTTTGTAGTTGGCCTTGATTTCCACGTCCAAGGCCGGATTCAGCCCTGTATAGGTGAAGCTATAGATCACGCCGACCGGCGCGCCGCCCTGCTTGAACGCCTGATCCAGGATCACCGCGCCCTCTTGGCTGAGGGCAAGGCTGAAAAGCGCGTTGTTGTCGCCGCTCATCGACGGGATGGTGGCGCCCAGTATCTTTTCGACCGCCCGGAACCCACCCGGAGGGGCCGCATCGGCGGTGGTGCCGCCGCCACCTTCGAGATCAAGCGCAACAATGCGCACCGAACCTTCGTCCAGCGGCACGGGCGACAGGATCGGCGGCCCGTCGGACACCTGCGCCAGCTTGGACAGGATCTTGCGCTGGGTCCGGTTGTCGAGCTTCAGAACCGATTCCAGCATCAGGAATCCGCCGCCCTTCATGTCACTGTCCGCCGACGCGGCGCGATAGCTGATCAGCGTGAACTGGGGCACATCGCCGGGGTCGCGGCGTCCGAGCGCGGGCGCGGGGCCGGGCAGGTACCAGAACTGATCCGGACGGATATGATCAGGAAAGACGGTGACGCCCTCGATGGTCTGAACCTTGGAGTCGAACTGGAGCATTTTATCCTCGTGATCTTGCGGGCGTTTGCCTCGGGCGCGTTACATCTGTCACGTCAGCCTCAGCCTCAGCGGGCTTTCGACAGATTGCCCGGTCGGTCGCTGTCGGCTCATGCCGTTGGTCAGAAATTCAGTGACAGTCAGTTGATAGGTGCTCACTTCGCTGCGGGCATAATCGTATTCGAAAAACCCGCTTTGGCCGGGTCCGTCGAAGGTAAAGCTGTTTCGGACGGACATGCCGAAATCGGGGTCTTCGAACGCGAGATCGGCCTGCACCCGCGCCACCCCCTTTGCGGCGAAATTATCGTCCGGGGACAGAACCTGAATGACGCGGTGCGCCTTCATGTCGAGCCGGATGAAGATCGTCGATTCTTGGGTATCTGACAGCGGAATGTCGATCTGGCGATTGTCCGTCATCAGGATCTTGGCCGAATAGCGGATGAAGCGTTTGTTCTCATCCTTGAGATTGACGACAAAGCTTTTGGGGATTTTGTCCGTGTCGCTGTTCATGAAGAATAGCGATTTCGTCTCGAACAGGTCGTTGGCGATATCCTGATAGCTGAGTTCCACGAACACCATCGACACCAGATCCCACGGCACCGCCGGCACCACGGTAACCGAGCGCGATTTCGGAACGGGATTGCGGATCGTCAGCAGTTCCTGGTCCAGCGTGGTCCAGTCCTCGACCCGGTCACGGTTGTCGGCGGCGTGATACTCCTTGCGGATCTCATAGCTATCCAGATCAACATTCATCCGGAAGCGTTTCCAGGTGAATTCGGGGTCTTTGCTGGTCAGCAGGAAGCTGTCGTTCAGGTCGATTCCGTTGTCCGGGTCGCGGTAGCGCAACTGGACGCCGACGCTTGGGTAGCGATCCCAGGGAAAGTTTGCGGCGCCCACGACGATGTCGTCGATGAAGTACAGTTTCTCGTTTTGCGGCGCGACCTCGAATTCATCGCGCACGGTTGCGCGGCGCGGGGAGTCGATCCGCGCAGGCCGTTCGGCTGCATCGACGCCGCGAAAGCTGACGGTGTAGTCATAGGCCACCGGGCGCCGCATCACGCCGTTTTCCAGAATGCTGTTCCAGCTTTTGGTGGTGCTGGGCGCCCCTTTCGTCAGGCGCATGGTTTCCACGCGGCTGCCGTAGTTCAATGAAACGTTCAGGGATTCGACCTCATCCGCGTCAAAATCCACCAGCGCATGGGCCGTGGCTGTGCGGCGCTTGAACCAATCGCTGTCCAGATCGACCTCGGTCACGAAACGCGACATGTCGACCGTTCCGTTGGCATCCCGCAGAAGTCGGAACAGCCCCTGCATATGCGCCTGCGGGTAAATCGATTTACGCACTGTGATGCGTTCGTTCATCGTCATGTTGATCGTCTTGCGGTCGATCCGCGTCATGTCGAATTTCTTGTAACTAAAGGAGGCGGCCCCGGCCCAACCGCCGGTCGCGATCAGCAGGCCCACCTGCGAGGCGGCCTTGGTTTCGTCCCCCCATCCGGCTTCCTCGGGCTTCATCGGGTCGACGCTGGGTTCAAAGAAGGCCTGCGTCACCATGTCCTTGAAATCGTTGATCGCATCTTCGCGCCGCCCGATCCAGCTTGCGTCCTCTTCGCCTTCGGGGAGGAAGGTATCGACCTCGATATTGATCGCGCGGTCCTCTATCAGCTTGTCGACCACAGTCCCGATCTCGACCGAGGAGAACAGCACCGTCGCGGAAAAGCTCTCCTCGAAATGCGTCTGGACGCGGTCCCAGTCGGCGCTGACCTTGATCCGGAAGGCGGGGCGCAGGGCGAAGAAATGCAGCGAATAGATGACGCCCATCGGCATCATCTCGCCGCGCATGGACGCCTCGATCAACTGCACGCCATCGGCATCCAGCTCGACCGAGAAGATCGCGTTGTTGTCCCCGTAAAGCGCAGGTTTGGAGTGGTGGTCCAGCTTCACCACAAAGCGCTTTTCGGCGGCATCTGCATCTGCATCCGCGTCGTCGGCGGGCGCGTCATCGCTGGCGGCGCCGAGGATGATCAGCTTGACCTCGCCATCCTCGAAGCTGATCGGCGACATGATCGGGTTGTCGCGCAGCTGATGCATCCTCTTGAGTTCGCTGCGCACCTCGTCAAGGCGTTCGGGTTCTATCGCCAGATCGACGCTGAAGTTCAGGAATCCGCCAGCCCCCGCTGCCCCGCGATACTTCAGAAGTTGCAGTTGCGGGATGTGCTGGCCCACGACCGGGTCAAAGACCGTGGTCAGCTTCGGCATCGCGGGCGCACAGTGGAACACGTCGTCGCGTTCGTGGTCCACAAAGACGGTGACACCCTTGATGATGTGGAATGGCGGTTTCAAAAAAAGCATTTATTCTGCTCCGGCTGAACGAGGGGGCGACTATTGGAACGGATCGAGGATCAGCGCCTGATCGGAAACCGTTTCCGGCCCCACCGATTTCGTCGTCTGGTCTGTCATGAAAAACTGAACCGAATAGCTGTACTCGATCAGGTCTTTGTTCTTCAGTTCGACCTTCCAGGTCTGGGATTCCGGTTTTGTCGGGCTGAAGACGTAGGTTTTGCGTTCGTTCACATCGTTGTCGGGGTCCTGATAGTGCAGCGACACCTTCGCGAGCCGCACCGCCGTCCAGTCGATCAGGTCGGTGATTACCATCACCTCAAGGAAGTCCTCGATCGGGGCCGGCACCAGAATGGTGTTAGTTTCGGCCACGGACAGGGGGATATCCTCGCTGGTGCCGTCCTTGTAGGCGACCGAGGCGCTGTACTGGACCACGCCGCCGGTCTGCGAGATTGCCGGGAACGACCACTCGAAAAACGGGTTGCCCGCGTTAAGCGCCACGCTTTTGGTCAGGTGGTAGTCGTTCGTATCATCGTCATAGCGCAGGTCCATGAAGATGTTCTGGATACGCGTGGCAAAGTCTCCGACACCGCGCACGCCGATGTCGATGGTGGCCGCAAACACGTCATTTATGAACAGGTTGGAGGCGCGCGCCTCCTGCGGATCGCCCAAGACCTCGCTGCCGTTCTTCATGAAGTACTTGACCTGGTATTCGTAGTTCTTCCGCATCGGCTCAAAGATGACTTCCTGAATCTTATGCGTCGGATTGGCCTGACTCAGTTGGAACTGATCCTCGAACCGGTCGACCCCGCGGTCCTCGTAGATGAAGGTGACAAGCGCGCGGTCAATGTCGCTCCAGTTTAGATCACCGCTGGACACGTCAATATCCAGGATGCCGATATCATCGACACCGATGGTCAGATTGCCCTCGTCAGTGGTGATATCCTCGGACTGGTAGATCCGGCTCTGACCTTTGTAGTTGATCTGGTAGGAGTAGATGTAGGACCAGTTATCCGCCTCGACGAAGGCGCCCAGCTTGCCGATCTTGTCGGGGTTGTTCAGCACCACTTCGCCTTCGGGCTCGCCCGGGACCATGTTCGCCATGGGGCGGTTGTTGTACTTCAGCTTGACCTCGACCGAATGGATCGGGAGTTCTTTGAAATCGGCATTGGCGACAACGTTGACGCGAATCTGGCGAAAGAACGGATCGTCCAGGTCGATCTCGCGGAAGTAGTCCTCCCATTTATAATTGTTGCCGTCAGAGTCCTTCAGCGTGGTGATACCGGGCAGCGTGCCGTTGGGGTTGACCCGCCATTCTATCGCCTGACGTTCCTTGTAGGTCAGCGTAAAGCTGGAAATCTTGGTCGACGAAATGTTGCGGGTTACGTTCTCAATCTTTTTCGGCTTTTTGCGCTGATCGTCGGGAACGGGCGCAATTGCTTCGATCATCCGCCGCTCGGCCCCGTCTTCCAGCGCGCGCATCGCCCAGTCACGGATTTCGCCCCGAACTTTTTCGTCGGTAACCATGCCCCAGTCGGCCCAGAAACGCATGGCCTCGGACGAGATCGCCTGTTCGCGGATCGTCTCGCGATAGCTGTCATTTTTCCAGGCTGGCCAATGCTTGTTCACATCAATGGTTTGGTAAAAGCTGTAGAATTCTGTCGCATGGAACGAGGCCCTGACCTTGACCAGCGGCAGGGCTGCGGGCGTGACAAGCGAATACTCGACACCAAAGGTCGGCCCTTGGCCCTTCATCGCCTGCTCAAAAAAGGTGATGCCCTCGGGTGTCAGTTCCACCCCGAATGTGGCGGAGTTGTCGCCGTAAAGCGACGGCTTGCCCGAGTTCTGGATCTTGTCGACAAATGTGCCGTCAGACCCCGCAATGATCAGGCTGCAGGTGCCATCCGTATAGGTGGGCGATCCCAGTTTGACCTTCGGGATCGGATCCATGTTGCGCCGCCGCGCCTCGGCGTTGATCTGTGCCTGCAATGCATCTTTTAGCGGTTGCACCTTGTCGTCTGGCAGCACGAAGGCCACGCTGAAGATCAGGAAGCCGCCGCCGACCTTGCCATCTTCGCGGTCGATCGGCATCCGGTACTTGTAGATCCCCATATCCAGCTTGCCTTCGGGCGTCTTGCGGAACGAGCAGCGCGACGGCAACGGATAGTGGGTCTCGATCTCCTTGCTGTCGCCAAAAACGGTGATGCCTTCAATGGTCTGGACCTTGTCGATCTGAAGCATGGGTCAATCCTCGGTTTGAATGTTGGGGGACAGCACGATTTCGGGATTTGCGGCAGTGGTTTCGGGGTGCCGCTCGACCGCGCCGGAAGCCAGGGTGGCGCGCCACTCGTAGGTCAGGCTTTGGCCAAGAGGGGCGCCGCGCGCCACCAGCAGCCAGGTGACCGGCGCGAATGGCGGGCGGAAATGGAAAGTGCGAAGATCACTGGTGTCGCGGTCTTCGGGGTCATAGCGCGCGGTGAGGCGGGCGCGGTCGGCGCCGGTATCTTCGAGCGGTCCAGGGTCGATACTGATCGCGACAAGCCCGAGATCGCCCGGCTCCAGGGCCAGGGTGCCGCCGCTGGCCGTGACGGTTGCCTCATACGCCGCCGCGCCAGTGACATACTGGGTGGCAAGCAGGATCGCGCCGTCTGCCGCGACAAGGTCAATTGTGGCTTCGGGTGCGGACGGGGTCAGGTGAACACGCGTTTGCGGATTATCTTCCCGGCTGGCAATGACCAGCGCCACGACATCCGACAGATCGGCGCCCGGCAGTTCCGGCAGGGAAAGGCGGACGGCGGCTGGTTCGTGGCCATCTGGCGTGGGTGCCGGTTGGGGCAGGGGGGTGACGCCGGGCTCGGGGACGACGACCGGCGTATCGCTGCCAGGGAACCAGGATCCAACATCAGTGCCCGCCGAAATGCTGAGATTCTCTTCGATTGTCAGGTCAATATCCAGCGCTGTATTCTGCCCGGCAGATATCGATGCAGGCAGGGTGCCCAGCATCTTTGCAGCCGCGTCAAGAAAGGCGGGCCAGAGTTTTGTATCATCGGGGTCGGCCAGTTCCAGAACCACGCGCTGATCCGCCAGTGCCGCCTCCAGATCCGCAAGCGTCGCAAGATTGCTCAGCTCGCCTGTCAGACGGGCCTGATGGCGAACGGGCCAATTCAGGGTTGCCTCGTAACCCACGCCCAGATAGCCATGCTGACCGTTCATCGCAGCTGCCACCGAAGGCCGGTCTTGCGGCGTGACTGTCAGGCTGAACATCGCGTTGAACGGCGCCATACCCGATGTGGCGCTCTGCGCCAGTTCGCGCGCATCACCGGAGGTTTCATAAAGCAAAAGCCGTGCGGAAGTCATGCTGACCGGGGCAAAACTCAATCTGACCAGGTTTGGGTCATCAAATTGATTCAACTGTGCTAATTCGTCCCGCAAGGATGCGAGGGTTTCCTCACTTGGCGACCACAATGCGGTGAGTTGCAAGAACGAAACATCGCCTGTTTCGATCAGCATCGCCTGCGCGCTGCCATCAGGATTCAGAAACAACCCACAGTTGAGCGGCAGGTAGTAATAGTGAGCGTTCGCATCGGGCACCGGGATGCATAGGACATTGTCAAACAAAAAGCCGCCCGCCACCGTGCGGGGATCCAGATGGATTCCGTCGGCAGTGATGGCGTATTGCGCGCCGACCTCTTTTTGATTCCCCCGCCGGGCACTGCCCGGTTCCAACTTTTCCCCTGAGCCAAGCCCGCCGCATTTCCCTGATCCGCGGGGTGCATCGGCACCATGTGCGAAGCGGCAGGATTGAGGGAAGTGCCGAACATTCATTGGTCAATCACTCGCTTTCACGTCTCACCGGCCCCGCCCAAACTGATGAATCCGGGGCGGAATATTCGCTAAAGACGACACAAAACTCTGTTGGGCGGAAATGCCCTTTTGGGAAACTTAATGATGGGTCTCAACGATGGCGCGAAATCTGGTCGCGCTGAAAAAGAAATAGGATCGCACTGAAAACTACGCGCCACCAGATACAAGACACTGCGTAAATCACACTCATCCGAGCGCCCGGATAAGATTAAGAGACATTCAATTCTGACGTCAAAGTCTTTTCAAATCATCGCAAAATGTGGCATACTGAAAACCATACACTCTCTCTAAGGTAGCACTACTGGGGTCTTTTTCCGAGTCATTTTTTGGGTGCTTCCGGTTCGCTGCCTTCAGAGATTTTCACGAATCCAATTAGCAGAAGGTTGCAAAGCAAATGCCATCTCAGGAAATAATGGGGATAGAGGCGACGCTTGAAGCAGGGGAGTTCTCTGGTGAGGGTGTCTCGATCGAAGATGAAATCGCTGCCGCCATTTCTCAGAGTAAACGCAGTCAGGCCGAGTTCCTGGGGACGTTGGAGAGCGCCCAGATCCCCTCGAACGGGTCCGAGGCTGCGGAAACGACTTCCAGCTACATGGAGAGATTTTCGACCTTCATCGCAGGTCTGAATCTGCGCCATTTCAAAGCGCAGGAATTTCTGGTGCTCGGCGCCTCGAACAATCCCGGCGGAAAATGTGCGGGGCGGAACACGTTGCCGCCGTCCGAGCTGTGGCCGACGCTTGAGCCGACAGCGCGGTTCGTGGATGCCATCCGCGCCCGGCTGGGCAGTTCGGTGGTGATCCTGTCGGGCTACAGGGCCGAGTCCTATAACGGCTGTATCGGTGGCGCGAGCCGCAGCCAGCACAAGCTGTTCTGTGCCCTCGATCTGACGCCGCGTGCAGCCTCGGTCGACCAGCTTTGGGAAACAGCGCGCAGTATCCGCGCGGCCAATGGTGCCTACACCGGCGGCATCGGCAAGTATCGCAGCTTTGTCCATATCGATACGCGAGGCAACAATGCCGACTGGGTAGGCTGATACGACCACCTCCCAGATCCTGAAAATGCCAGACCGAAGGAGACAGATGATGCCCCCCCCCTTTCTCAACCTGACCCGGGCACAGTTCAGCGAAGCGGTTAAAACCTACAATTGGAGCACGCCGAAAACCGAGATCCATGTGCATCACACCTGGCGACCCAATCATTCCCAGTATCGCGGATTGCCGACGATCCAGGGCATGTATAATTACCACACGGGCACCAACCGCTGGTCCGACATTGCCCAGCATGTCTCGATCGGGCCGGACGGGTCGATCTGGACCGGTCGTGCTTGGTCGCGCAGCCCGGCCAGCGCGTCGGGATTCAACGGCCCGCATGTGTTCATGTTCGAGACGATTGGTGATTTCGATACCGGCAAAGACCCTCTGACCGGGGACCAGCTCGATGCGGTTCTGCATGTCGTGGCCAGTCTGCAGAGACATTTTTCGCTGACAGATCCCGAGAGCGTGAAATTCCACAACCAGATGTCGGGCAAGACCTGTCCGGGATCGTCCATTGACCGCGCCGGATTCCTGCAACAGGTCGCTGAAAAGCGCGCCGAACTTGAAGGCCCCATCAGCGATCCGGGAATGCCCGATGCGCAACGCGAGACTGCGTCGACGGACGAGGTGATGGCCGCCATCACGCATCAGGGGAGCGAAGCATTGGGCGATGACGGAGATGCAGAGCTGTCTCACGATGACGCGCTGGCCAACTTCATGGAGAGCGTCGCAGCCAACCCGTTCCGGTCCGGAGCTGTGACGGAATCCTTGGGTGCTGACACTATGACGGGCGTCACAATGCTGACCGAAAGTGCTGTGGGCGATGACGAGCAAGCGCTTTTTGCAGAACTCGGCCGTCGTGCCATGATGATGGAGGCGGATGCCTCGACCGCGGGGCAAGTCGGTCTGGGCGATGGCCCGATCGAGGAAGCCTTCTTTAGCAGTTTTGCTGACCTCGGACGCCGGATTTACAAGCGGGTCGAGGCGCAGCTATACGCTGTGATGTGCGGCGCCGACGGCAAGGATGCCAAATTGCGCGATGCTTTCGGGCTCGGGGGTAATGCGGTCACGGCGGCCATCGTTGCGGTGCTGACGGGCAGTTTCGGCCTGGCCCCGGCTATCGCCGCAGTCGTGGCGGCGCTTCTGATCCGGGTCGTGCTGAAACCCGCCTACGATACCACCTGCGAGTTCTGGGCCGAACGACTGCCCCCCGCCTGAACGGCATATAACCCGCGACCTATCTGTGAAAACCTGCAACCAAGGAGCTTGACATGCACCCGCTCGCACATCTGGAAGAGACAGATATCGTATTGGACGCACTGCCTTCGGAAGTGGCAGCAAGTATCGAAGTACGCGACAAATACATGACCGGCCTGTCGATGGGGGGCGGAATGGGACTTGAGTTTCTGGTGGCGGACGTGCAGCGGTGGCTTCCCGGGCAGGTGGTCCGGGTGGCCTTTCTGGACGGCGACGCCAAACTGCACAGGGCAATCATGGAGGCAACGCAGGAGATCAGCGACGCCTGCAACCTGGCGCTGGATTTTGGCGAAACCGAGAGCGGGTCCTTCCGGCGTTGGACCGAACAGGACCGCGAATACGCCGCCGAAATCCGCGTCAGTTTTGACAAGGGCGGCTATTTCTCTCTCGTCGGCACGGATAGTATCGACCGCACGATCGGCTCTCCGGGTGGTGATGTCGGCGGGCGACCCTATCAGACCAGCCTCAATCTTGGCGGTTACGCAGTGAAACGCCCGTCGACATGGCGCGGCACGACGCGGCATGAGTTTCTGCATGCGCTGGGCTTTCACCATGCGCATCAGAACATGCGCGGACCTTGTCAGGCGTCGTTCCGCTGGGAGGATGACGAACGCTACCATCCGACCAAAAACGACCGGGGCGGGTTTGTCGCCGATGCCGCCGGGCGACGGCCGGGGATTTACACCTATCTTGCAGGGTATCCTAATTTCTGGAACCGGATGACAGTCGACCATAATCTGAAAACAGAGGAAGACCCCAATCTGGTCGCGGGGCCGTTCGATCGGCGGTCCGTGATGCTCTACAGATTTCCGGCGGATTTCTACAAAACCGCGCCCAGTCCCTGCGCTCCGCTGGGCGATGGGCAAAGCTTGTCGGATGGTGACAAGCGCGGCCTGCAGTTGCTCTATCCCCAAACCGCGACCGAGGTCGCAGCAGTCATGAGCAGCCAGCAAGAGATATTTACTGCGGTCGCGGAATTTATTGCACACGATCCTGAGGTTGTTGGGCTTGAGACGGCGAGCAGACCCATGGGGCAGATCGGCGGTACGGCCGATGTTCTGCGTCGCAAGTTGGCCACGCTGGACTAAGGTCACAGTCCGGGGCGCTGGTTAGCGGCGCCCCGGTTCAGTTGCATGTGCGGTCTGAAGCGTTTCGAGCTTAAGTTGAGACACAACTTAAGCTCGAAAACGCTTTAAGCCAGCACCACGGTGGGCTGGTTGCCAGCGCCTTGATGCGGATGGCGCGGAAAAAACCAATCGCCGATCAGGCTGTGCATGCGCAGAAGCGGCGCCACGCGCGCGTCATCTTGCGCCATGACATCCAGCAAACCCGCCAGAAATCCGCATTGATCCGCCGTCTCGATGACGGTGGCGAACTCCTCTTCGCGGTAGGGGGTCTTACGGTCAAAGCGCAGATCCTGCGGCCAGTGTGTCGCCGGATCCTTGGTCAATTGCGCCACCATTTCGCCCACGCGTGCGGGGGATTGGTCACGCAGGAAAACGCCTGCAGGTTCATACAGCTCTGGTGACAATCCGCGCAGCATGTCGGCAAAGAGTGCGCGCGCCGGGTCTGATATTTTCATCAGCTCATCGGGATGGACTGAAATGGGTTCGTTCATCCGGTACATTTCTTGCAAGCCCCCAATTGTCACCGGAGTCGATCCATATATCGTGCCCACAAGACGGCGCAGTTCGCTGGGCAGGTCAGATGGCGCATCGGGTGGCAGTCCCGACGGTCCGGTCGGGCTGGCGGCGAGGCAAAGCGCGCGTGTGGACAGAACGAATGGCTCCTTTCGGCGCTCGCCGGACATGGCCAGCGCCGCCATGATCCGGCGCCCGATAAGGCGGTTCGCGCGTATGGGCATTCGGTCGGGCGCATGCCAGCCGTCGGGGTTTTCCAAGGCGCGGACAAGCGCGTTGGCGCAGGGCTCGGATGCGCCCATTGAAGCGCCTCTTGCCGCTGCGTACAGGTCCGACACCGGTGGGGCCAGTTCAGAGCGGCGTCCGTCATCGTCGTCCCATCCGGGACCTTCCACCGCGCCCGCGAGCAGAATGCTTTGCCAAACGGCTGTACCCCAGAAATCATCGCCGTTCTCGACTGACAATCCCTCGGTGTGCAAAGCATCGAAATAGCGCGGGCCGAGGCGGGATGCCTGATCGAACTGCCCCAACAGGAAGCCACGGCCAATCTCTCTGGCCAGATGCTGCGGCGTCGCATTCACGGCGATGTCGACTGGCTCAGGAGCCGCCCGAGCGCTTGCCTGCGGTGGCGATGCGGCTGTTTTATGCTGGCCGGTCTTGGCCTTGCCCATCTCGACACCCTGTACCTTCATTTTCCTGAAGGCCTGCGCGTCTGCTTTTTCGCGTAAATCGGGGGGCAGGTGGTCCCATTCCGCCGGGCTCAGCGAATCACCACGTAACGCTTTGACGCGCGCGACCCAGACGAGGGGCAACGTGTCCAGGTCCTCGCCCAGGACCATATGCATCCGGTTGGCGTAATCCAGATCAAAAGTCGGTTCCAGATCGGTGCCGAGCGCGCGGTAATATGTCGCCTCGATCTGCCGGATCTCGGGCGGCATGACACGCCACCAGGCATGGGCCGCATCGCCGGTTGGCGGGCCGAATTCAAACAGGTCCGCCGCCGCGACGCACGCCGCGCGGGCGTTGTCCCGCAACTTGGTCTTGCGCGCCGCCGCCGGGCCTTCGTCGCTGGAGCGGGGGCCCGCGAACAGACCGGGCAACATCAGACGACGCAGGTCGGCGCGGTGGCGGGCAGGAAAATCGCCCTGCTCTTCCTCGACCAGCCAGTATTCGTCGCGCAAGCGCGTCATCAGGTCGGCTGCGCGTTCTGGGGTGATCGGCGCACCAAAACACGGCACCGCAAGCACCAGCCGGATCATGTCCTTGTTCAGTTGCCGCAACACCAGTCCGGGATGGGCCAACGCGCGCACGTCCTGGTCGGATATCCGCTGAAGGATGCGCTCGTACAGATAGACCTGGGCAAACTCGGCCTTGAAGCGGGGTTCGTGGGCCAGATCTTCCAGCAGGCTGGACGCACCGCCTTCGTAGCTTGCCGCGAACTTTGCCAACACTCGCAGGGCCAGAGGGTGCCCCCCCAAGGCCTCGCTTGCGATCTGGCGCTCTTCGACGGTGCGAAACACCCCGGCCTTGTCGCAATGCTCCAGAAGCCGCGCCCCCGATACCGCCCCGAGCCCGCCGATGTCGACGCGGCGTGCCGCGTCCCCGAAGGTCTCGGTCAGGTCTGGCTCTGGCAAGGGGGCGGCGCGCCCGCTGACGATTGTGCGCAGGTTTGTCAGCCCGTTTTCGCGCAGGCTGTTTTCAATGCCCAGCAGCGTTCGGACCACGCCGCCGCCTTGCCGGTTCACCGCCTCGAAGCTGTCGAAAATCACGGCAATGTTCATCTTTTGCAAGGCTTCGGCCGCCGGCTCTTGAAATAGGGGGAAGATGGCCGACAGCATGATGCCGAACTGCGAGGAATATGTGCGTTCGCCGCCCGAGGTGTCGAGCGCGGGCAACCGTCGGCGCAAATCGCGCAGGAACTCGATCAGCGCCTCCCTTTTCTTGGCGGATATTTTCCTGTTTGCCAGACCGACAGACAATTGGCGCGACACTTCGTGCATCATTTGCACCGGCGATCCGCCGACCAGTTGTCGGCGGTCAAAGTCGAGGTAAATTATCATGGGCGCGTCCGAACGTCCTTCCCAGCCGTGGATCAGGCTGGCCACCAGTGCCGATTTCCCAATGCCGCCGGTCCCGGTCAACAGCAACGGGCGCGCGTCGGCTTCCAGCGCGCGCAGGTGTCTGGACAATATGCGCTT
>RCMY010003736.1_pt1 | contig 13366 bp, 8 predicted proteins | sample 2041341 | NCBI WGS metagenome assembly RCMY01 (sample SAMN09708234, study PRJNA481090) | Marine sediment metagenome, whole genome shotgun sequencing project. | reverse complement strand
CGGCGTACTACTGAATTATTTCAGCAGAAAACATATACACAAATCGACAATAACAACTCTTCCAGTATTCGATTTTACTTGAATAAATCGTCCGTTTCTTTATTAAAAAATAATTGGTTTTTGGGTTTAGGTATTGGCGATGTCTCGGATGAGCTTAACAAAATATTTCACAAAAAATATGACGGAAAGGGAACTTATGGAACTCACAATCAATTTTTTGGTTTTTGGTTAGGAACTGGAATTTTCGGACTTATCGCATTTTTATTATTTCTTTTTTATAATTTCAGGCTGGCATGGCGAACTTCTGATTTGCTCTTTCTATCAGTTCTTATTTTATTTGTAATAAATTTATTGACAGAAAATATTTTGGAAAGACAAACTGGTATTATTTTATTTCTTTTTCTCCTGAATTTTTTCGGTTTTATTAATTTGAAAAAGAAAGAGATTCAAGCAGAAATCCCATAAACCAATCCAACAAATATATTCTTACAATGTTTTTACACAAACATCCATATTCCCCATTTTTCCCAGAAAATGCTACGAAACTTATTGTTGGCACTTTACCTCCACCTAGATTTACCACCAGACAATTATTCGATGAAGATGTTGACTTTTGTTATGGTAGTAAATATGGACTACTTTGGCCAATTTTGAATTCTATTTTTGATTTGAATTTAAATTTTGAAAACACACAAGTTGCTATCGATCAAAGAAAATCGTTTTTAACTAATCATAAAATTGGAATTTGCGATATTATTGAAAGTTGTGAAAGAACTAAAATTAACGCTTCCGATTTAGGTATGGAAAACATTGTTTTACGTGACTTTTTTACCTATTTAGAACAAAATAAATCCATTGAAAATATTATCTTTTTAGGTGGAAATAGCAATAACGGACCCGAATATTTATTTCGAAAATTGCTCCAATCGCATAAAATGTCACTAAAAAAAGTATCCTCAAAAGAGGAAAGAATTCATCAATTTAAATTTCAAGACAGAGTTATACTAACTAATACCTTGATTTCTCCGTCAAATGCAGCAAATCGTTCTATAGGAGCAAATCAAGAATATAAAATGCACAAAAAAGAAGACTCTAATTTTACTACCTTTAATTTTCGTGTTTTAAAATATAAGCAGGCATTTAAAAAAATTGAATAAGATAACTTTTATGAAAGCTCAATATTTTATGTTTCTATTTTCCTTAACCTCTGAAACAAAAAAATCCTTACAAATATTGAGGTTCATTTAAATTTCAAGTTTATACTTTTATAAATCTGAAATTTCTTTTGGATTTTTATACCTAAAATCTTAACATCCTAAGCAAAGAAAATATAACAATTCATACTTCAATTATTTGATAGTTAGAAGCCTTCCTTTCTCTAAATAAAATCGCTATTACTTCTTGATTTAAGAGATTACCTTATAGAAAAAATTTATATTTGTAAGGTGTTTGTAAATTATTTTTTTGTAATTTTTCTCGAATGAAAAAGACCCTTTTTATTTCTATCTTACTATTTTCAACCTATTTTTATTCTCAAAAAAACATTACCGAATCTGAACTAGAATTGATTAATCTTAGCTTAGAGAAAAGTTATGTTTTAAAAAATGCTCAAAACGAACTCGCAATTGATAGTATCGATTTTAAATCGATCAAACAAAATTTCATTCCAACACTTTCTATGGATGGGTTTTACAGTTATGGTGTTAGCGATTTTAATGTAGACGTACCTTCTTTTCAATTACCAATAGCCGATATAAATCTCTTTGAAGGAGATTCAGAATTTCAAGCTAAAGGAAATATTTTCAATACCAATCTCACCGCAAAGGCACTGCTATTTTCTGGCATGCAAGTTTCTTATGGTTCAAAAGCTAGCAAAGAAAAAATTAAAGCCAAAAGCTTTTTACTCGAAAAAGATAAAGCAGATATTATTATTGATGTTATCGATACTTACGACAAAATTGAGTTACTTAATAAATCAAAAGTCGTTTTAGAAGAAAGTGAAAAAAGACTGACGAAAGAAAAGCAAAAAGTTCTTAATGCAATTAAAAATGGATTAGCAACACCATATGATCGAGAAAAAATAACTGCTGCTGAATTAAAAATAGCGTCAAAAAAATTGGAATTATTTGGTAATTTAAGTCTATTGTATTTAAAACTATCTATGCATACTGGTGTCGAACAAGCAACCCTTGAAAATTATAATTTCGAATTAAAACCATGGGTTTTTCATGATAATTCTCAAACATTTGAAAATAGACCTGAACTAAAAGCATTGGAAGCTTCTATAAAAGCTTATGAATATAAATTGAAAATGAATAAATCATTATTTTTACCGAAAGTGCAGGCTTTTGCAACGCTTTCCTACTTTAACTTATTTGACACCTCTATTAAAACCCCTTATACCAATCTTGCAACCGATCAACCGATAAATTTAGACCTAAATTATTTCAAAAGTTTTCCAACATACCTTGTCGGAATTGGTTTTCAATGGGAAATTTTTAATGGATTTAAACATAGTAATGAAATTCAAAAAACAAGTATTGAAAAAATTATAGCCCAGAATAATAAAAAAGATGCTACTGAAAAGTTAGAGTTATTTGAAAAGAAAGTTCGAATTGAATTTGATATTAAAAATAAGCAAATTGAGATGAAGGAAAAAGAAATGGAAGTTGCTTCTAACACTTTAAATTTTGCTATTAAAAGTTTTCAAGAGGGATTAATATCCATTACAGAAAGATTAGATGCTGAAACAAATTATCAAGAGGCAATTTTAGAATATTATAAGTCCATTGTAATGCAACGAAGAGCGGCGCTAGAATTACTAAATGCAACAGGAAGCCTTACAACATTTAATCTCAATTAATATATTTTTCAGGTTAACAGATTATAAATGAACTTTTATGAAAATTAAAAAACAATATTTAATATTAGCAACACCCGTTATCATTGTTTTAATAGGTATTTTGATTATCTCTTTTTTTAAACAAGATACTAATGATCAACAAGTCTTTGTTGGTCTTTTTGAATCTACTGAAATTAAAATAGCATCAGAAATACCTGGCAGAATAGAAACTATTTATGTAAATCTTGGAGATGAAGTCAAAAAAGGACAACTTTTAGCCTCTATTAAAAGTGATATTCTAGACGCCAAAGTTCAGCAAGCAGAGGGCGCCTATGAAGCGACAAAGTCTCAAAATGACAAAGCAAAAAAGGGTGCAAGAGAACAAGAAATTAGTGCCGCTGAAAATAAATTTGAAATGGCAAAAAGTCAGTTTGAATTTGCCGACAAATCTTATAATAGGCTATATAATTTATCTAAAGACAGTTTAATATCAGCTCAAAATTTGGATGAAGTAATATTTAAAAGAAAAGCTGCAGAAGAACAAATGCTCGCGGCAAAATCGATTTATACTATGGCTGTTGAAGGCGCTAGATCGGAAGATAAAAAAGCAGCACAAGGTCAATTAAACGCCTATGAAGGAAAGGTTAACGAAGCTAAAGCCTATTATAAAGAATTAAAAATTTACGCACCCATTGATGGTGAAATTGCATCAAAATTAGCACAAGAAAGTGAGGTAATGCCTGCTGGATACCCAATTTTTACAATTCAAAATAACGATGACATTCATGCCATTATTCACATTAGAGAAGATTTTCTAAATCTTTTTCCAAAAGGGAAAGAAATTGAAGGAACACTTCCGGCATTTGATAATAAAAAAGAAACCTTTGTGGTAAGTTATATCTCGCCATTGGCAGATTTTGCAGATTGGATTCCAACAGCGGATAAAGGCAGATTAGATATGAAGACTTTTGAAGTTCATTTAAAACCAAAGCAAAAATTGAAAGATTTAAGGCCTGGAATGAGTATTAATATTAAATTGTAATACTTTGAGAATTATTTTAAAAATCTTCAAAAGAGAATTCTTCCTATTAAAAAAAAGACCATCCGCATGGATTTTGACCCTTGCCATACCAATTATTATTTTTACATACTTAGGTGCAATTTATTTTCAAGGCACTATCGACCATGTTGAAATAGGAGTTTTAGATCATGACAATTCTGAATTAAGTCAAAAAATCATTCAACAATTAAAAGCTTCTCCAAAATTAAAAATTATCAAATATCTCGATTCCGAAGACGTAATTGACAGAGTTTTTATGGACAACCCAGATATCAAAGGATTCTATTATTTTCCTAAAGATTTCTCTAAAAACATTTTTTTAGGCGAACAAGAAAGAATTATTGTCTATACCAATTCCTCGAATATCGTATATGGTAATTTAATATATAAAGAGGCTGCAACTCTTATTAACACGGTATCCGCAGGAATCAATCTTACCCGATTAAAAATCAAAGGTATACCGCATGAAAAAGCAATGCAAATGGTGATGCCAATTCGAGTAATTTCAAAACCTTTATACAATCCTTATTACAATTATTTACAATATTTGTTACCCGGATTAACTACTGTTTTATTACAAATGATTGTTTTTTTACTCGCTGCAAGATCTATCAATTCTGAAATTTCAAATGATAGAATTTCTGAACTATTCAGCATTGCAAAAGGAAGTATCTTAAAAGTGGTATTAGGAAAATTATTACTGTATACTTTGATCGGGTTTAGTATTGGATTGGTTACTTTAGTTTTTTTTCATCCAATTATGGGCATTCCATTTTCTGGTAGCACACTTTCATTCTTACCTGTAGTTTTTATTTTTGTAATGACAAATGCGATGCTCGGAATGATGGTTTCTAGTATGTTCGATAAAGAAGCCATTGCTATGGATATGTCTTTTGTTTATAATTCTCCGGCATTTGTTTTTAGCGGATTTACTTTTCCGATAATGGCCATGCCCGCTTTTGATGCCTGGTATGCACAACTAATACCCTATACACACTTTTTAAAAGCATACACCAAATGGGTTGATATGGAAGTTCCGCAACATTTTTCTTTCAATCATATTATAGCTATTTTGATTTTTTTCATCATTGGCTATACGATTACGGTAATTTTATTAATGCTAAAACAAAAAAAAATAGCCCTTGCTTAGTTGGATATCCATAGTAAAAAAAGAACTTCAATTAATCTTTGATGATAAAAGCATTTTACTAACATGTCTTGTCGCTCCCATTTTATATGCTTTTTTTGTTGGTTCTATTTATAGCAATAAAGAAGTTTCTGAAATTCCGGTTGCTATAGTTGATTACGACCATACTGCCTTATCTAGAAAGACATCCAATTTAATTGGTACCAGTGAAAAAATTAAAATTACCGGACATTATTCTTCCTTATCGGATGCCATGATCTCCTATAATAATTTAGAGGTTCAAGGCATCATAATTATACCGAAACAATTTGAAAAAAGAACCATAAATTTAGAGGGGGCTACCATTGAATTAATTTTAAATAACACCAAATTTCTTACTTCCAATGAAATCAATAAAGGGGTTCAACAAGTGGTTTTAAACATTTCTGGTGGTGTTCGGATGCAGTTTTTAATAAGTCAAAAAGTACCTCTCGAACTAGCGAAGAAACAGGCTCAACCAATTATTCCTGTAATTAAATCTATTTATAATGCAACCAATAATTACGGAGATTATTTATTGCCGATTTTGTTGATTTTAATTTTGCAGCAAACATTAATTATTGGATTTGGCCAAAGTATGGTGCACGAGTTCAGACATGGTTTTTTACAAAATATTAATGAAATTTCAAGTCTTGATTTTTACAAAATAATTTCTGCGAAAAGCATCTTTTATTTCGTTTTATACGCATCGTTTTTCTTTATTTTTTATACTTTAATTTTCCCGTTTTATAACTTATCTCTGAGAGGACCTATGATTTCTCTATTCTTAGTAAGTTCCATTTTTATTGTTGCTATCCTTTTATATACTATTTTTTTTGCTTCACTTTTTAAAACTACTATTGGATGGACAGAGGTTTTGGCATTTTCAACCTATCCATTATTTTTAATTTCTGGGTATTCTTGGCCCATTGATGCCATGCCAAAACCAATGCAACTAATTGCCAATTTATTGCCTACCACGCCCTATTATAAATTATTTTCAAACCTCTCGCATTCAGGTGCAAACCTCAGCCATACGGCAGCTTCAATCATTCATTTATTATCTTTACTGATCATAGCATATCTTGCCCTTTATTTACGTTTTACATTTATGCGAAGAAAAAAACCAAACCAAACACTTAAAACTTAATTGATTTTTGCCCTAATTTTTTTGATCTATTAAGTACAAAAAAACTCCTTAGAAAAGATTCTAAGGAGCTGTTTATTTATGCTATCTACTTTTTATAAATTCAGTGCTTTCTTTGGGTTATTATCCATTAAAATCTCTACCGGGTTTTCTAAAGCTTCTTTTACAGCAACTAAAAACCCAACAGATTCTTTTCCGTCAATAACGCGGTGGTCGTAAGAAAGAGCCACATACATAATCGGACGAATAACAACTTTTCCGTCCAAAGCAACCGGACGCTCGACAATATTATGCATTCCTAAAATAGCACTTTGAGGCGGGTTGATGATTGGGGTTGATAACATGGAGCCGAAAACACCACCATTGGTGATTGTAAATGTCCCTCCGGTCATTTCATCTACTGTGATTTGACCGTCTCTTGCTCGAATTGCCAAACGTTTTACTTCGTTTTCTACTTCTTTGAAAGATAGATTCTCTGCATTTCTAATTACAGGAACCATCAAACCTTTTGGTCCGGAAACAGCAATAGAAATATCAGCAAAATCATAAGAAACTTTGTAATCGCCATCAATCATTGAGTTCACCCCTGGAAACAATTTCAACGCCCTTACCACCGCCAAGGTAAAGAAACTCATAAAGCCTAAGCTAACATCATGTTTCTTTTTAAAATCTTCTTTATATTTTTTTCGCAAATCGAAAATTGGCTGCATATCTACCTCATTGAAAGTAGTTAACATGGCAGTTTCATTTTTAACCGCCACTAAACGTTCCGCAACTTTTCTACGAAGCATAGATAATTTCTTGCGCTCACTTTTTCGATTTTCTTCATTCATCGCCACTCCCATCGAAGGAACAGCATTTACAGCGTCTTCTTTGGTTATTCTACCATCTTTTCCAGTTCCAACGATACTTTCGGATTCAATTCCTTTTTCTGCTAATATTTTTTTTGCAGCCGGAGATGCTGTACCAGTGGCATAGGTTTTATTCGTTTCTTCTTTTGGCTTTTCTGCCGTAACTTCTTTCTTTTCTTCTGCCTTTTTTTCTGATTTTGTTCCGTCAGGTTTGGCTGCATCCATATCGATCAAACAAACTACTGCACCAACAGCAACAGCATCACCTTCTTCTGCTTTTAATGTAATAATCCCACTTTCTTCCGCAGGTAATTCTAAGGTTGCTTTGTCAGAATCAACTTCCGCTATCGGTTGATCTTTTTCAACATAATCTCCATCTTGAACTAACCAACTTGCTATTTCAACTTCTGTAATGGATTCTCCCGGAGAAGGAACTTTCATTTCTAAAATCATTATATCTTTTTTTTGTAAAAATAAATTATTTTTTTTGGATTGAATTTATCAAATCCTATTTATTGATTATCGAACACACTTTCAATAACCCGTTGATGTCTTCTTTTAAATCTAGTGGAGGAACCCGCAGCCGGAACCGAGTAATATTTACGAGATCTAACTTGCAAATGAATTCTTTCTCCTTTAGGGTTTTCCAGCTCTGCTCGTTGTAACAAATAGCCCCAAGCACCCATATTTCTTGGTTCTTCTTGAGCCCAAACATAATCTACAACATTGGTGTATTTGTTAATTATTTTTTGGATTTTATCCGGATGTAACGGAAAATATTGTTCTAAACGAATCAAAGCGATATCATCTCTTTTTAAATTTTCACGTTCTGCCAATAAATCATAATAAAATTTACCACTACAAAAAACCATTCTTTTAACGTTTTCCGGATGGGTAACGTTGAAATCATCAATTACTTCTTGAAACTCTCCATCTGAAAAATCTTCCATTGAGGAAACCGCAGCTGGGTGACGCAATAAACTTTTTGGTGTAAAAACAACCAAAGGTTTTCTAAAATTACGTTTCATTTGACGACGTAATAAGTGAAAGAAATTTGCTGGAGTCGTACAATTGGCAACCGTCATATTATCATTACCACATAATTGTAAAAAGCGTTCAATTCTGGCAGATGAATGCTCAGAACCTTGACCTTCATAACCATGCGGTAACAAAATTACAATACCATTTTGTTGTTTCCATTTATCTTCAGCAGCAGACATGTATTGATCGAAAATAATTTGAGCTCCGTTGCTAAAATCTCCAAACTGTGCTTCCCAAATAGTAAGCGTATTTGGTGCTGCCATCGCATAACCATAATCGAAACCTAAAACACCATATTCTGATAAAGAAGAATTGTAAATAAACATTTCACCTTTATTTTTTGGATTGGTATTCAAAAGGTTGTATTTCTTTGTAGAAATTTCATCTCGTAAAACGGCATGTCGATGAGAAAAAGTTCCTCTTTCAACATCTTGACCTGAAAAACGAACATTATAACCTTCCTCAAGCAAGCTACCAAATGCAAAAATTTCTCCCATACTCCAATCCAACCTATTCGATTCAAAAACCATATTTGCCCGATCGCGTAAAATCTTTTCTGCCTTGCGCAAAAATTTAACTCCATCAGGTACCGTGGAAACCACTTTTGCAATATTTTCTAAGTTTTTTTGTGGATATTTTGTGCCAACAGAAAGCAACATACCTTCAACATCTTGCTCCATAAAACCACTCCAAATATTCTCCATAAATGGAGTTACTTTTGCGGCAGAATCATCCTTTGCCTTTTCATATTCCTTTTCTAATAAATTTTTAAAATCAGCAATTAGATTTGGTGCATAATCTTCATCAATAATTCCTTCAGCCAACAATTTTTTAATATAAATATCTCTCGGATTTGGTTGTTTCGCAATGGAAGCATATAATTTTGGCTGTGTAAATCTAGGTTCATCACCTTCATTATGTCCATATTTTCTATAGCCCAGCAAATCAATAAACACATCGCGCTTAAACTTCATTCTAAAGTCTAAAGCCATTAAAACCGCATGGGTAACTGCCTCAACATCGTCGGCATTCACATGTAAAACAGGCGATAAAGTTACTTTTGCAACATCGGTACAATAGGTACTTGAACGAGCATCTAAATAATTTGTGGTAAAACCAATTTGATTATTTACCACAATATGCACAGTTCCTCCAGTAGAATATCCTTTTAATTTACTCATCTGAATCACTTCATACACAATTCCTTGTCCGGCAACAGCCGCGTCTCCATGCACAATTATTGGTAAAATTTTAGAGGAATTTCCATCGTATTCTTCATCAATTTTTGCTCTCGTAATTCCTTCGGCAACGGAACCAACAGTTTCCAAATGTGATGGGTTCGGCACCAAGTTCATGGTAATTTGTTTGTTGCTTTTCAGTGTCTTTTGAAGGGTAGCTCCTAAATGGTATTTTACATCTCCATCAAAATCATCTTCTTCAAAATCCTTTCCTTCAAATTCATTGAACAGTTCACGAATTGGTTTTCTAAAAATGTTTACCAAGGTATTTAGTCGTCCTCGATGTGCCATTCCCAAAACAAATTCATCAACATCATATTGTTCAGCAGCTATTCTAACTAAACCACCGAGAGCCGGTATTAATGTTTCTCCACCTTCCAATGAAAAACGCTTTTGGCCTACATATTTAGTTTGCAAAAACTGTTCGAAAGTTACTGCTTGATTTAATTTAGATAGAATATATTTTTTAGTGCTTGGCGTATAATTAGGGTGGTTATCATTCTCATTCAATTTATCTTGCCACCACTGAATTTCTTCAGGAGTTCGAATATACATATATTCCATCCCAATAGAACTACAATAAATTTTCTCTAAATGATTGATGATATCTTGCAAAGTAGTTGGAGGTAAACCTAGCTTGCTACCCGCATTGAATACCACACTCAAATCATCTTGTGTTAGTCCGAAATTTTCTATAGCCAACGTTGGTGTATAGGTTCTTCTATTTCGAACCGGATTTGTTTTCGTAAATAAATGACCCCGAGTTCGATACCCGTTAATCAATTCGACAACCTTAAATTCTTTATAAACTTGTTCTGGCACATCGGTTGCCGCAGCTTCCTCACCGTCTAAAGAATAATCAGTATTTGCCAAATCGTAACCCTGAAAAAAAGTTCTCCAACTCGGTTCAACAGCATCTGGATTTTCTAAATATTGCTCATATAAATCGGCAATAAATTCGGTATGTACGGTATTTAAAAAGGAAAATCTATCCATTCTTTATGATATTATCTCAATTTTTTACAAATGATTAACAAAAATAAGGTGTTTTAAGGGAATAGATAAGAAAAAAGTGAATTTTATCATGAAAATGATAAAAAAAAATTCGTACCAATTTTCAGATAATTAGGAACAAAAAAGGAAACTAAAAAAGCTTTCAAAAAAATAGGTTACTTCAATTTTCAAATTTTTTATGTGCTACCTCTTCGTTTAATTCTTTCCATTATTTAGTAATCTTTGAAAAAATAATAAATTGAAACCTTCGATAAATAATTTGATACTTACGGACACTTTTTAGCCTGCTTCGTCCAATTGTGATATCCGATGTTCTAAAATTAACCTTTCTTTATAAGGAAATATGCAAATTATTCATTTAAATAATTCTTTTCAGAATGCTTAAAAATTTTAAATTATTCTTTTTGGTTTTTATAATAATCCTGCCAATCCACTTAAGTGCAAATAATTTTTCCATAATTAACTTGACAGATGGAATAATCACAGGTAAAATTATTGACGAAACTACAAAAGAACCTATCGCTTTTGCAACTATCATTTTAAAGGATGCCAATAATAATTATTTCTCTGGCGGAATTACTGACGACAAAGGAGATTTTGAATTAGACAAAATTAAATTTGGAAAATATACATTAGAAATACAATTTATTGGATACGAAAGCATCGTGAAACCTATTGAGATTTCTGCTAAAAAAAACAGTATCGATTTGGGTACAATAGCCATTAAGGATATTGGTCAAACCTTAGATGAAGTGACCATAAAAGCAGACAAACCTTTATATGTTCAAAAAGTTGACCGAATGGTAATCAATGTCGAAAGTAGCATTTTATCAGCAGGAGCAACTGCCATGGATATTTTAGAAAGATCCCCAGGCATCCTAGTTAACCGTCAAAATAGTAGTATTTCTTTAGTTGGAAAAGATGGCGTAATGGTAATGATTAATGACAAAATTAGTTATATGCCACAAGAAGGAATTGTTCAATTACTTGAAGGAATGAGTTCTGACAATATTGAAAGCATCGAATTAATTACAACTCCACCAGCAAATATGGATGCAGCTGGAAACGCCGGATTTATAAATATTGTCTTGAAAAAGCAAGCCGATGTTGGCGTGAACGGATCCTATTCTTTATCTGGTGGTATTGGAAATGGTACGACTACCCAAGACAATATAAATTTTAACTATCGAAAAAATAAGCTGAATCTTTTCGGAAATTATTCTTTTGTTCGAAGAAATCAAGATCAGGTGTTTCAATTAGGTCGAAACGTAACCGATGATAATGGTGATGTTTCGGATTTGAACACCATTTCATATCGCGACCCAATTCAACTAAATAACAATTTAAGAATTGGAATGGATTATGATGTAACCGATAAAACCATCGTAGGTTTTATCATTGATACCTATGATCAAAAATGGACAATGAATGCCTTAGGTGAAAGTATCGAAACAGAAAATGACGTTCCGTTTTCATTAGTTGAAATTCAACTAAAAGAAAGAAATCAAACGAAACATTTTGGATCGAATATAAATCTAAAACACAACTTTAAAGAAAAGGAATATCTTAGTGTAGATTTCGATTATCTCTATTTTTATAACGAAAATCCGAACGATTATATCAATAATTATTACGATGGAGATTCTAATTTTTTGTATGAAGAACTAACAAAATCAACTAAAGAAACACCATTAACCGCATACGTTTCTGCCTTAGATTATAGCAACCAAATAAATGAAAATTTTAAGTTACAATCTGGTGTTAAAGCTTCTTTTTCTTCACAGGTAAATGATGTAAATGTTTCGTATTTTGTTGGACAAGATTTTATAGAAGATCCAGAATTGACCAATAAAAGCAATTTGGATGAACGAATCTTTGCCATTTATTCTTCTGCCGATTTTGGTATTTCAGAAAAAACGACTATAAAGGCAGGTTTGCGCTATGAACATACCGATTCTAAACTGACAACCGACACGAACGAAACATTAGTTGACAGAAACTATGGTGAACTTTTTCCCAGTGCATTTATCTCCCATACAGTGAACGATTCTTTGAGTTTTAATGCAGCGTATGCCCGTCGAATTACAAGACCCTCATTTAACGATATGGCTCCCTTTGTAATATTTTTTGACCCAAATACTTTTTTTGGTGGAAATCCATCCATTCAACCCGCTATTTCTAATGCTTTCAATTTTGGTGCTAATTACAAATCCCATGTTCTTAGCATGCAATATACTTTAGAAAACGAATCTATTGCCCGTTTTCAACAACGTTATGACGAAGTAAATGACCGAATAATTTATGAATCCGGAAACATTGACAACACCAAAACATTCTCCTTATCACTAGGTTTACCTATAAAAATCACAGCCTGGTGGAAAACACAAAATACGTTAATTTATATCCACAATAAGATAGTCAATTCTACAGATGATGTGACGAAAAAATTAGAGCAAAACACGTTTAATTTTGCGAGTACACAGTCGGTAACTATTAACGAGACGATGAGTTCAGAAATTAATATGGGCTATAATGGACCGAGTATTTACGGTACACTTGAAACAAAGAGTAATTTCTATATGAACTTTGGTATTCAAAAAAAGTTTGGTGAAAAATGGGGCACACTTCGCTTTAATATCAATGATCTTTTTGATTCACAACGATTTGCAGCGACAGCAGCTTTGCCAGAACAAAATCTAAAGATGTCTTCTGATATCGATTGGAGTAATAGAACATTTGTTTTAACCTATACTCGTAATTTCGGAAACTCCAAAATTAAATCCTCAAGAGCAAGAGAAACAGGAGCTGAGGAAGAACGAAATAGAGCGAACTAATTTGTTGTTTTTCAAATTTGAAGAATAATTTAAAAAAGCAAGCTTTATGATTTCGCTTGCTTGCAGGATTATCTGCGATCATCCTGAAAAGCTCCGCTTTGAAAATCAAAAAAACACAAAATCAAAAAAGCAAGCTTTATGATTTCGCTTGCTTTTTGATTTATTCGTGACCTC
>RCMY010003735.1_pt1 | contig 13366 bp, 12 predicted proteins | sample 2041341 | NCBI WGS metagenome assembly RCMY01 (sample SAMN09708234, study PRJNA481090) | Marine sediment metagenome, whole genome shotgun sequencing project. | reverse complement strand
TCGGTACGTGCACATCGTCGTACGGCAAGGCGCTGGCGACGTCGTACAGCGGGGCCAAGCGGGCAGCGCTGCCCTGGAGAAGCAGTGAGTAGTTCTTGGCGTGAGCGTCGGTGCCGCCGATCAGCCAGTTGAACAGCAACGCGTCGACGAATCGTTGTGTCGCATCACTCGCCACGCTGCGTTGCATCACTCGCCCGAAGAGCGAAGCGATCTGACGTGGCCCCGGCCCGCCTTCGTTCTGATACTTCGATTCGGGGTGCACCCCGAGTGCCTGGCAGAGATCCTCTTGGTGGATGCGTTGCATCCCTCGTCGGTCGTATCGCTCGACGACGATTGCCCGTTCATCACCGAATGTTCCGATTGTGCTTGACGCCACGGTCAGGCCGAGCCGTCTCGCTGCATCGAGGCAGAGGTGTTCGTTCAGGTCGTGGTCGTCGAGACCGACGACCGCTGGCTTGATGATGTGTGTTGTTGGCATCGAGCCTGATGGCCGACCCCAGCCCCGGTCTGGGTCGTGGAGCAACGCGATCTTCGGCTGAGCACCAGCCAGGCTCCACTGCCCGGTCGAGTCTGATGCGATCCATGCCGAGCTGTCCGCACGAACGGCGGAAAGAAGTGCAGCCACGTCGTCGTCGGTGAGCCACTCCACCTCCCCACCGTCGGTCGTGTGCTCGGCACGGTCTCGGCTCACGATGGTCATCGCACCAGGGAGGTCCTCCCCCACCGCCTCGATCAACCCGTATGGGTGTGACGTGGTCACGGCGAATTGTCGACCCCACCGGGCGAGCACGCGGTCGTTGTCAGGGAGCAGATTCCAAAGAAAGGGTTCGACGACGGTCTCGCTGTGACGGCGTGTGGTCATTGGCATCGACAGCGAGAACGGCGTGGCTTGGGCGTGGGCTCGCCAACTGTCGTCGTAGGTGAAGCTGGCTCGGTTTCCCGGCCGTTCGATGACGCCGACGGTTCGATCGGCGTGGCGGACCACGAGATCGGTCACGGCTGTGCTCGCGCATCGTCGATCGTGTGACGGCGAAGGATGGCGTCGAGATCGTCGGCGGGCGACGACAGGTCATCGTCGACTCTCGACACGGTGGCTCCGATGGTGATGTCGAGCGCATCGAGCAGTCTCATGACCTTGTCGATGCTGGCGCCGGGGCTTCCGGCCTCGAGCCCGGCGAGCCATCGGAGGGAGACCCCCGCACGTGCCGCGAGGTCTGTCTGGGTGAGACCGAGGAAAAGACGCTGATCCTTGACCAACGCACTGACGTCGTCGGGGTTTCTCAGGGGTATCGACATGGCCTGCTCCCATCGGTATGCAAGATCCTGCATCTTAGGCCCAATATGCAGTATTTTGCATTCATTCGTCGTCGTGCACGATCGTGCGTGTTCCAGCTCGCTCCTCAAATCGGCACATTCGCGCCGACTCCACTAGCTTCGCCGCCATGGACATTGGCGTAGCAATCTTCCCCACAGATACCACGATGCAACCGACCGAGCTCGGCAAAGCAGCCGAAGAGCGAGGTTTCGAGTCGCTCTGGTTCCCCGAGCACTCCCACATCCCGGTCAGCCGAGACACGCCATGGGGCGGTCGAGCAGGTGCGCCGGATCTCCCCGATTTCTACTGGCGCTCTCACGATCAGTTCGTCGCGCTCGGTGCCGTTGCAGCAGTCACATCAACCATCAAGTTGGCAACTGGCATCACCCTCGTCGCTCAGCGAGATCCGATCTGGACCGCAAAGCAAGCGGCGACCGTCGACCACCTTTCCGGCGGACGGTTGCTCATGGGTGTCGGGTACGGCTGGAACAAGGAGGAGATGAACAACCACGGCACCTCCTATCTCGACCGCCGTGCGATCCTGCGCGAGAACGTCTTGGCCATGAAGGCGCTCTGGACCGATGACGAGGCCGAGTTCCACGGCGATCACGTCGACTTCGACAAGAGCTGGGCATGGCCGAAGCCGAAGCAGGCCGGTGGCCCGCCGATCATTCTCGGTGGAGCGGCTGGTCCCAAGACCGCAGCTGACATCGCGGAGTTCGCTGATGGCTGGATGCCAATCGGCGCCCGTCACGCCATGCAGGGTGGGCTCGAAGAAATTGCAAAGGCCTGCGAGGCGATCGGACGTGACCCGGAGAGCATCGAGAAGACCATCTTCTTCGCGAAGCCGACGGCTGAAGAACTCGAGTCCCTCGAAGCCATGGGGGTCAGCCGCGCCGTGCTCGGTCTCCCGCAAGGAGACGAGGCCGAAGTGATGGCCGCATTCGACGAGCTCGCCAAGCTCCTCTAGCCCCTTCGGATCGACGGAGAGTCAGGAGTACTTCAGGGCGGCCATCTGGCCGAAGATGTCGATGACGTTCGCACTCGCGTGGGCGTCGTCGAGTTCTCCGTAGACAGTGTCGACGTTGATGGCGATGCGTTCCCAGTCGATCCAGTCCTTGAACGATCCGAGATCGATGTCCTTGGCTGCCTCGGCGGCAGGCATCCCTGCGGTCCAACGGGCAGTGGTTTCATCGACCACGAAGTTCAAGTAGTCGCGTACGCCCCGGACGCCGGTGGCGTCGGTCAGCGGACCATGTCCTGGGACGATCACATCGCAACCCAGTTCGATGATGCGGTCGCAGGCCGCTACCCAGTTGGAAACTGGGCCGTCCCAGACAATCGGGGTGCCGTCGATGAAGAGGATGTCGCCGGTGAAAATGACGTTCTCGTTCGGCAGGTGCACCAGCACGTCGCCAGCGGTGTGAGCCGGACCGACCTCGATCAGATTGACCTGGCGACCGCCGACGTCGACCGTCAGCTCCTTTTCGAAGGTGCGGTCGACACGGGGAGGGTCGATGTTGGTGAAATCGAACGAGCCGAAGGATTCATTGAGGTAGCGGTTGAGCTGCGGGCCGAAGTCGCCTTGCATCATTGCGTTCATCGCCGCTGGCGGGAGCCCTTCCATTTCGGCCGCCGATGCAACAGACGCAATCACTTCAGCGCCAGTGACGAGCTGATTGCCGTAGCAGTGGTCACCGTTGGCGTGGGTGTTGACCAGGGTCTCGATCGGCTTTGTGTTGGTGACTGCCGTCATGGCGTCGAGCATGTCCTGGGTCAGTCTCAGATCGAAGAGTGTGTCGACAAGCAACGAACCATCAGTGCTCGCAACCAGACCGGCATTGCTCCATCCCCAACCACCGTCGGGCTGGAGGTAAGCGAACACGCCGTCAGCGACTTCGGACAGACCTTTTTCGTACATGCGGCTGGTCTAGCAGACCCGCTGCCGGTGGCATGCACGCGTTGTTGGGACCGCCCCAGCCAACAGGTGGCCGGAACGATCCCAAATCGGCGTTCGGATTGGCCTCAGAGCGAGAAGAGCTCGGTCCGGTTGCCGCCGCCGCTGGCGGCCTTGGCTGTCACTGTTTCCAGCCGGCTGAGGACTCGCTCGAGTGACGGGCGTTTGTTTGAGAGCGATCCCACCATCACGCTGCTGGTGAACGACACGAGTGTGCCGCTGCAGTCAACGGGGAAAGAGACCTCGGCTCGCAAGCGATCGGCGATCTCCTTGAGCTGATCGATCTCAGAATCGGTGGTGAGGAGCACCAAGAAGCCAGACTCGTCGAGACGACCGAGAAGATCGGGACCGCGAAGGCGGGCCTGGATGCGCTCGCCAACCTGACGCATGATGCGCTGGGTCACACGATCGCCCTGCTCCGCTTCGAGAGCGTCGAGTTCGTCGATCCAGACGGCAACCAACGCCAACGGCTGCACCTGGGGAAGGCTCAGTCGGTGCTGCAGTTGCTCGAGGATGTGATGTCGGTCTGGCAGTCCTGTGACCTCGTCGTGGGTCAGGGCGCCACCCGAGGCAGCCGAAAGCGCATGCTCGGCGGCGAGGGAACGCACGCCGACGAGTGTCAGTGTGCGGTTGAGCCGGCGAAGGCTCAGCTCGAGGGGCAGTAACCCACTGGCCAAGCGCATGCGAACCAGCGTGATCGTGTCAGATGAGGCATCGATGGCCGCAGCCAAGGATTTCTGATGCTCGTCAACAGCAATCTCGGTCAACTCGGTGCCGATGAGGTTCTTGCGGGGAATGCCGGTGATGGCGGTTGCCTCGGCATTGAGGCCTTTGATTTCTCGTCCATCGATCAAGAGGCAGCCACCGGGCGCGTATCGAAGGATGTCGGCAAGTCGTTCTGCGTCGCTCACATGGATCTCCTGGTCAAGTGCACAACTCTACGACGACATGTGGCTGGACGACTTGAGTCGGACGGCCCACAAGGGTGGAGGCGAAACACTGGTCTGGGCGACCGTGGCTCGGCGACCGCCGGGGTGCCCTGGCTCGGGAACACTCAGCTCGCGGCCTCGAGCAGAGCGTTTTCGACGACCTCTGACAGTGCCGGGTGGATGTAAAACACCTGCTCAGCGACATCGGTGGCGGTTTGGCGGAACTGCATTGCTTGAATCAGCGGCTGAATGAGCGTGGCTGACTGCGGGCCGATGATGTGAGCGCCGAGAATCAAATCGGTCGCATCGTCGACGATGACCTTCGCAAACGAGGTCTCGTCCTCCAACGCCCAGCCGTAGGCCGTGCCGCCGAAGTCTCGCTTTCCGACTCGATAGGTCAGGCCCTGAGCCTTCGCTTGCTCCTCCGTCAGGCCGACGCTGGCAACCTGGGGGTTGCTGAAGACAGCGCTCGGGACCGCTGAGTAGTCAATGGCCTTGCGGTTGCTCGGATCGGCGAAGTTCGAGAACACAACCTTTGCCTCAGCGTTTGCGACGTGCTTGAGCTGCCAATCATTGGCGATGTCGCCGAGAGCGAATACGCCCTCGACATTGGTCTGCATGTACTCGTCGACCGCCAGCCGCCCGTTGTGGTGGGTCTCGAGACCGCCAGCAGCGGCGTCGATGAGGTCGGTGTTCGGCTCGCGGCCACTCGCGACGAGCAACTCGTCGAACTCGTACCGTTCGCCCTTGGACGTGACGATGATGACGTCACCTGCCTGCTCGACTTTCTCGGGGATGTGACCGAGACACAGTGTCGCGCGGGTGCCGAAGACTTCGGTGAAGCGATCAGAGACTTCGCCGTCTTGGGCTCGGAGCAGTTTGTTCGAGCGATTGAACACCGTGACATCGCTGCCAAGCCCGGCAAACACATGGCCCATCTCGGCGGCGATGAAACCGCCGCCGATGATGCCGAGACGTGCAGGGAACGTCTCGAGGCGCATGATCGAATCAGACGTGTGGAAGCGGACAGTCGAGAGCCCAGGGATCGGCGGCATCGTCGGTCGAGAGCCAGCAGCGACAATGACCTTGGGGGCGCTGATCGAGCGGCCGTCCACATCGAACGTCTTGTCGCCGGTGAACCGAGCGGTGCCTTGGATCAAGGTGACGTTTGGCGTGCCGGTTGCCCTGTATTCGCGACCGCCCTCCGCAATGGGGTCGATCCGGCCGAAGACACGATCTCGAATGGCGGGCCAGTCAACGCCGTCGAATGACGTGTTCACGCCGAGACGGCTCCCGTGCTTCGCTTCTTCCGCGACGTCGGCAGGGAGCACGAACATCTTCGAAGGGATGCAGCCCACGTTGAGGCACGTGCCGCCGAAGGTGCCTCGCTCGACGAGGGCGATGTTCCATTCGCTCAGGCTCTCGGGGATCGAGTTGCCCGATCCGCTGCCGATGATGATGAGGTCGAACGATTCAGTCATGGGATGTTGGAACCTACCTGGCGCTCAAAGATTCCTCGACGTGAGTCCAATCGACTTCGTGGGCCTCGAGCGGCCGCATGCCGATGTCGATGGCAGTCCACAATGTCTTGCTCATTGGGTAGAAGAGGGTCGGCCCGATCAACCCCGCCGCCATCGCAAGCAAGATCAGTCGAAGGGTCGAGCCGTCCGGGTACGTGAGGATGACTCCCACGATCACGACGATCCCGAGGACAGCGAAGCTGACGATTGTGTTGATACCGATGGCACCGACCCAATGGCCCTCGATGCGCTCGAAGTGGAGACCGCACCGCGGGCAACCGTCGGCCATGATGAACCAACGTCGAAACAGGCGCCGCTTGCCGCAGGCTGGGCATGCCATGGTGAGCCCGCGCGCAAGCATGCGAGGAATCGCTGGACCTGGCCGACGAGGCTGTGGGTCGGCGCTCAAGAGTCGTTCGGTTCGGAAACCATTGTCTCAGTTTCCGAACCCGAAGCCCTCGAGGTCGAGCTGGTCGGCGCTGATGATCTGGTCAGCGGGCGGAACATCGATGCTGATGTCGGCTCCGTAGTCGAAGAACTCGAACACGAGCGTCGCTCCGGACGGCCCGTCGGTACCTGCGGCGCCCTGGTCGAGTTCCATCGAATAGCGACGAATGAGGCCATCGTCATCGATCCAGAAATCGATGGGGAAGTCGGAACCTGCGAGATTGCCGAGGTCCTGTTCGAGTGTCTCGCGGTCCTCGGCAGAAACAAGCTCGTCGAGCTCGGCGAGGTCGACGAGTGCGCGCACGTGGGTGGTGCTCACGCCGCGGACGTCTTCGGTCCCGATCTCGGTGACGTCAGCGTTTGCTTCTTCGAGCGCAGCCAGGAACTCGGTTGGCGAGCCGGTTGGGCCAGCACCGAATGTCGAGGTGATCTGGTCGGCGTCGTCGGCTTCGGCTTCGATCCACGTGCCCTGGCCACCGCTGAGCATCGACAGAAGGCCCCATGAGACGTATGAGCGATTGCCGATCGTGCGGACGACCATTGGTTCTTCGAACATCGCTGCGAATGGTCCGAGGTCGGCCCCCTCACCGGTCGCCGCTGCCATGGCGATCTCGCCGAGGTCGAGTGAGACCTCAGATGCCTGGTTGGCCGTGTCGTACTCGCCGGTGAAGACCAGTTCGAGGCCATCGGGGAACTCGGGGTCAGCCACGGTGATGCGGCCCTCGAAGCGGCCGCTCTCGACTGACTGATTGGCGACGAGGAGTTGGTCGCCAAGACGCGAGCGCTTCGGCTCGCCAGAGGCGGCAGTAGCGTCGGTCTCGTCGACTTCGTCTGACCCAGCTGGCTCGTCCGCTGGTGTGTCTTCGGCTGATGCTTCGCTGGACGGCGCTTCGCCAGCGGAGAGACCTTCGCCGTCGCTACTGCCAGCCTCAGCGGCTGCTGATGCCGGAGCGACAACGTCATCGGTCGAGGTGCCACAGGCTGTTGCGGCGAGGCCGAACGCTAGAAGTAGGGCGGACACACGACGTCGCTTGCTGAAAGAAGTCACCGCAGAATCGTAGATGGACATTCCCTCCCATCGGCTTCAGGCAGGATCTTCTGAGCATCAGGGGGCGGAGGACTAACGTTCCGGTGATGACACTCTCTCTTGGAGCACACGTCGGTCAGCAGAACCTTGCCATGGACGAACTCCGCGCCTTGTGGCGTCGACTCGACGACGCCGGAATGGACTGGATCTCGGCGTGGGACCACATCTACGAGGCACCGCCAGCGGGCGGGACGATCCCCCATTTTGAGGCCGTAGCGACGCTGGCAGCGATGGCGGTCGAGACGACGAACGCTCGGCTTGGCTGCCTCGTCTTCTACGTCGGCTATCGAAACCCCGGGCTGTTGGCCAAGGCAGCGGTCACCATCGACCATCTCTCGGGCGGCCGGTTCGAGCTCGGAATCGGAGGAGGCTGGCACGAATGGGAGGCTGCTGCCTACGGTTACGACTTCCCTGGAGTTGGAACACGCCTCGACATGCTCGATGAGGCGGCCGAGCTGATTCACGGATTGCTCACGCCGAGCCAAGACCCAGACCAGATCGCACGTACCACCTTCGATGGCAAGCATTTCCGCGTCGAAGATGCTTCGTGCCTGCCCGGTCCCATGAAGGGGCACATGCCGTTGTGGATCGGTGGCGTCGGGGAGAAGCGAACGTTGAAAACCACCGCGCAGTGGGCCGACGGTTGGAATGCGGCCTACATCCCGCCGTCGGAGTTCCGGCGGCTCAACGGGGTGCTCGACACGTGGTGCGATCACTTCGATCGCGAACCCGCCGACATCGAGCGATCGATCAATCTTGTGTTTGCCATGGGCGAGAACGAGGAAGAAGCTGCCAGGATCGAGGCCGATCTCGACGAGCAGTGGGGATCCATGGCTGAACGCGCCAAGGGTGGCGCGCTGCTGGGGACGCCAGAACAGGCCGTCGAACGGATTCTCGAATATCGCGACGCGGGCGCCGACATGGTCAACGTGGCGCTCCGAGCACCGTTCAGCGATGCTGTGATCGATGCGTACCTGAACGTCGTTGTGCCTGCGGTGAGGTCACGCGCCTAGGGTCTCGCTCCATGAAACTGAGCATGACCCTGAACTACGGCGGCGACCCAGCAGCCACCGCCCAAACGGCCAAGGACTACGAGGCGGCCGGCGTCGACATGGTGTGGGTGGCCGAGCTGTACAGCTTCGACGCGGTCAGCCTCATGGGCTATCTCGCAGCGGTGACCGAGCGCATGGAGATCTGCGCTGGCATCCTGCCGATCTACTCCCGCACGCCCACCCTCATCGGTATGACCGCAGCCGGGATCGACGCCTTGTCTGGCGGTCGGTGCGTGCTGGGACTGGGTGCGTCTGGTCCCCAAGTGATCGAGGGTTGGCACGGGGTCAAGTACGACGCCCCGATTGGCCGTACCAAGGAGATCATCGACATCTGTCGCCAGGTCTGGAAGCGCGAGAAGGTCGAGTACGACGGCCGCTACTACCGGCTGCCTCTGCCCGCTGACCAGGGCACAGGCCTCGGTAAGAGTCTCAAGCTCATCAATCGGCCCGTTCGTGAGAACATCCCGATCTACGTTGCGTCGCTTGGGCCCAAGAACATTCAGATGACGGCCGAAAAGGCGGAGGGCTGGCTGCCGATCTTCTTCCATCCTGAGAAGGCCGATGACGTCTGGGCCGAGGACCTGGCCATCGGGATGGCCACGCGCGATGAGTCGTTGGGCGAGCTCGAAGTTGTCGCCGGTGGTGTCGTATCGATTTGCAACGAGGCCGAGGCGCAACAACTGCGAGACGCAGCGCGAGGCATGACGGCGCTGTACGTGGGCGGCATGGGCGCAAAGGGGAAGAACTTCTACAACACGCTGTTCCAGAAGTACGGCTATGGCGACGCTGCCGAGAAGATCCAGGACCTCTACCTCAGCGGCCATCGCGGCGAGGCCGAGGCGCTCATCCCGGACGATTACTTGCAGGCGACGACGATGGCAGGCGACGAGGGATTCATCAAGGACCGCATCGAGGCATACAGGGCGGCTGGTGTGACTCGCCTCTCGATCACTCCGATTGGTGAGAACCCGCTCGATCTGATCGAGAAAGTCAAGGCTTGGGCTGAGTGATCAGTCGTCTTCGACGGTGACGGTGACGATGGCGGTGCTGCAACCGCCGCCTTCGTCACAGATCTCGTACACGAACGAATCGATGCCTTCGTAGTCGTCATCTGACCGATAGTGCACGTGGTCCTCGTCGATCCTGACTGTTCCATTGGTCGGTTCGATCGCAATGCGGAGTGTGGTTTCGTCGAGCGGTGACCCGCTCTGGCCGGGTCCGTCATTGTCGAGGATGTTGATTTTCCTGTTCTTGCCCTCGGCGATGTTGGCCACGTCGTCGCTCGCATCAGGGCCGTCGGAGGGCGGAGAGCTTGTTGTGGTCGGTGCAGCCGTGGTCGGCGGTGCGGTGGTCGGCGCCGTTGTCGGCGGTGCGGTCGTGGGAGGCGCGGTGGTGGCCGGCGCTGTGGTTGTCGTTGCTTCTGCTTCGGTGGTCGGAACCACGAAACTGGTCGGGACAGCGAAGGGGAGGACCGTCGACGATGAGGCAGACAGGTCGCGTGCAGGGTCAGGTCCCGGCGCCGCGTCAGGGATCGATGTCGTCATGATCGTCGTCGGGGCGGCCAGGGCGAGCGGCACAGCAGGTGAATCGACAGCAACGGCGCCAGCCAACGCCGCGACTGTGACGACGGCGATCGCCGGCGCGGCGCTGACTCCAGCACCGATGTTTGCCAGCGCAGGCAATTCCAGCAGGCCGCTGAGGAAGCCAGCTGAGCGTCGATCCTCGAGCGAGATCTCCAAAAAGGCCCGCACGACCGCAGGATCGAATTGTGTCCCTGAGCAGGCCACCAATTCCTTGCGGGCATCGTCGTGGCTGATGGGGCTCTTGTATGAGCGTTTCGACGTGATCACGTCGTACGCATCCGCCACTGCGGTGATTCGACCAGCGAGGCTGATTCGCTCTCCCCCGATGCCTTTCGGGTAGCCCGTCCCGTCCCAGCGCTCGTGGTGCTGGGACGTTGCGAAGCGCCAGCTGCCCAGCCAGTCGGCCAGCGGGGCAACGAATGCCTCGCCGGCGGCTGGGTGGTTCCGCAGGATCGCCCACTCGGCCTCGGTTGGGCGGCCGTTCTTGTTGAGGATTTCGGCTGGCACCGTCAGTTTGCCGATGTCGTGCAGCAGTACTGCCCAGGCCAGTTTCTGGCGGTCGGCCTCGCTCACACCCATTTCGGCTGCGATCAGTTCGGCATAGGCCCTGACTCGCTCTGTGTGGCCTCTGGTGAGGCGTTCGTGCTTGCCAAGCATCGTGATGAGTTCGATGGCTTCGGTCGCCGCCGTGGCTTCATCGTTGCTGATGCCGTGCTCAGCGAAGTCAGCGAGGCGCTGCTCGAGCTTGCGCACGGTCCCGGTCCTCAGAGCGATCCCGAACCGCGACGGCGCTTCATCAGGGAACGTCAGCGACATTCCCAGGAGCGTGGCCAAAGGCAGGAAGTGGCGAGTCTGACGATCGACCACGGTTGCGACAACGCCGCCGAGAGCTGTTGCTTGGAAGAACCATGCGAGAAAGCCAGCGAGGCCTCTCGGTGTCCAAAACCATTGATTGACGAGTCGTACGGCGAGCCAACCAACCGCGATCGGAACCACGAAGAGGACGACGCGCACGAGTCTGGCCAGAACGGGCGACGCAGCCCATGTAGTTACGGCGCCCTCTCGGGCGCCTTGTGTCGGACCGCTCACTCTTCATGTCTCGGCACGATCGGGCAGCGCCTTGATGAGTTGACGACTATGAGGTCGAGGGCCGGCTGGCTGAAGGCGCCAGCTCTAGCGACTGAACACGAGCGAAAGCTCGAGGATGGCGACGTCTTCGACGCTGGCCACGATTGGGGCGCTCGGAGCGGTGATGTCGAAATCGCTGAGCTGAACCAGAAGCTGACCAGCGGCGACGATGGATCCGCTCTGGATTTGTGCATCGAGAGGGAACTCGACTCGCTTGGTGACGCCGTGGATCGTCAGGTCGCCGATGGCGATCGCCGAGACCGCCGTGCCTTCCGTGGGGATCGATCCCAGATCGATTGGTTCGGCCAGCGAGAACGTTGCATCAGGGAAGTCTCCGGTCTCGAGCGCCTGAGACCGCATTGCATTGTCGCGACCGGAATTGTCCGTTGTGATCGAGGTCATGTCGGCCACGACCTCGACGGCGGTGATGGTCGTGCCGGAGCCCACGAGCGTGCCGGTGACGTCGGTGGTTCGACCAACGACCTCGAACTCGCCGATGGTGTTCAGGACCTCGTTGATGCGGTACCCGATGAACGTCTGGCCCTCGACAGGTGTGACCGACCAGGTCCCGTCGAGTGAATCGACAGCGGAAGGAACAGCTTCAACGCCGTCGGCTTCAGCCTCGACCTGAAATGCTTCTGCGAGATCGGTGACGTTCGCTTCTGCCGGAGCCTCGTCGAAATAGCCGAGATAGAGCCCCAATCCTCCGACACCAACGATCAGGATCCCGACGAGAGTTCCAACAACGATCAACTTGTCCTTCTTCTGCATCGGGACAGTCAATCAGCTCGGGATGAAAGCTCGCATCAGTGCCGTGGGACCGAGGCCAAAAAGAGTTGTGGGGCGACTCAGAGAGCCGCCCCACCAGAGGAATCCGTCGATGTTCACCGCCTCCGCCCGCCGGAGCTGGTGGTCGGCGGATCCTCGTGTACCCGCACCTCTCAGTGAAGTACAACCACGCTCTGTGAGCAATGGTGCGTACGGCTCGATCCCACAGGGCCGATTGGCCCGGGACAGACCTGAACTGTGCAATCATTGGCCCTGTGATCGAAACAGGTTTGCGTCCTCGTGTGTTATCGATTGTGCTCGCTGGAGGAGAAGGAAAGCGGCTGATGCCGCTGACCGCTGATCGAGCCAAACCCGCTGTTCCGTTCGGTGGGCCGTACCGCCTCATCGACTTCGCTCTCTCCAATCTGGCGAACGGTGGCTATCGGAAGATCGTTGTGCTCACGCAGTACAAGAGCCACTCACTCGACGTCCATATCTCTCGGACGTGGCGCTTGTCGAGCATGCTCGGCAACTACGTCACCTCGGTGCCAGCGCAAATGCGTCGCGGTCCCCAATGGTTCTCTGGTTCTGCTGATGCGCTCTTCCAGAATCTCAATCTCATTCATGATGAGCAGCCGCAGTACATCTTCGTCTTTGGTGCCGACCACATCTACCGGATGGACCCTCGGCAGATGCTCGACCAGCACATCAAGCAAGGTGCCGGCGTCACTGTCGCTGCCCTTCGATCGCCTCGCTCTGAGGCCCATCAGTTCGGTGTGATCCATGCGCCGAACGGAACCAAGATCGAGAGTTTCCTCGAGAAGCCGGCCGATCCTCCGGGCCTGAGCGACTCGCCAGACGAGTCGTTCGTCTCGATGGGGAACTATGTGTTCGATGCCGATGTCCTGCTCGACATTCTCCATCGTGATGCCGAGGTCGAGGGGTCGACTCACGACCTCGGCGGCGATCTGATTCCGGCGCTCGTCGCTGACGGTGCCGCCCACGTCTACGACTACTCGACGAACACCGTGCCCGGCGATGGCGAGCACCAGGCCGGTTACTGGCGTGACGTCGGAACGCTCGATGCCTACTTCGATGCGAACATGGATCTCGTCCAGCCGCTGCCCAACTTCAGCCTCTACAACGACGATTGGCCGATCTTCACGCTCGGTCGCAGCCTCCCGCCGGCGAAGCTCGTCACCGACGGGCAGACCAGTCCGCAGGTCGACAACACGATCGTGAGCAATGGTGCGATCCTCAGCGGCTGCAACGTCGCAGAGTCGGTGATTTCTCCTGGCGTGCGGGTGATGCGTGACGGTGTCCTCGATGGCGCCGTCGTGTTCGAAGACTGCGTGATCGGCGAAGGCGCCGTTGTTCGTCGGGCTGTGCTCGACAAGAACGTCGTCGTGCCGCCCGGTGTTCGCATCGGTGTCGACCGTGCCGAAGATGAATCTCGCTTCACCGTTTCCGACGGAGGCATCGTGGCGGTGCCGAAGAACTACCGATTCGACGTCTGACGATTGCAGGGCTCGCTGCTTGCAGGGCTCGCTGCTTGCAGGGCTCGCTGCTTGCAGGGCTCG
>RCMY010003734.1_pt1 | contig 13367 bp, 8 predicted proteins | sample 2041341 | NCBI WGS metagenome assembly RCMY01 (sample SAMN09708234, study PRJNA481090) | Marine sediment metagenome, whole genome shotgun sequencing project. | reverse complement strand
CATCGCAGCACGTATTCGAAGACCAATATGGATTGGTGGAGTCCTTTCCCTACATTTTTGCCGGCCTTGCCGGTTCGGTCGGGCTATCCACATTTTTAAACGGCACCTTGGTTATGCGCTTCGGCATGCGAAGGTTGGCCTTGATGGCATTGGCTGCTTTTTGTGTTATAGCAATCCTCTATGTTGTGGTATTCTACGGAAGTCCGAACCCAAATGTGGTGGTGTTGGTGCTGTTTCTATTCACGCAGTTTTTCTGCCTTGGCTTTTTATGGGGCAATTTTAGGTCCATCGCCATGGAACCCATTGGCCATATCGCTGGCATAGGTGCGGCCATCAATGGTTTCGTGTCTACGGTAATGGCCGTGCCTATCGCCAACTACATTGGCAGCTTCGTACAGGACACGGTTTGGCCGATGTTCTTGGGCCTAGCGATTTGTGGCTTGCTCGCTTTGGGGATTATGTTATTGGTACGGCGGAGGCGGGTTGTGATTGCAGTATAAGGGGAGTGGATTCCCAAAGGATTTTGTCGGTTTCTCGAAACAACGTTTTTTTACAAAACAGACATCAATAACGACATGATAGCTATTTGCTAAATCCTTTGGGGTCTTTCGTCCTTATTTTACAACGAATTTTCCATAATTTCCTCGATTACTTCTGGGTTTACCAAGGTACTGGTATCTCCAAGATCGGAGGTGTCCTTTGAAGCGATCTTTCGTAGGATGCGCCTCATAATCTTGGCACTTCTCGTCTTGGGAAGCCCCGAAACGAACTGGATTTTATCCAACTTGGCGATTGGACCGATATGTTCGGTAATCTGTTGATTAATTTCTTTTCTAAGATTGTCACGGTCCCTGCTTTCACCGATTTCCTTGAGAATGACATAACCGTACAGTGCATTGCCTTTCACATCATGGGGGAAACCGACAATGGCGCTTTCCGCCACCGCAGGATGCTCATTGATGGCATCCTCGATGGGAGCGGTACCTAGATTATGTCCTGAAACGATAACAACATCATCGACGCGACCTGTAATACGGTAGTAGCCTACGGCATCCCTAAGGGCACCATCCCCAGAAAAATACATATTCTTATAAGCCGAAAAATAAGTGTCCCGGTAGCGGTCATGGTTGCCCCAAATCGTACGGGCCATTCCCGGCCAAGGGAATTTGATGCACAATCGACCGTCGACCTGATTGCCCTTGAGTTCTTTGCCTTCTTCGTCCATAAGTGCGGGTTGTATACCGATAAAAGGTAAGGTCGCATAGGTGGGTGTGGTGGGAGTCACGTAGGGAATCGGGGTGATCATAATTCCTCCCGTCTCTGTTTGCCACCAGGTATCGACGATGGGGCTATTGTGTTTACCCACATTGGTATTATACCAGTGCCACGCCTCTTCGTTAATAGGCTCCCCAACCGAACCTAGAACTTTTAGGCTCGAAAGATCGTGTTTTTCGACAAATTCCAAACTCTGCTTGGCAAGTGCTCGAATAGCAGTAGGAGCAGTATAGAATTGATTGATCTTATGTTTTTCGACGACATCCCAAAACCGACCGTAATCGGGGTAGGAGGGCACGCCTTCGAACATCACGGTGGTAGCACCATTGGCCAAGGGACCGTAGACGATATAGGAATGTCCGGTAATCCAACCGATATCCGCCGTGCACCAAAAGATGTCGTTTTCACGGTATTGAAACACGTTTTTGAAGGTGTAGGCGGTAAAGACCATATAACCGGCGGTGGTATGTACCATTCCTTTCGGTTTTCCAGTAGAACCTGAGGTGTATAGAATGAATAACGGGTCTTCGGCATCCATAACCTCGGCCACGCAATCGGCATAGGCTTCATCTAATAAAGGTTGTAGCCATTTATCTCTTCCTTCCTTCATTTCGATGTCACTGTTGATCCGTTTGACGACCAATACATTTTCGATACTGGGGCAATCATCTAAAGCTCGATCCACGATTCCCTTTAGATCTATGGTCTTTGAGCCCCGGTACGAACCATCGGAAGTAATAACCATTTTACAGTCCGAATCATTGATTCGGCTGCCCAGTGCGTTCGAAGAAAAGCCGGCGAACACCACGGAATGTATCGCCCCGATACGCGCACAGGCCAAAAGTGAAATGGCCAGTTCGGGAATCATAGGTAAATAGATACATACCCGATCCCCTTTTTTGATACCGTGATCTTTAAGAACGTTCGCCATTTTAGAGACCCGCTCGTGCAGTTGCCGATAGCTAATATGTTCTGCCTCTTCATTGGGGTCGTTGGGCTCAAAAAGTATGGCGGTCTTATCGCCGCGAGTTGTGAGGTGGCGGTCGATACAATTCTCCGTGATGTTTAGCTTTGCCCCTTCGAACCACTTGATTTCAGGTTTTGAAAAATCCCAGTCCAACACATTGTCCCATTTTTTGCGCCATACGAAATGTTCTTCCGCGATTTCTTCCCAAAAGCTTTCGGGGCTTCTGACGGATTTTCGGTAGACTTGAAAATATTCTTCTAGGTGTTTAATGTGATAGTTGCTCATTTCGGAAAAAAGTTAATGATTATCAAGGTGATTATTCTAGGATATATAAGGTTTCCTAATTTCAATTAGTTCTTGTTATATGTTGTAAACATTTCTTTAAGGGATAAGGATTAAATTAGTAAAAGGAAAGTTACTAAAAAATCTTGTTACCATCGAATTAAATTCAATGCCCCGTAGCCTCACCGGCCCCGCTCGGAATACGGATATCTTCAACAATTTCCTGTACATTTTGTGGAGGATCCGGAGTAAACTGCATGACGAAAATGGAAACCGCGAAATTGAGAATCATGGCCACAGTGCCAAATCCTTCGGGAGAGATGCCGAACCACCAATCATCTTGCGTTCCACCTCCGAACATATCAAATTTAAATTTTAACATATAAAATAACATGGAAACGATACCTACAACCATTCCGGCAATGGCACCTTCCTTGTTCATCTTTTTATAAAAAATGCCCAAAACGATAGCGGGAAAGAACGATGCCGCAGCCAGTCCGAAGGCCAAGGCGACGACAGCCGCTACAAATCCCGGGGGATTGATACCGAAATATCCTGCGATTACTACCGCTACGGTGGCCGATAGACGGGCCGCCCAAAGTTCGCCCTTCTCCGAAATATCGGGCCGAAAGGTTTTTTTGATCAGATCGTGCGCCACCGAGGAAGAGATGACCAAGAGCAACCCGGCCGCAGTGGATAATGCCGCCGCAAGTCCGCCGGCCGCCACAAGACCGATGACCCAAGCCGGTAGCTGGGCGATTTCGGGGTTAGCCAATACCATGATATCATTGTCTATAGTCAGTTCGTTAGCTTGGCCGTCCGCCACATATTGTATGAGTCCATCCCCATTTTTATCATCAAAAGTTAACAGCCCCGTAGTTTCCCAGTTCTTGAACCAGACAGGCATATCGGCATAGGCCTTATTGCTTACGGTATTGATGAGGTTCGTTTTGGCAAATACGGCTACGGCAGGTGCGGTAGTGTAAAGAATGGCAATTAAAAGTAAGGCCCATCCGGCGGATTTACGGGCATCCTTAACGCGTTTTACGGTAAAGAAACGGACAATAACATGGGGCAATCCCGCTGTACCGACCATGAGGGCTAAAGTAATGGCAAAGACGTCGATAACGGATTTTTTCCCTTCGGTATAGGCCGCAAAGCCTAACTCCGTCGATAATCCATCCAGTTTATCCAACAAATAGGCCCCGGAACCATCATTTAAGGTGTCTCCCATGCCCAGTTGGGGAATGGGATTTCCGGTCATCTGTATCGATATAAAAATGGCCGGTACCATGAAGGCAAAAATAAGGACGCAGTACTGCGCGACTTGGGTATAGGTAATACCTTTCATCCCTCCTAAAACAGCATAGAACAGCACGATAATCATACCGATGATGACCCCGGTATCGATATCCACTTCTAAAAAACGGGAGAAGACCACGCCGACCCCACGCATTTGTCCCGCTATATATGTAAAGGATACGATTAAAGCACAGATTACCGCAACGATACGGGCGGTTTTGGAATAATAGCGATCCCCGATAAAATCGGGAACCGTAAACTTGCCGAATTTCCGAAGGTAGGGGGCAAGCAGTAGCGCTAGAAGTACATAGCCACCGGTCCATCCCATCAAATAAACGGAACCGTCGTAGCCCGCAAATGCGATAATACCCGCCATGGAGATAAAGGAGGCGGCGGACATCCAATCCGCAGCCGTGGCCATACCATTGGCCAAGGGCGACACCCCGCCACCTGCGACGTAGAATTCACTGGTCGACCCGGCCCGTGACCAAATGGCGATACCAATATATAACGTAAAGGTAATGCCGACGAGCAGATAGCTCCAAGTTTGTACATCCATAAAAAAATTGGTTAGTTGGTTTTAGATCTACTCATCAAAGCCGTACTTCTTGTCCAGCTTGTTCATCAATCGGATATACACGAAGATGAGGATGACAAAAACATAGATGGATCCCTGCTGCGCGAACCAGAAGCCCAGTTTAAAGCCGCCGATCCGAATACTATCCAAGGCATCTTTAAACAGGATGCCCGCACCATAGGAAACGACGAACCAGATGATCAAAAGGATAAAAAGATAGCGGACGTTTTCTTTCCAATAGGCAGAGGCGTGTTTTTGTTTTGTTGACATTGGATTTTTATTTTGATTGGACAAGATAGGGATTTATGATAAACCTGCAAGGTGCCTTCTAAAAAGACCTGCAAGATGTCGATCAGTTTACCGAACTGCTAAATAGGGGCGCGGCATCAACGATCCATGAAGGTCTATTCGACCCTTTGCTAAATGGAAGGAGGGCCGCTCTTACAACAACATCTTGCAGCTCAATGTGGTAGATAAACCACACCGCTAGAAGAATCCCGTTTCGCCCCGGTCACCGAGCTCAGCACGTTGGTTTTTTCTTCCATGCGCAGCATGCCCATGAAGGCAAAGACCAAGGCCTCCTTAAATTCGATCAGTTTTTTATTTGGAACGACCACTTTGGTCTCGCTGCCCAATTTTTCTTGTAAGGACTGTATCAGGAAATCGTTCAAAGCCCCACCACCTGTAGCCAACAGCGTATTTTGCGTTTGAGGGGAATTCATCCTCACCTGAACCGCGATCTGCTCGCAGATATGATGGACGCCGGTACACAGCAAATTTTGCATGCAATCATCCGTACCATCGAACAACGGTACTACTTTTTCCACAAACCATTCATAACCGGTGGATTTGGGGTAGGGGAGCTGGTAATACTCCAAATCGTTCAATTTTTTGAGCAGTTCCGAATTTATTTTTCCGCTGCGTGCCAGTTGCCCACCTTTATCGTAATCAAGTCCGTTTTTTCGGGTAATGTGGTTCAGGATCATATTTGCCAGACCGATATCGTAGGCGATACGTTGCCCGACTTTGTCAAAGGATATATTGGCGATACCCCCGAGGTTCAGGCAGAAATCGTACTCGCCGAAAAACAACGCATCGCCGATAGGCACCAAGGGGGCTCCCTGTCCGCCTAAGGCCACATCGTTCGTACGAAAATCGCAAATAACCTTTTGACCGCTGGCATTGGCCACATGTTGTCCGGAACCGATTTGAAAGGTGAGTCCCATTTCCGGGCGGTGGTGCGTGGTATGGCCGTGGCTCGCAATACCATCTATGTTAAGGTGGTGTTCGTCGATAAAGCTTCTGGATTGCTCGCCCAACCATGTGCCATACGAATTATGAAAACTAAGTAGTTCTTCTGCTGGCAGAAAAATGGAATCCCGCAATTTTGACTGCATTTCAGGGGCATAGGCAACGCTTTTGGTTTCCTTGATCTTGAATTTCCAGTGATTGCCCGACTGCCAGATATGGCAGCAGGCCAAGTCGAGTCCGTCTAATGAAGTGCCCGACATGAGGCCTAAGATTTCGTATGTTTTCATAGTAATTTTTTTTAGCATCCTACTTGAGGTTTATGGAATTCGCCCTTGGCTTTAGGCTCTAACTTCAACGAAGTATCGGAGCGAGATGACGGCTCGGGTTCATGAGCGCCCTTAACTTTACGCCCTAATATTGACAGGCAAATCCCCTTTCGATTCTAGCTTGCCCAAAAAATGTTCCGCCGCCGTTTCTTGAAATACCTCAAAATCTTGGTAGGCGATTACCACGGCTTTTGTTTTTTCGAAATCGATAAGATTCAGTACATAGGGGTTTCCAAAGAGATAAAGGATAACATTTTTTGTGTGGATCAGTTGGTCAATTAAGAGAAGTTCCTCTTTTGAAAATCCGAATGTACTGCTCGGTTTTACCTGCGGTGGAAATAGTGCCAAAAGAATGTTTGCTTCTTCGTCGGCCGCGCTATCGGTCAATGAAATTTGTTTAAATTTTTTATGGAAATCAATATACTTAAAAAATGGACTATCAGTTTTTTCTGAATTATAGATAACGACGAAATTAGTCGCCCTAAAATCTGAGATTATCTCCGCTGTACCTTTGAGCAAAGTCAGGCTTTCCGTTGCCAGTTTTCGATTGAGCTTGATAGGACTTTGTAGGTTTGAATTGCACTTTGATTTTGGATTTGAGTTTGAGTTCCGACTTGAGTGTGGGTCTGTATTTGTATTTGAGTTTGAGTTCCGACCTGAGTGTGAGTCTGTATTTGTATCTGTATTTGTGTTTGAACTCGAGCTGGAACCTAGACTTGATCCAGATTCCGCCCTATCGGCAGCTGTGTTTGCCACTTGTGATAGATTGTTAATTTTTGATGCGGCATACGCTGTTTCTTTTAGACGCCAGACCCGTTCAAAACTTTCTTCAATCTGATCTTCGGATGCATTTTTCAGGATGCTTTCGATGCCTTCAACGATATGCTCCGCAAAACAGAGCACATCGTTTCCGGCGTCAAAGGCCAGCCATTCCAGTTCGCCTTTTATGGGGTGATTTTTTGCTACGGCGTGCATATTAAGAGCATCGGAAATGACGACGCCCCTATATCCCATTTCATCCCTCAAAGCTCCTTTGATTATTTCCTTGGATATGCTCGAAGAGGTTGTTTTGCCGTTGTTCAAAGCAGGAACGGACAAATGACCGACCATTACGGAATCCACCCCTTCATCAATCAGTTTTTGAAAGGGATACAATTCATTTTCGAGGAGTTCCTGTTTGGATTTATCTATCAATGGAAGTGCCAAATGCGAATCAGTCGCCGTATCGCCGTGGCCCGGAAAATGCTTGATACTGGTCAAGATGCCCTCGCTTCGTGTGCCTTTGATAAAGGCGAGCGCTTTATCGCTGACCTTGTGTCTGTCGGCCCCAAAAGATCGGTATCCAATAACGGGATTGTCGGGATTGTTGTTGATGTCGACACAGGGTGCCAGATTCCAATGGATGCCTGCTGCCCGGCAATCCTTGGCGATATTTTTTCCCACGTCATAGATTAAATCCCTTCGGCCGTCGGCAATGGCTCCCAAAGTTATGGCGTACGGATATTGTGGGGTGTTCTCGATGCGCATGGCCAGTCCCCATTCCGCGTCGATGGCGATTAGCAACGGATATTTGGCCGCTTTTTGATAACGCTGGATCAAGCTTTTAAGCGTCTCAAAACTGTTTTCATTGTGAAAAACGGTTTTTGCTCCTTCAAAATTGGTCGCCGCACTGGCGCGACTATGGAAGAAACAAAGACTTCCTACCTGATGTTCGCGAATCAATCCTTCCAGCTTTTGCATTTCCTCCTCGGTTTCATTGATGAAGGCGGCCGGCATAAATAATTGTCCAACTTTCTCTCTGATGGTAAGTTGTTTACTTGATTCTCTATAAGAAATAATTTTAAGCATCCGAATTATCAGTTTTCTTCCCGAAATTGGCGGGATATTCAATGAATTTCAATAAAAATACAGCGGGCAAGGCAGCGATGACCACCCAGATAAAAAATCCGCCGTAGCCCAGCCATTGTTGCATATAACCGGATATCATTCCCGGAAGCATCATGCCCAAGGCCATAAAGCCGGTGGCGATGGCATAGTGCGAGGTCTTCGATTTACCCTCGGCGATGTAAATGAGGTACATCAAAAAGGCGGCAAAGCCGAAGCCATAGCCGAATTTCTCAAAAACAACGGTAGCCGTAACGGCGTAAATGTTGGTAGTGCCGGTCATCGCCAGAATGGCATACAGAATATTGGGAACATTCAATGAAAGCACCATGGGGAGCATCCATTTTTTAAGGCCATCACGGGAAATCAAGATACCTCCCAAAACCCCTCCTATGGAAAGAAAAATTACGCCTGCCGTACCGAAAATGGTTCCGAATAGTTCGGTGGAATAGCCCAGGCCTCCTTTTTCAGGTGCATCTAATACAAAGGGCGCGGCCATTTTTACCAGTTGTGATTCGCCCAAGCGAAAAGTTAAGATAAACGCCAAGGCGATGCCAATATTTTTTTTCTGGAAAAAGGAGGCGAAAACGGCCAGGAATCCTTCAGGTTTATCCTTTGCGATAGCGGCCGAGCTTTCGAATTTCGGAGTTGTAAAATAGTTGGCAACCGTCAAGGCCAGCATCAGAAATGCGACCGCGGTCATGGTGATGCTCCAAGCTTTGGTGTTGTCACCGTATTTGTGTTCCAAAAACCCCGCGAGCACTACGATAAGACCTTCCCCCGTGACCATGGCCAACCGATAAAAAACACTTCGCATACCTACGAAAAAGGATTGCTTTTGCTCCGTTAACCCGATCATATAGTACCCGTCAGAGGCGATATCGTTGGTAGCGGAGGCGAAGGCGGCCATCCAAAAACAGGCTAGGGTAGTGGTGAAGAACATACTGGTCGGTAGGCTCAGTGCTACCCCCAAAAGCGCAATCGCTATCAATAGCTGCATCCCTAAAAACCATTTCCGTTTGGTGCTTTTCAGGTCAACGAAAGGACTCCATAAGGGCTTGAGGACCCAAGGTAGATAGAGTAAACTAGTGTACAGCCCGATATCTTCGTTACTTACCCCCAGTTTTTTATACATGATAACCGATACGGTCACCACCAGCACATAGGGCAGCCCTTGCGTGAAGTAGAGGATGGGCACCCAGGCCCACGCCCATTTGTCTTTTTTGATCAAGATGTTGGTTTTTGTTCTTTGCTATTCTAAATCTACGATGATCGCTTCGGATTCGCGACCAAAGCGATCAATAAATAGTATCGCGACCTGTTTTTGTTTTCCAAGGATTTTCTTGGGAAGGATTACCGAGTTGCCGTCGCCTACCGGTAATTTTGCAATCAACTTCTTTATCGGATAATGGGGCTTTATTTTCTGCCCCGAGGGATGGACCATACTAAATCGATACAAATTTAAATCATTAAATGTAAGTACGATGGAGTCGTTTGTCTCCTGTATCGATTTGAATTGGACTTTTGCCGTTGCCTGACCCGACATCCAAGGCGATGCCGGGGGAAGCGCTTCCCTCTTGTAGAATTTGCGGCTCAACTGTTCCACCACATCCGCGTTGCTGTCCATCAGGCTGTTAGCACTGAAAAAAACGTTCCCCTGAACCGCTCCAGTATTTCTGGCGAGTCGTACCTGTTCGGACAGTTCCTTCTTTTTGTCCCACGCCTTGTCACTATTATTACGGATTTTATACGGCCCGTTACCAATGTAAAGATTAGTGTTCATGCTGTTGTCGGCCCACCAGTTAACGATTTTGCGATGAGAGGCGACAGGCAGGTCCATGCTCCAATATACTTGCGGAACCAAATAATCTAGCCATCCTTTCTCCATCCAAAGCAAGGGGTCGGCGTAGAGGTTGTCATACGTGGTCTGTCCCGCTCGTGTATCCGAACCTCTCGGGTCGGTAGTGCTGTTCTTCCAAACCCCAAACGGACTGACTCCGAACTGTACCCAAGGTTTTCTCGCCTTTATGATTTCATAGCTATCCTTGATAAGGAAATCCATATTGCTGCGCCGCCAATCTTCGAGTGATTGGACGTCTAGGGCATATTTGTCAAAGCTCAGAGAATCACCGAATACCTCGCCGACGATGGTGTAGGGATAAAAATAATCGTCAAAATGTACGGCGTCTATATCGAAGTTGGAGACCAGCTCATCGATGACCGAAACTATGCGCTCCCGTACTTCGGGCAATCCGGGGTCATAATAATATTTTTTGCCATATTTCAGCATCCATTCGGGATGCTGATGGAAGTCGTGTTCCGGACTCAAAATTTCCGTATTCAAATCGAAGGTCGCCCGATATGGATTCAGCCAGGCGTGGAATTCCATGCCTCTTGCATGCGTTTCGGTTATCATCCATCCTAAAATACTTTCTTCGGCTTCAGGAGGTTTACCTTCTTCCCCCGTCAAATATCGTGACCAAGGCGCATATTCGGATTCATAAAAAGCATCCCCCGCCGTACGCACCTGAACGATGGCCGCATTGAAATTGAGGCTATCGTAAAAATCAAGGATTTGCAGATAATCCGCCTTCTGTTTTTCGATGGGGTCGGTACCACTTTTGGGCCAGTCGATATTCACGACCGTGGCGACCCAAAACCCACGAAATTCCCTTTCGGGTTGTGGAATGGGGTTGAAAATGGCACAGGAACTTAACGTGAGAAATAGAATAAGGAAAAAGAATCGTATTGGCATTCCCTCTAATCAAACGTATACCTAACAAACGCCTCCATTGCGGCATAATCGGCAAGGCCTAGGGCATGGTAGCGCTGAGCGGTCTCTTTATTGCGCTCTTCGGCCCGCATCCAGAATTCCCGCGAATCGTCGCCTTGGAACATGACCCCGTCCTTTTGGGATTGGTGGGCAAAAATGGCGTTCCGCTTTCGCAGGACCTGACCGGGACTCATAGGTACGGCCATTTCGATTTCATGAGTATCCCACTCGTGCCATGCTCCACGGTACAACCAAACCCAGCAGTCTTTCATATACGGTTCTGATTTTAAACGCTCTAGGGCGGCAAATATAGCGTCCAGACATACTTTATGCGTGCCATGGGGATCGGCCAGATCACCGGCGGCATAAATTTGGTGCGGTTTTATATCTTTGATGATATCAACGATAATCTCGATATCGTCTTCCGAAAGAGGATTTTTTTTGACGCGTCCGGTTTCGTAAAATGGAAGATCCAGAAAGTGTACGTTGGCGTCGTCAAGACCAAGATATCGGACGGCAGCAAGAGATTCCCCTCTTCGTATATCGCCTTTTAAACGCAATACCTCTTTCGAATCGAAACTACTTTCTTTTTTAGCTTTGATATAATCGATGATTTCCTGTGCCTCGGTCGATTTGTAGATACGTTTTGAAATCTCGGCGAATTTCAGGGCCTCTTTATCCGATACGGCGATATTGCCTGAGGTCTGAAAGGCGACGTGTACGTCATGTCCCTGATCTATCAATCTATCGAAAGTTCCGCCCATGGAAATGACATCATCATCCGGATGTGGACTAAAGATTATCACCCTTTTCTTGGCGGGTTCCGCACGTTCTGGCCTATTCGTGTCATCGGCGTTCGGCTTTCCTCCGGGCCAACCGCTGATGGTATGCTGTAGCTTATTGAACATTCTAATGTTCAGGTCGTAGGAATCTTGTAAGGCCAATAGGCCCGACATTCCGTTGTCGTTATAATCTTTATCCGTCAAGCTTAAGATGGACTTGCCGGTCAAGGTACATAGCCAGACTACCGCCTTTCCCGTGAGCTCTTCTGTCCATTCCAAAGACTCATCAACCAACCAAGGTGTTTTATTTCGGGTAAGCAAGCTGCCGGCGCCGGTATCGAGAACGAACGTACAGTTTTTATGCTCCTGGAGATAGGTAGCCGGAACCGCCGAGGAAATTTCTCCTTCGATCGTCTCCCTAATAATTTCCGCCTTGTTCTGCCCCCAAGCAAGCAATACGATACGTTTGGCGTTGCGCACGGTGGCGATTCCCATGGTAATGGCCTTTCTTGGTACATTATCAATACCGAAAAAAGCAGGGCCGGCATCAACCCGTGTTATGTAATCTAGCGTAATGACCCGCGTACCCGAGTTGTAATGGGATCCCGGTTCGTTGAAACCGATGTGTCCTGTACGACCGATACCCAAAAGCTGGAAATCGAGTCCCCCATGATTTTTAATCTCTTTTTCATAGGATAGACAATAGTCGATTACGGCATCACCTTCCACCGTTCCATCGGGGATATTGATATTTTCTTTGGGAATATCGATATGGTCGAACAAATTTTCGTGCATGAAGTACCAATAGCTCTGGCGATTTTCCTTCTCCATGGGAAGGTATTCATCGAGGTTAAAAGTGACTACGTTCGAAAAGCTGAGTCCCTCTTCCTTATGCAATCGTACCAGTTCTTCGTAGACACGCAGGGGAGAAGAACCCGTAGCCAGCCCTAGGACACATTGCTTATTGGCATCCTGCTTTTTACGGATGAGGGCCGCAATTTCGTTCGCGACCTGTATGGATGCCTCGTTGGAATCGGAAAAGATGACGTTATGGATTTTCTCAAAACGGGTCTCCTCGAATTGGCCTACTGGCTTGTAGCTAATATCCTTCGCTTTTTGGTCAAGGGTGGTTTTCATCGACAAATGTTCTTAAGTGAGTATGTGGAAAGGGTTAATTACAAATGTAGGAATTAAAAGGATATTTTACCTGCACCGTTTTATTATCTTTGTAAGCACTAAAATACAAACCTCGAACGACAAAGCCAACAATTCACAGGCCCGATAAACAACCAATTTTGATGACGTATAAAAAAATCACGGAAACCCCCTCAAACCACGATAATCTAGAGCAGTTGGATACCCGATCCATACTGACTAAAATGAACGGGGAGGATAAAAAAGTGGCAGAGGCCGTAGCATTGGTCATTCCCGAAATCACGAAACTGGTCGATGCTTTGGTCGAACGTTTTGAGAAGGGCGGGCGTTTGTTCTATATCGGTGCGGGCACCAGCGGACGCCTGGGTATTTTGGATGCCTCTGAAATTCCCCCTACGTTTGGTATTCCTCATACCCGGGTCATAGGAATAATTGCCGGGGGTGACACCGCCATCCGGAAATCTGTGGAACATGCCGAAGACGATACGGAACAAGCTTGGCGGGATCTGATGGTCCATGCCATCGACGCCAATGATGTGGTCGTTGGTATTGCGGCGTCCGGTACGACACCCTATGTTCTTGGAGGCATTGCCGATGCCAAGAAAAACGGATTACTGACCGCGGGCATTACCAACAATCCAGGCTCCCCATTGGCTGAATCGGCGGATATTGGAATCGCGGTCAATGTGGGTCCGGAATTCTTGACCGGTAGCACCCGTATGAAAAGCGGCACCTCCCAAAAATTGGTGTTGAACATGATTTCCACCGCATTGATGATAAAAATCGGAAGGGT
>RCMY010003731.1_pt1 | contig 13373 bp, 12 predicted proteins | sample 2041341 | NCBI WGS metagenome assembly RCMY01 (sample SAMN09708234, study PRJNA481090) | Marine sediment metagenome, whole genome shotgun sequencing project. | reverse complement strand
GAATTTGCCCGTGCGGCGCTTGAATCAGTCGGCTATCAGACGCGTGACCTGCTGACGGCGATGCAGGCCGACTGGAGCGATAGCGGCGACGCGACCCAAGATATTGGCGGCAACGCCACCCTTCAGATCGACCGTAATCCGACCCTTCGGGTCGATGGTGGAATGAGCGCGAGCGACTGGACGATGCAGTTCCTCTCCGACATCATCGGTGCACCGGTGGATCGGCCGCAAGTGCTTGAAACCACTGCATTGGGTGTGGCTTGGCTGGCGGGCATGCGCGCTGGCATCTATCCCGATCAGGCGGAGTTTGCTGCGGACTGGGCGTTGGAGCGACGGTTTGAACCGGCAATGGACAGCACGACCCGCGAGGCGAAGGTGGCGCGGTGGAGCCGTGCGGTTCAGGCAACGCTTTCTGTCTGATCGGGACTGGCATTGTACCGGCATCGAAGTGGTCGCGCGCCAGATCGGCCAGATCGTCCTGACGCAACGATTGCCCGCAAACGCCTTGAGCGCCGAATTTTATCGAATTCCGCCGTCAGGCAGCAGGACTTCTTCGGCACGATTGCGCGCTGATTTCCCCGCCTCCCTTGCGGCCCCCCGGGCGCGACACTAAGACTCTTGCAAGCAGTTTCACGATATTTCCCGGCAACACGAAAAACAGGCAGGCCCAGATGCGAGACCCAGTCGACTTTTACACCAACAACCTTGTTCCCATGGTTGTCGAACAAACCAGCCGGGGCGAACGGGCTTATGACATTTTTTCGCGCCTGTTGAAGGAGCGGATCATCTTCGTCAACGGGCCGGTCCATGACGGGATGAGCCAGCTCGTCGTCGCGCAGCTTTTGCACCTTGAGGCGGAGAACCCGACCAAGGACATCAGCATGTACATCAACAGCCCCGGCGGCGTTGTGACCGCAGGCCTGTCGATCTATGACACGATGCAGTATATCAAACCCAAGGTCAGCACGCTGGTCATCGGGCAGGCGGCATCCATGGGGTCGGTCCTGTCGGTGGCGGGAGAAAAAGGCATGCGGTTCGCCCTGCCCAACGCGCGTATCATGGTGCATCAGCCAAGCGGCGGATATCAGGGTCAGGCGACGGATATCATGATTCACGCGGCCGAGACTCAGAAGGTCAAGGAACAGCTGTACAAGATCTATGTCAAACACACCGGCCAAACGATGAAGGCTGTGGAAAAAGCGCTGGAGCGTGATTATTTCATGAATCCACAAGAGGCCAAGGACTGGGGTCATATTGACGAAATCGTCGAAAATCGCGTCAAGACCGACATCGCTCCCTGACTTATGGGGGGCAGGATGTGATCTTGCGTGACAAGATTCGGGCCAATTTGGCGTTGTGCCCGAAAATTCTCTGCCCTAGGCTGGCGCCCGAGGGCAGAGAGACCGGCACAGGCGCAGATGTCGGCAAAGGCCGGGGCGTTCGTGCGGAACGGTCCACGGTGAAATCCACGACGGGCCCCGGGCCCAGAGGTTAGATGATGGCAAACAATTCAGGCGACAGCAAGAATACGCTCTACTGCTCCTTTTGCGGCAAGAGCCAGCATGAGGTGCGCAAACTGATCGCCGGACCAACTGTGTTCATCTGCGACGAATGTGTCGAATTGTGCATGGATATCATCCGCGAAGAAACGAAAAGCGCATCTCTCAAATCCAGCGATGGCGTACCGACGCCAAAAGAAATCTGCGACGTGCTGGACGATTATGTTATCGGTCAGATCCATGCAAAACGAGTTCTGTCGGTGGCGGTGCACAACCACTACAAACGTCTGAATCACGCTGACAAAACGGATATCGAGCTGAGCAAATCGAACATCCTGCTGATCGGCCCCACCGGCTGTGGCAAGACATTGCTGGCACAGACACTGGCGCGGATCCTTGATGTGCCGTTTACCATGGCCGATGCGACCACCCTGACCGAGGCCGGTTATGTGGGCGAGGATGTGGAAAACATTATCCTTAAGCTATTGCAGTCGTGTGAATACAACGTCGAACGGGCGCAGCGCGGCATTGTCTATATCGACGAGGTCGACAAGATCACCCGCAAGTCCGACAATCCCTCGATCACCCGGGATGTTTCGGGCGAGGGTGTGCAGCAGGCGCTGCTGAAGATCATGGAAGGCACCGTTGCTTCCGTGCCGCCCCAGGGCGGGCGCAAGCATCCGCAGCAGGAATTCCTGCAGGTCGACACGACGAACATCCTGTTCATCTGTGGTGGTGCATTTGCCGGTCTGGAAAAGATCATCGCCATGCGCGGCAAGGGCAGCGCAATGGGATTTGGGGCTGACGTCAAGGACAACGACAGCCGTGGCGTGGGCGAGATGTTCGGCGAGCTGGAGCCCGAGGATCTGCTGAAATTCGGACTGATTCCCGAATTCGTCGGCCGTTTGCCGGTGATCGCCACTCTGACTGATCTCGACGAAGAGGCTCTGGTTACCATTCTGACCCAGCCGAAGAACGCGCTGGTGAAACAGTATCAGCGCCTGTTCGAGCTTGAGGATGCGAAACTGTCGTTTACCGAAGACGCGCTGCAATCCATCGCCAAACGTGCGATCGCAAGAAAGACGGGTGCGCGCGGGTTGCGTTCAATCATGGAGGACATCCTGCTGGATACGATGTTCGATCTGCCGGGATTGGACAGCGTCGAAGAGGTGGTCGTCAATGACGAGGCAGTGAATTCCGGAGCTGCACCGCTGATGATTCACTCGGATGCCAAAAAGAAACCGGTGACCACGGCAGGCTGATCCCTTGCATTTTACCCGCGGGAAATCAGCCATTCAGCGCAACGCTGCGATGGTTCTGCGGTTTGCGAAATACGGGCTGGCGGCACCGGTGCTGAATGCACTGGTCCGCCACACGCCGCTGCTGGACGGTGACGGGCAGGGCGCACCGCCGCGCACGATCAATTATTCCGCAGACGGGCAGTTCATCATTCAAGGCGATCTGCTGGTTGGCGACATCTCACGCCGTACACCTCTCGATCCCGGGCTGCGAATTCTTGATATCGGTTGCGGGATCGGGCGACTGGCGACGGCGCTGCACCGGCATCGCCCGGGTGTGATCTATACCGGTTTTGACGTGGTGCGGTACGGGATCGAATGGTGCCGCAAGCGGCTGCGCGATGCGCCGGATTTCCGATTCGATCATGTGGATGTGCGAAATCGATTCTATAATCCGTTGGGTCGGATCAATGCGGAATCATTCCATTTCCCCTATGACGACAACCGTTTCGACCTAGCCGTCGCCATTTCGGTGTTCACCCATCTGTTGGAAGACGACACGCGGCGGTATTTCGCCGAAGGCATCCGGACGTTGCGTCCCGGCGGCCGGGCCTATTTCACCACATTCCTGCCACCTGACACGATTCCGCAGGCGGCCCATTTCGAATTTCGCCACAGGATCGGTGCGGCCATGGTCGAGCGTCTGGAGGAGCCTGAGATGGCCGTCGGTTATCCGCTTGAGTTCTGGGAGGGGCTGGCGGCAGAACACGGGGCGCGTATCGCGTTTCTGGATCGCGGCAGTTGGACCGGCCAGGCCGGGTTGCCGGATTATCAGGATGTGCTGATTTTCGAGAAACTTCGGTGAGACGGCTGATCACCACCGGGTCGCCGTTTGAGGAACAGATCGGATATTCCCGCGCAGTGGTTTGTGACGGCTGGATCTTTGTCGCCGGAACCACTGGATTCGACTATGATCAAATGATCCTGCCAGACACGATTGAAGAGCAATGTGGCAATACGCTGGCCACCATCGAGCGTGCATTGGCTGAGGCTGGTGCAGGGCTCGATGATGTGGTGCGGGTGCGTTATATCCTGCCAGAGCGAGATGACTGGCCGGCGTGCTGGCTGCTGGTATCGACAGCTTTCGGCACCGCGCGCCCGGCGGCGACGATGATTGTCGCGGGCCTGCAGGATCCGGCAATGAAGATCGAGATCGAAGTGACCGCGCGTTTGCCGGGCTGAGGGTTGCGCCGCGCCTGCGCGCGTCGCGAGACGCGCCCGACCCCTTGCGGGGGCGGGCGCGATTTTGAGTATTTATGCAAAGAAGAAGCCGTTAGCTGGCGGAGGCGCCGGCCTTGGCGCTGCGCTTGCGTTCGTGGGGGTCGAGAAAGCGTTTGCGCAGGCGGATCGCGTTCGGCGTCACTTCGACCAGTTCATCGTCGTCGATATAGGCGATGGCCTGTTCCAGCGACATCGTGATCGGGGTGGTCAGGCGCACGGCTTCGTCGGTACCGCTGGCCCGGACGTTGGTCAGCTGTTTGCCCCTGATCGGGTTCACCTCAAGATCGTTGTCGCGGCTGTGTTCGCCGATGATCATCCCGGTATACACAGCTTCCTGCGCGCTGATGAAGAACTTGCCACGGTCCTCAAGCTTCCACAGGGCATAGGATACAGCGACGCCGTTTTCCATCGAGATCAGAACGCCCTGACGACGCCCGGGGATCGGGCCCTTATGCGGTGCCCAGGAGTGGAACACGCGGTTCAGAACGCCGGTGCCGCGGGTATCGGTCAGGAATTCGCCGTGATAGCCGATCAGACCCCGCGAGGGCACATGGGCGATGATCCGTGTCTTGCCCACGCCGGCTGGTTTCATTTCGACCAGCTCGCCTTTGCGAAACCCGGTAATTTTTTCGATCACGGCGCCGGAATATTCATCGTCGACGTCGATCGTCGCCTCTTCGATCGGCTCATTCACCACGCCGTTGATTTCGCGCAACAGAACCTGTGGACGTGACACCGACAGCTCAAAGCCCTCGCGGCGCATGTTTTCAATCAACACGCCCATCTGGAGTTCGCCGCGGCCCGCAACCTCGAAGGCTTCGCCGCCGGGGGTGTCAGTGACCTTGATCGCGACGTTCGATTCCGCCTCTTTCATCAGGCGTTCACGGATCACGCGTGACTGCACCTTTTTGCCGTCCTTGCCGGCAAGCGGGCTGTCGTTGATGCCGAAGGTGACGGTGATCGTCGGCGGATCAATCGGGCGCGACGGAAGCGGTTCATCCACCGCCAGCGCGCAGATCGTGTCGGCAACGGTGGCTTTGGTCATGCCGGCCAGGGACACGATATCGCCAGCGGTCGCTTCTTCGATGTCCTGGGAGACCGGGCCACGGAAGGCTGAGATCTTGGTGACGCGGAACTGCTCGATTTTTTGACCGATGCGCGACAGCGCCTGAACCGTCGCACCGACCTTGATCGTGCCGGATTCCACCCGTCCGGTCAGGACGCGCCCGACAAACGGGTCTGCTGACAGTGTGGTGGCCAGCATGCGGAACGGATCGTCCTTGTGTTTCATCTGGGCGGGGGGCGGCACATGGCGCAACACGAGATTGAAAAGCGCATCCAGATTCTTGCGCGGCCCGTCCAGTTCGGCGTCACACCAGCCATTCCTGCCGCTTGCATAAAGATGCGGGAAATCCAGTTGGTCGTCGTCGGCGTCGAGGTTGGCGAAAAGATCGAACACCTCGTTCAGCGCGCGGTCGGGTTCGCCGTCGGGTTTGTCGACCTTGTTCAGCACGACGATCGGCCGCAGCCCCAGGGCCAGCGCCTTGGATGTCACGAATTTCGTCTGCGGCATTGCGCCTTCTGCGGCATCGACAAGCAGGACGACACCGTCGACCATCGACAGGATACGCTCGACCTCGCCACCGAAATCGGCGTGGCCGGGTGTGTCGACGATGTTGATCCGTGTGCCTTTCCACTCAAGGCTGGTGGCCTTGGCTAGAATGGTAATGCCACGCTCACGCTCCAGGTCATTGGAATCCATCATCCGTTCGGCGACAGCCTGATTGGAGCGGAATGAGCCTGATTGTTTCAAAAGCTCGTCCACCAAAGTGGTCTTGCCGTGGTCGACGTGGGCGATGATAGCGATGTTTCGCAGGTCCATGAGTAGCGCAGCCTTTTTCGGGGTTGACGCGCTTTACCGTGCAGACGCAGAAAATACCAGAGGTAATGCGCGCGCAGCGTCAGTGCCCCGACGTGAAAAAGCCCCCGGCGTGCACCGGGGGCCATTTCGTTCGTTTTCATCGATCAGAAGCTGCGGAAGCCCGCGAACAGCCGGCCTTCGTCGCGATGACGTCCACCAACCGCTGCACCCCAGATGGCGGCCGCTGCGGCAATCAACAGAGCAGCAGCAAGGGCAAACCCTGACAGAACCGCGGCGGTGCGCGCCGCATCTGCGGCTTCGCGTGCAGTTGCTTCGACCTCGTCGATCTTGGCTTGTGCCGTGTCGCGCAGGGCGACAACTTCGGCGGCGGCCTGATCGACACGCGCTTCGGCCTCGGTCTGGCTGAGGTTCGAATTCGCGGCCAGCGTCGTTGCCAGATACGCCCTGTCGTCTTCGGTGATCTCACCCGTGCGGGCGACATCGCCAAGAACGGCCATTGCGCCGTCGGGCAGGGTCGGATCGGCGTCAAGCTGAACACCGGTTCCACGCAACAGACGGTCGTTGACGATCTGCAGGGGATTGATGTTCATCCCATCGACCGCGCCACCCGCTGCGCCAGCCGCGCTGCCGATTCCCTGAACCGCGCCACCAACTGCACTGGCGGCACCCTGTGCCACGTCCCCGGCCACTTTGGCCGCAGACCCAAGCGCACTTGCGGCCAGAAACGCGCTGAGCAGGACGCCAAGACCCCAGACAACCGCGCCGTGCATGCTGTCACGGGCCGCGACCTCATCCGCCTTTGCGGCGGCGTCCATCCGGCGGCGCATCCGCCCGGCAATATAGCCGCCCGCGCCATAGGCGGCGACCGTCGTGATCAACAGCCAGGCACCGACGATGATCAGTGCGAAGCCGCCCGATCCCTCTCCGGACAGCGGCGAAACGGCGGACAAGCCGACCGCAGCACCAAAGCCCGAGAACAGAATGCCGATAGCCGCTGCGACCACAGCACCGCCGAACATGGCAGGCCAGTCGAAATAGCTGCCTTGATGATTGGATGCCGGTGCCGAAGCATCGGTCAACGCTTGTGTGCGCTCAACCATTTCAGCCAAGCCCCAAAAGCGACAGGATCGCCAAAACGATCACAATCAGCCCCACGAGATAAATAATACCGCCCATCTTCAGTCCTCCGGTTTTGAATTGACCCGACGCTCCATCGCCGATCAGCAACGCGCGCCGTGTTCGATGACATAACCGTGTTCAAACCGGAAAGTTCCGGACGGACCGCGTTTCAATGGGTTGCGGTGGAGGAAAACAGATGGATCACAAGGATGCCGATCAGGATCAGCGCCATTCCGATCAACGCAGGAACGTCCAGCCGCTGCCCGAAGACGAAAAATCCGATGGCGGCGATGAACACGATCCCGAGGCCCGACCAGATCGCATAGACAATCCCGACTTGCATCGTCTTGAGCGCAAGCGCCATCAGCCAGAATGATGCGCCATAGCCGATCACGACAATGATCGAGGGCCAGAGCCGGGTGAATTGGGCGCTGGCTTGCAAAGCCGTGGTGCCGATGGTCTCGGTCAGGATGGCGAAGAACAGATAGATGTAATGGGCGGGCATGGGAGCGCTTTCAATTGTCGCGCGGTGGTGGTTGCAATGGCGCACCAAGGCAACGGGCGGCGCGCTGTGCCGTCCTTGGGTGCAGGTGAGCCGGGCAACAGCCTGCAATGGTCGTTGCGGGTGGCGTGACCCATTCGGGTCTGACAAGTCACCGGGGGTCCAGGGGCGCAACCGCCCCTGGATAATTGCCTGAGATCAGGTGAGCGCCTTGTTCAGATTCTCGTCGATCTTTTCAAGGAAGCCTTCGGTCGTCAGCCACTTCTGATTCGGTCCGACCAGAAGCGCCAGATCCTTGGTCATGAAGCCGGCTTCAACCGTATCCACAGTGACCTTTTCCAGCGTTTCCGCGAATTGGATCAGCTGTGTGTTGCCATCCAGCTTGCCGCGATGCTTGAGACCGCCGGTCCAGGCATAGATCGACGCGATTGAGTTGGTCGATGTCGCCTGACCCTTCTGGTGCTGGCGATAGTGGCGGGTGACGGTGCCATGCGCCGCCTCGGCCTCCACCGTCTGGCCATCCGGAGTCATCAGAACGGATGTCATCAGACCCAGGCTGCCGAACCCCTGGGCAATCGTGTCGGACTGCACATCGCCGTCATAGTTCTTGCAGGCCCAGACATAGCCGCCGTTCCATTTCATCGCGCAGGCGACCATATCGTCGATCAGGCGGTGCTCATAGGTGATGCCGGCTGCCTTGAACTTGTCCTCGAACTCTTCCTCAAAGACCTTCTGGAACAGCTCCAGGAAGCGGCCGTCGTATTGCTTGAGAATCGTGTTCTTGGTGGACAGGTAAACCGGCCAGCCGAGGTTGAGACCATAGTTCATGCTGGCGCGGGCGAAGTCGATGATCGACTTGTCCAGGTTGTACATCGCCATGACAACGCCGGAATCGGGCGCGTCGAACACTTCATGTTCGATCTCGGTGCCGTCCTCACCAACGAATTTGATCGTCAACTTGCCTGCACCGGGGAATTTGAAATCGGTCGCGCGGTACTGGTCGCCAAAGGCGTGGCGACCGACGACGATTGGTTTCGTCCAGCCGGGAACAAGGCGCGGCACGTTCTTGCAGATGATCGGCTGGCGGAAAATCACGCCGCCCAGAATGTTGCGGATCGTGCCGTTCGGGCTGCGATACATCCGCTTGAGGCCAAACTCTTCGACCCGCGCCTCGTCCGGAGTGATCGTGGCGCATTTGACGCCGACGCCGTATTTCTGGATCGCATGGGCAGCATCGACGGTGATCTGGTCGTCCGTCTCGTCACGGGCCATGATCCCGAGGTCATAGTATTTCAGATCGATATCGAGGTAAGGCAGGATCAGCTTTTTCTTGATGAAATCCCAGATAATCCGGGTCATTTCATCGCCGTCCAGCTCGACAACGGGGTTTTCGACTTTGATCTTAGACATCTTGCGGCCCTCAGATGGATTCGGTTGACGGTGGTGTAGCCTACCGCGCCGTTGGGGGAAAGATGTATGCGAGAGTATACTGAAACGCCGAGCGGAAGTCGCGCGCGCCGTTTCAGGTGATTCTTGAAAACGGCCGGGCCTGAACAGCCCGGCCGTTCAATCAGCGGGTCGTTTCAGTGAGGCGGCGCTTCACATAGGTTTCGACCTGACCGATCATCTGTTCCATATGCGGATCTTCAAAGAAGTGCCCGGCGCCCTCGATCTCGGAGTGGGTGACCGTGATGCCTTTTTGCTCGTGCAACTTGTCAACCAGAGTGACCGTATCGCGGGGCGGCGCCACGCGGTCGGCGGAACCGTTGATCACAAGACCCGACGCAGGGCAGGGCGCAAGAAAGCTGAAGTCATACATGTTCGCCGGGGGCGATACCGAGATGAACCCCGAAATTTCGGGACGTCGCATCAGCAGTTGCATGCCGATCCACGCACCAAATGAAAACCCGGCGACCCAGCAATGTTTGGCGTTCTGGTTCATCGACTGCAGATAATCCAGCGCGCTGGCCGCATCGGAAAGTTCGCCGATCCCTTGATCGTATTCCCCCTGCGACCGCCCGACGCCACGGAAATTGAACCGCAGAACGGTGAACCCCATGGCGTGAAACGCATAGTGCAGGTTGTAAACGACGCGGTTGTTCATCGTGCCACCGAACTGCGGATGTGGATGCAGAATGATGGCGATTGGGGCGTCGGATCTCTTTTGCGGGTGGTAACGACCTTCCAGGCGGCCCTCTGGACCGGGAAAAATGACTTCGGGCATGACGCTCCCTGACGATTGGCAGGCCCGGACCGCTCCGCCATGTTGACGGTGACGGCCAGAGACCTTAGAAAGATTCTAATCTACGGTGGGATACCGGATTCCCTCGTGACGTAGTTGTCCGGACCCCTGCCGTCAACTGTCCTGCGCTTTTGGCGCACGGACTTCCGGAATGGATGGCTCGCGATGAAGCTGAGTACGAAGGGCCGATACGCGATGGTGGCGCTGAGCGATCTGGCGTTGGCAGAGGTCGGCACGCTGGTTTCCCTGAGCGAGCTGAGCCGTCGCCAAGACATATCGCTGCCCTATCTGGAGCAGCTTTTTGTCAAGCTGCGGCGGGCGGGTCTGGTCGAATCGGTGCGCGGTCCGGGCGGTGGTTACCGGCTGGCGCGTATTCCCAGTGAGATTCGCGTGGCCGACGTTCTGGTTGCGGTGGACGAAACAGTAAGTGCGATGCATACCGGAGCGGGGGCCAGCGGCGGTGTGTCAGGCAGCCGGGCGCAATCCCTGAACAACCGTCTGTGGGAGGGGCTTTCGGCCCACGTCTATGTCTTTTTGCACCAGACGCGGCTGTCGGATGTGGTCGAGAACGCGCTTGTGCCGTGCCCGGCTGTGCCGAGCCTGTTCGAGATGGTGGATGAAACATGAACGCAGCCTGCACATCGCCTGTGTCTTTGCAGGGCCGGGATTTTAAGCATCAGGATGGGACGTGACGTGAACCATACCGGACGTGTCTATCTTGACTGGAACGCGACCACGCCCCTTCGCCCCGAAGCGCGGGCCGCGATGATTGCGGCGATGGATGTTGTGGGCAATCCCTCATCGGTTCATGGCGAAGGCCGTGCGGCACTGTCATTGATCGAGCGGGCACGGGCGCAGGTCGCCAAGGCTTGCGGTGCGACGGCGGCGGATGTGGTGTTTGTCTCATCGGCGACCGAAGGCGCGGCGCTGTGCCTTGCCGGTGCCGGAATCAGCTGTGGCGGAATCGAACATGACGCGGTGACAGCCTGGTGTGATTCGGCTTTGCCGGTGACGCGGGATGGGCAGGTCGCGGTGGCGGACCCCGAAAAAACGGCGCTGCAACTGGCTAATTCCGAAACCGGTGTGATGCAGGACCTGCCGCCCGGTCTGGCGTTTTGCGATGCGACACAAGCCTTCGGCAAGGTGCCGTTTGCCTTTGACTGGAGCGGCGCGAATGCGGCGGTGATTTCGGCGCATAAGTTCGGCGGTCCCAAGGGTGTGGCGGCGGTTCTGTTGCGCCGCGGCATGGATGTGACCGCACAAATTCGTGGTGGCGGGCAGGAAATGGGCCGCCGGGCAGGGACCGAGAACGTGATCGGCATCGCCGGAATGGGCGCCGCAGCCGAGGCGGCGGCGCGCGATCTGGACGCCGGAGAGTGGGAGCGGGTTGCACAACTTAGAAATATTCTAGAGAACACTCTGGCATCCGGCGAAAAAGAGACTATTTTTGTCGGACACTCTGGAAGACGTCTGCCGAACACGTCGTGCATCGTTTTTCCCGGCTGGAAGGGCGAGACTCAGGTGATGCGGATGGACCTTGCGGGGTTCGCGATATCAGCGGGTTCGGCCTGTTCCAGCGGCAAGGTACGGGCAAGCCGGGTCTTGCACGCGATGGGGTATGACGACGCAGCGGCCAGCAGCGCGATTCGCGTATCGCTGGGTCCGGATGTGACGCAGGAACAAATTTCGCGCTTTGCCGATTCTTGGCTGGCGCAACAACGGAAATATCGGGCGCATGCTGCCTGAGGGACTTGAGGGGATGACCATGAACGCAATGGATGTCGACGTTAAAGAAGGTGTCGATCGGGAGACGGTCGAAGCGGTGAAATCCCTGTCGGGCACCTATAAGCACGGCTGGTCCACGGATATCGAGATGGAGTACGCACCCAAGGGTCTGTCCGAAGATATCGTGCGGCTGATTTCGGAAAAGAACGAAGAGCCGGAGTGGATGCTGGACTGGCGTCTCGCTGCCTATCGCCGTTGGGAAAAGATGAAAGAACCCGAGTGGGCGATGGTCCACTATCCCCCGCTGGATTATCAGGATCAGTATTATTACGCCCGCCCCAAAAGCATGGAGGTGAAGCCAAAGTCGTTGGACGAGGTCGATCCGAAGCTGTTGGAAACCTACAAGAAACTTGGGATTCCTCTGAAAGAGCAGATGATCCTTGCCGGGGTTGAGGGTGCGGAAAACGCTGATGAGGGCCGCAAGGTCGCGGTGGATGCGGTGTTCGACTCCGTATCGATCGGCACCACCTTTCAGGACGAGTTGAAGAAGGCCGGCGTGATCTTCTGTTCAATCTCGGAAGCGATCCGCGAACATCCCGAACTGGTGAAAAAATATCTCGGAACAGTGGTGCCGGCGACGGATAACTTCTTTGCCACACTGAACTCTGCCGTGTTTTCCGACGGTTCCTTTGTCTATATTCCGCCCGGCGTTCGCTGCCCGATGGAGCTGTCGACCTATTTCCGGATCAATGCGGAAAACACCGGTCAGTTTGAACGCACGCTGATCATTGCCGACCGCGAATCCTATGTCTCCTATCTTGAAGGCTGCACCGCTCCGATGCGCGACATTGTGCAACTGCACGCTGCGGTGGTCGAACTGGTGCTGCTGGACGATGCCGAGATCAAATACTCGACGGTTCAGAACTGGTTTCCGGGCGATGAAGACGGCAAGGGCGGGATCTATAACTTTGTCACCAAACGGGCCGATTGCCGGGGTGACCGCTCAAAGGTGATGTGGACTCAGGTTGAAACCGGGTCGGCGGTGACGTGGAAATACCCCTCCTGCATCCTGCGCGGCGATGATTCGCAGGGTGAATTCTATTCCATCGCCATCGCCAACAACTGGCAGCAGGCCGATACCGGCACCAAGATGGTGCATCTGGGCAAGCGCACGAAATCGCGCATCGTGTCAAAGGGCATTTCGGCAGGTCAGGCGCAGAACACCTATCGCGGGCTTGTTTCGATGCACCCCAAGGCCAAGGACAGCCGTAACTTTACCCAGTGTGACAGCCTGTTGATCGGCAATAAATGCGGGGCTCATACGGTGCCCTATATCGAGGTGCGCAACAATTCGAGCCGCGTCGAGCATGAGGCGACAACCTCCAAGGTAGATGACGATCAGCTGTTCTATTGCCGCTCGCGCGGTATGGACGAGGAAGAAGCTGTGGCACTGGTCGTCAACGGGTTCTGCAAAGAAGTGTTGCAGGCGCTGCCAATGGAATTCGCCATGGAAGCGCAGCAACTTGTCGCGATCTCGCTCGAAGGATCGGTGGGGTGACTTCAGCGGGCGGCATCTGGCGGGGGACGCGGCGCGCGTCCCCGACTGACAGCATCCTTTCCGGGATGATGGTCGGGGGCGCTGTCGGCGTCTGCCACGGTGCTGCCCGCTCTGATCGCGTTCAATCCTTGGCCGTTGCAATGTCGCGGTTCAATGAAAGTGGCAGCGATGACCTTGGATGAGCCAAAACGCCGGAGCCGAATCCGGTTCGGCCATCCATCCCGGATGGCGCCGGAAACCCGTGAGATCACCCTGTTGATCGTCGGGCATTTCATGCTGTTCGCACTGGCGATGAGCCATGATGAAATCGTGGCCGAACTGGTCGCG
>RCMY010003730.1_pt1 | contig 13375 bp, 17 predicted proteins | sample 2041341 | NCBI WGS metagenome assembly RCMY01 (sample SAMN09708234, study PRJNA481090) | Marine sediment metagenome, whole genome shotgun sequencing project. | reverse complement strand
TTGAGCCATTCATTGTCATATCATTAATAAAACCATCTAGTTCAGGATGATTTTTGTTGACCCAACTAACTAAAGAATCTCTTTCTTTTCGCCAAATGTTCCAATCAACTCCAATGCATTCCAATTCTTCAAGTTTTGAGATTTTCCCAGAAGTGAAAGATATTTTGACCTGGCACACCAAAGGGGTTGTTTTTTAAAAACTTATTACGAACGTTATCCTGAGCTACAGTGACAATCATCTGATTATTCATTTGCTCTGATTCAACTATCTTATAAGACGGTCTACATATGGAATCCCATTTAAATTGTTCATAAAACTATTGTGGTCATACGGCATGACGTAATCTCCTGCAGTGATCGTAATGCTATCGGTTATAACTGTTTTCAGCTCATTGTAGTCACCTGCATCTCTGGCATTGAAATATTTGGTGACGGTCTCTTGATGAGTTAATTTTTGGTTACCGCATCCAGTAAAAAAAATCAAAAGAAATAATGTGAGAAAGATGTTCTTCATTGATCCGTTATTTGAACTTTAGAGAAATATAATAAGGCTTTCAATTGAGCTGATTACACGATCCAATTGACTTGGTCAGACACAATCTTTTTCAGTACCCATAAAAAATTCTTTCCTATTCATATATCAATTCCGGTTCCCCGAAAAAACCAATTATCCTTTTTATTTTTTCCCCATCATCTGTAAAAAATACTATATCCAGGCCCTCTAACAAACTCATTTTGTCAGCATTCAGCAATTGCCATTTGAATCTTCCAATTTGGTGATGCACTTCTATTTTGCTTGTTCTTACAATTTTTGATCCTGGCCTTCCATTTTGTATTTTATCAATATGAACTGCTAGCTCATCTACTCCTTTTAAATCTGCTCGCGGATCTATATATTCTCCATGTTTGAACCATATTTCTCTTAGTAGTATCCTTCTTTTGTCAAAATCTGATTCATTCCATACTTCAAAATATGTATCAATCAGAGCTACCAGCAAGTTATCTTTTTCCGACATTTTTAGAGATGTTATTTAGTTTTTATCGCCCTAATAAAATTTTGAATCCATTTTAAGTTATCATTTATATGAACTTTAATTACTTATTATTAGCTTGATTTACTTCTCGAAAAACTCACTAAGGGCATTCGCCTCTTATTTCTTTTATTCGCTCTTAAACCTGCTCTAATTCAATCCTTTATTTGAACTTTTCTATGGCGTAAACACTTGATCAAATTGATCTATCCAAATGCCATCAACATAAGTAATAACACCGTGCTTTTTGTGATAGAAGATATCGCCATTTTGGGAATCTTTTGCAATGCCCTCTTCAAATTCTTCGACACAAAAAGTGGTTCCATTTGCACCGTACTGTATCATATAACCTTCTTCACATCCGTCGCCATTGCTCTCGCAGGCCCAAAAACAAAATGCTAATACTAGTGAAAAACAAATTCTTAGGTTCATAACAGCTTTTTAATTTTAAATGAAGAGAAAGAGAAAATAACTTTTTCTCTAATAGACCTTTTTAATCAAGTAAATATACCGGAAAATGACCTGAATACCCACCGGCATAACTTACACCTGCATAGGTGCGAAAAGGAATCGTTTATTTGAACTTTTAAAATTATTGAGGAGATTTCATATTCACCTATCAAATCCATAAATAGTCGTCTGCATTCCAGCTATCTTCCAATTTCCATCTAGCTTTTCCATCAGCCGGGTTTCACGTTTCAGGCCACGCAACGAATCCTGTTGTTCATAGATTACCCATGCCCCGTTCCCATAAAGTTGGACGTCAATATTATCAATCATTTTTGGCACGGTTTCAGGCTCGGGATGTTCTTCGATAAAAGTTTTCACAAATTGACTTATCTCGTCCCAACCCACCGATTCGGAAAAAGTACTGTCCGCAAAGTCAATGTAGGTTTTTGTTATGGTCGGTCTATGGACCCAGTTTTCCCTCCAGCCTTCATAATCTCTCTGAAAAGCGGCTTTGGTTTCGTTGTTCAGCGTTTCTAGAATTGCTTTTTCTTCTTGTTCCTTTCCAACAATCCAATCCCCGGTTTCATTTGCGTCATTTTTGACGCTCTCATTACATCCGATTGTAATAATAAATACAATCGAGAATAAGAATGAAAATTTTCTATCATTCATGCCTATTATTTTTAGCGCTATTGTTAGATAATTATTCATGTCAGATTTAATCGTTTATTTAAACATTAACATGTAATACTTCAATATTAAAAATCAAGTTTAGGAAATGTTCACAAGTATATTATTGTCTGGACTCTAACCCCTCGCCTACATATATTTTTCCGTCTTTCATCACAAATACAACATTTTCCATAGTTCTTATGAAATCCTCCATCACATTTCCCTTAACCGCAATAATATCGGCTTTCGATTTTGCTTTGAGCACGCCTATCTCATTTTCCCTCTTCAAATAATAAGCGGATAGATAGGTGGTAGAACGCAATATGTCCAATGGGCTCATTCCCGATTCAAAATACGCACTTAACATATCCTTTGAGGACTTTCCTCGACCGACACCAATCTCTGTATAATTATCTGAACCGGATACGATTGGAACACCCAAAGCTCTCGCCTTGGACAGCCTTTCTTGATTTTTCTTGATATAGGTTCCTATCCATTTAGGTTCCTCTTCTCCAATCAGCCGAGCGTATGTGCCCATATAATTCCTACTGTTTTCGGTTGGTACCAAAAAAATCCCTTTTTTGGCCATTAACGTCAAAGTTGAATCCACAAGATTAAACCCGTGTTCGATACCGTCTACCCCGCCCAATATAGCGTTCCATGCCGATTGGTTGGTAACGGAGTGCGCTGTCACCGTCAACCCATATGTGTGGGCCATGGTTACTATAGCTTTGATCTCGTCTATTGACAAAGTAGTGATATTGGGCAGATTATCGGCGCAGATTTTTATGAGGTCGACTCCTTGGTTAACATGTTCGCGTACCGCATTGGCTGCATCGGGAGCACTTTTGACTATCCTATATTCCGCATCGATTACAGATTGTTTATTAGAAGAAACGCCATAAATCTGTCCGCCAGAGGCCGCTAAAATAGGACCGGATGCGAATATCCGTGGCCCATCAACGGTTCCTTCGTTTATTGCATTCCTCAAGGCCACGTCAAGAAACGTTCCCGAATTGCCCAAATCTTTAATACTAGTTACTCCCACATCAAGATATGACCGAGCTCTTTTGGCTCCCCGGAGAACCCTTTGACCATCACTTTCCATGATTATGGACTGTATACTTTTCTCCGCAAAATCCTCTGATGCTTTTTGCGAGAAAAGAACATGCGTATGGGAATCTATCAAGCCCGGCAAAACGGTGTATGCAGACAAATCGATAACCTTGGCTCCTTCGGGTATTTTTATCGTTTTACCGACACTTACTATTTCATTTTTAACTACCTGTATTACCCTGTTCTTAACGATTGTATTCTGTTCGCTATCGTAAAGCTGCCCGGCCAGAATATAGGTACTTCCCTCTTGGGCGGCCATCGTTGTGCTGCCAATGAATAGGAACAGAATTATTAACGTTTTCATCATACCCAATTATCATTTTTGTGTTTACTTAGTCAGGTAATTCTAAATACAAGTTGTATTTACAAAATAAAACTATATCTTGATTATAGCAACCCATCCTTTATTTGAACTTTAATAAGCGATTATATTCATTCATTAGGACCTTAGAAACAACTCTCGCTTTTTCATCGCTCAAATAATTCAGAAATATTTTCTGACTGTTAATAAAATCCTTCATTAGACAATTTATATCTTGATTTTCTAAAATTCCATCATCTCTCAAACTATTAGGAATGGCATTATAATTATGTAATTTAGAATTGTCTACTTCCCTATCGTTTATTTTGCACTATTCATTACCAGACTTTGTACGTACCTGTGCCTTCCTTGATATTTTCAAAGGGCCCGGGCAAGGGTTTTTCAACATTTCTTTTATTTCCTTGGAAATCGATATCGAACAGATAAGGCATTCCATCAGGATTCTCGAATATCGCTTCGGATATGATTGTTGTCCCTAGTCTTTTGGTGGTAACCGGTGTGGTACTCGAATTGAAAACAGTTGCATCCCATTCCATTTTAAGATATACTTCATCCCCTTTTTCTTCCAGCTCAATTACAGGTTTCCAAGTCTGTGCTTCAATAAAATCCGTTTCTTTTTCATCTGGTTTTGCACTATTATAATAAATGTTACCGGCAGCCACATTTTCAAACTCGGCGATTTTATATCCATCCAGTCCATAAAAAGTAACCACATTTTCTTCTGTACCTGTCGTGGCAATTTCAGGTTTAACGAAAATGTTGTTGAAAAAACGATTATCGCCTAAGTTGATGTTCCTCAATCCTGCCACTATTGTCGAGTGCGGTAAATGATAGGGAGAAGAACGATCTAACACCTTGCCTATCTCGACCCTTCCCATAAAAAGATTGTGAACGAATGCACCACCTTCAGACCAGTCTCGTAACGAGGTCTCGGACAAACAGATATTGTTGTCCATCAAACACGGCCCATGGTTCATTTCGGTAAACAAATCCTGTATAGTGTTATCATATAAAAGATTGCCCGTGATTCTGGTGCCTTGGGCCATCCAATCGACCCAGATACCTCTACCTGCATTATGGACCCGGTTGTTTTTAATGAGCATGTCAATTGCAGCATGGATTTTTATTCCCGCCATTTCCGCACCGTCAAATGTTCTTTTTGACCATATGTTGTAAATGTGGTTGTTATAAATTTTGCTAAAAACACCGCCGAGACTGCCGACGATTCCAGCCTGTCCGCAATCAAAAATCACATTGTTCCGTACAATGTGGGAGCCAATTTTTTCTTTCGACCATCCGATATTTAGGGCCTTGAAAATTACCTCGTTGTAGTGTGTGGCCCCGTCCTTGATCGGGTTGTTCATCCAAACGTTTTGGCCCGTTGCCCGATCTTTGCCTAGGGTTATGCCGACCGCTTTTGAATTGCTGATGATATTGTCCTCGATGATCCACCCTTTGCTCCAATGTGTGCCGATCAAACCGATCTGTTCGGCGGTAGGCGCTGCCCACTGTGTTGCCGCCTGATCCATAATAAAACCGCGGACAGTGATGTAATTCACCCCAGTCTTATCGGGATAAAAACAGCTTTCCCTTACGTTGATCTCCACCAATTCCTTGTTAGGGTCGAATTTTTGAAAATTTGCCCATATCGTAGTGTTTTCGGTGTCCAGCTCAGAATACCAAGTGTAGATGGAAGCTTCTTTGTCCCTTGCGTCACGATATGGTTCAGAAGCAATGACATCTTCTAACGACGACTTTTCAAATAGGGATCTACCATTAAGAAATACCTCACCCGTATGATGGTCCATCCCTTTTTTATCCAACCAATCGCCTGTCAGCAAATCTACATAAGGATTATAGTCCTTGAAAAAAGTATTGGGTAGTACAGCTTTCCAAACGGCACCTTTTACCTTTTTCCAATTTGTGACGATTTCGGAACCTTTGATGATCACTTTCTCGCCCGGAGCGGCTCGATAAAGAATTCTGTTCAAATCATTTGAACCACCGTTCAATGGGTTTACCCGTTCTCTATAGATACCTTCGTGTACGGTAATAGTATCGCCCGGTTTGGCGATTTGCGCAGCGGCCGAGATGGTCTTGAACGGTGCGTTCGATAATCCTTTGGACATATCATTTCCAATTGTAGCAACATGGTATTCACGTGTTTGGGCCTTTAAATTAAGGGGGGCCAACAATGCAAATAAAAAAATGGCCGATATACTAATCTTGGAAATGCCATTAGTACACCGCCTTGCCTCTGGCCTTCCGGTTTTGCTGATTTTAAATATTTTCACTTCTTTGGTTTGAAAAATTAAGGTTATCCACTACGATTTCTAAGGACAAACCTGCTATCTTTCCATACTACGGAATTTTAAGTTACCGATTTTCTCAAGCGATTTTCCCTTGGTTTTCAAAAAATTGCAGCGTTGCCGAGATGGTACCTTGGGTCGAAATTGATAATATACTGTTGGGTGGTCATTTATTCGGTTTGGTTCTTGGCTATTTTCTTAATGAGATGAATATGTGAGAAAGTATCTCACATCTAGGCACTATCGGGTTCGGCCGATGCAATTATAGTACTATTCATTTTTCCATCGTTTCTTTAAACTTTAGTAATTCTCCATTCCTTTTTGGCAATTCTATTGATTTTCAATTTTCTCCATCATCTCTTTGAACAGACCCAGTAAAAATTTAAGTTTTCCGGAGTCACCTGCAGCGCTAAACTTTTGGTTCTCGATTTTCACACCATACCAATCTTGTTTTCCGTTTTCGTTAAGAATCCAATTTATAGTAGTGTTGGCCAATGATGTATTCGAAATATCAATTTCTACTTCCCACCCCGGATTGTCTAAAGTGGTTATTTGGATAACTTCACCATGTTCCCATTCCCCATCACAATTATCCTTGAACCAATTCTGTATCCAGTCTAAAATTCCCATTTGTTTTACTTTATTAAAATTGTATCGTTTATTTGAACTTTCCCTTTAAGTATTCGAACATTAAGGCGGCGCAATCTAAAGGCCTCACTTATCATTTTTACCTGGACTATTAATCCTTTAGAAAGCCCCTGCACATCCTAGTGTAGCCTTCCCCGCACTATGATTTATACTTTGTTTTAGCTGTAGTTCTTATCAAGTGGTAATTTCATCTCTAACTGTTCAAGATTTTCTTTAAGTCCTATTTTTTTAAAAAAAGCATTTACACATTTTGAGCTTTTATCTACATTAATAATGGATAGTGTATTCCCATACGTTTTGATTATTTCGCAAATTAGAGTAGAGGCTATTCTTCTTTGTCTAAAATCTTTACTCACAGCAATTTGTTGTAATCTGTTGTTATTCGGGCTATAAATAATATATCCAACCAACTGATTTTCAATATAAGCACCTAAAGAAACATTGTTATATTTTAATTCATTGATAACATTTTTTGAGTTTTGCCAAGTTGGATAAATATCCCAAAACGATTCCATTAAGTTCCAATCGTAATCCAGTAGTTTCTTAATGTCTAAATTATCGTTTGTATTTGATGTGCTTACTTCTCCATTATAACACAATAATTCTCTTTCGATTTTATAACCGGATTTTTTATAAGAATTAATTGCTTGGATGTTTTCAGTTATGACTTCAAGTACTAGTTTATCAACTCCCTTTTCTTTTAAAAGTGGTAAAATGAAACGATACATTTGTTTTGTCAATCCAGCACCTCTTTTTTCAGGGATAACTCCTGTTCCTCCGTTATATATTACTTTTTCATTATTTATCTTATCAAATCCGTGTAAAATAAATGCAATTAATCTTTTGTTTTCAAAAACTCCGACTGATAAGTTAAGGTCGGTTTTATCAGCTAACATTTTTGAGGTTAATTGTTCTTCAGATAACTGAAAAGAAATTAAATAGTCTGAAAAAGATTCATTGAATACATTTAGAATGTCTTTTTTATCAATTCCCCCTAAAGTTTTAATCTCCATTTTAGGATGTTTTTAAATTACAGCTAATGTGGCATTAACAGGATAGCATCATTGATGATATCTCATATATTTGTCTAAGTTAACAATCCTTTATTTAGACTTTGGCCATGACTCATACATCAAATCATCTGCTCTTTCCATTATAGTGAACAATACCTTATCAAGTGATGTGATGCTCGAATGAAATTTCTTCTTACTCACGCCATTATTTATACCTTCATAAGGGGGCACTATAAAAACGATGCATCAATGTATTTCTTAGACTATTAAAACTAACAAGAATATCGAACTCGTTTTTAGTTATCAGGCTGATTACAAATAATACGTGAGCTATCATGATGAAAGAAAGTCTGTCATTTGCATCATATGTTTCTGCATACCAGTTTGCCGGAATGGGTTCTTTGTGCATTTTAAGAGAATACGTATGAAATAAGGACTTCATTTCTCGTTCTACGTGTCCATGCAAAACTGCAACGGCTTCAAAATAATACCCCTCTTCATATGCTTTGTATGAGTGTTCAGAAGGACTGTCTTTCAAAGTAATCTTATTTGAATTCCGTTTTCAGGCCATCTCTTTATAAGCTTCGTACAATTTATCAAAAAGCCCGCTGTTCAAAATAATCTTATCTGGATTCTGGTTTATTGTTTATAGCCATCTTTTATTTAAATTTTGAACGCTCGCTTTCAATAATTCGACACCCGACTGGCAGGTCTATTTGACATAAGGCCACTTATAGTTCAATATTTATAATGATATAAAAATTAATATCACCCGCGGATAATCCATCGATTAATTGAACTTTTGGTAAAATAGTCCTTCGGGAATATACTATCCCAATTTAGAATTGTTGGTTTAAACTTTTGGGGCAATGAACTTATCCCAGGACCACCTAACTTCACTTCGAATTTTACTAATAAGGCCTAGAGTTGTTGTCCGTGGAAAATAAAAATTATAGATTTGGCCCATCACGATCCATAGTTTCATTATAATAATGCTCTAGGTATACATGTACTTTTTTATATAGGTCAAAGTATTCTTCAATTAATTCCTTTTCCACTTTTGGTTTGATTAAGCCTTCCGAATTCATTATATACATCCGGCTTTCGCCTTTTTTATTAATTAAGTCTAAATGTTTCGTAGCATTCACGTGAGCGAAGGCATTTCTTATACTGTTCATTATCCGTAACTGACTGGTAGTTTTTTTATCCAAGAGTTCCAAATTAGTTAAGACTTTAATTTTTGCTCCTACCGTTATGATACTGCTGTTGAGCATTAGAGAGAGAAACTTCTCTTCGTGTTTCGCTGGTATATCGAAATAAAGTAAAATGATAATATCTATGGTCTGCTCAATAGAGCAAAAACTTTTGATAATATTGCCTTTAGACTTGGCATGATTTGGAAATTCGTAATTACCGCCAATTTTCATCGTTTTATTGAACTTTAAGACTATCGATTAATTCTTCTAAGCTTTTGTTGGCAAGAACAAAATCAACTTTCCTTTTGGCAACAGAATTAGAATCTAAAAGACTGCTGATATCGTCCGTGGAACATGAAAGAAACCAACTATTCTTTTTGTCCACACTTTGAATGGCAAAATATGAGTTTGTTGTGGTTTCGTAATCAGAAAGCGAAACTCTAGGTGCATCGTTACAATTCCATATTAATCCGGACGAGGCCATCATCAGTAGATTGTCGTCTTTGCCTTTCATGGCTACAGTGTAAGTGGTCAGCTCGGACTTGTCTAAGTCCGCAATTTTAAATTCGGACGTCCATTTTCCATTGCCGTCTCTTTTTGGATTATAAGCAATAAGCGCGTTACCCAAGTTCTTTTCAATCTGCATACTGGCAATAACAGATTTTATTTGAGGTATGTTATTTCCTATTCGTTCCATTCTTTCTTTATTTTCTTCTGCTATAGTCTGAAACTTAGTTACGTCATTACCTAGGCCGTCTACCTTTATAACCAGCCATCCTAGACCTCCCAAGATTACCAAACCTATTAATAAGCTTACTCCCGTTTGAAGGTCTATTATCGTTTTTTTCTTTTTCCCCATTATTTCATCAAGAATTTAGAAGTGTATCGTTTAATCATACTTCTGATTCAGTTCGAATAAATTTTCCTCTATTATATTAACATGACCCCCAGCTAAAGAATAAAGATAACTAGTTACAGCGGTTGTGGCAGACTCTCCGAAATGATTAGTATATGATAAACGATAAGATACTTTAAGTTCAATTAAGCCATCTCTACACCAATGCTGAAATTTACGACCCAAGTTTTTATCGTCTTGATTATCGAAAAATGGACTTAAATCCATGATATAGTCTTGACCAACAAATTTTCCAGATGGTAGGTTTCCTAAATAATCTTTTGACTGGACCGTAAAGGCTCCCTTATTGATAATTTCCCGTAGTTCTTCGTTTGTTGTTTGGAAATCAACAACTGATTCAATATATACTTTCCGTGCCTCATAATTCCCCGTGTTTTTAATATTTAGAAAAAAGGTTGTGGCCGCCAAATTACTGGAGCCAAAAAATAATACGTATTTGGAATCACTTTTATTTATTTTTAGACTATCAAATTTTACCATTTTGAAATCCTCATAGCTTGACTGGACCGGTTTAATTTCGAAATGGGTTTGGTTAATTGACTTTTCTAAATGTACGTTCATAGAATTAGCTTTGTACGTAAAATAGATTGCAGCGATGGCCACAACTAGTGTTAAAATGGATAACACCTTATACTTCTCAGCAATTTTCCTTAATTTTTTGGCCATCGTTTATTTATACTCTTCTTGAATCAGGTTTCTGTATCTTACATTTAAGGATTTAAAGGCGTCGGTAGGTAAATCATACGTTCTCAATTTATCCTCCAATTTTTTACATGCTTGTACAACATATTCGGATTTATCCGCAGCAAGTTGTTTTTTATGAATCAAATCGTTTACAAAAGGCCTAATTTCATTATTTAAAATATCATTAAATTTACTTTGATTCATACTCATAGTTTAACTTTTGCTTTCATTAATCCCCCTTACAAACTTTGATGTGGTTGTGGAAATTATTCTGATCACTAAACTCTGTTGAACCACAGAAGAAGCAAAGGTAGTCTTGTTCTTGATCCATCATCGTTTCAATCATATTTTCTCTATAACTCCTTGCTTCATTTTCAGCCTTCTTAATAGGGTTTTCTTTCTCAGATACGCCAGATGGTTTCCAAAAGAAAAGGTATATGAATATCACTACCAATGCAAATATGAAGTAGCTATACATTATCGTTTATTTAAACTTCATTTTTTTTACCATCATCACCTTTTTTTATATATGCCAGTAAGCGATTAAATTTTTCCTGACGAGACTTGATATTAAAATCTTGATGTTTTTCGAATTTTTCGCCAATCATTATTTCAGCTTCTATTTGACCGGATATTGCAGAGACTACATTTAAGAATTTCCTCCTAGGCCTTGCATTCTTTGCATGTATAGATAAAACTAAATTTGAACATAAGTCCGCTACTTTTTGATTTTCAAAAGTGCTTACGCTGGCATTATGCCCAAACTCATTCCGAATCCTTCTTATTATTTGAACATCATGCAAAGTATTTTTCGAAATTAATCCAAGTGAATAACTCATCAAAATACGTGAAGAAAATGTACCTAAAGGACCGGTGAAATCAAAAAGAAGTTTAAACTCTTTTTTGCTACCAATTAATTTCTTTTTAAGCAATTGTTCTAGCATGAATTCTAGATGAGAGGATGCTAAAAGGGCCGCCCCCCTATCAGATTCTTCTGTTAGTTCTCTTCTAAAGACGAGATATTCATTCGTTGAATTTAATATCTCTGGGGGAAGAATATCGTTTTGTAAAATATCGTTTAACTTCTCATGATCAAAATCTTCAATTAAATTTGCCCAAGGAAATAAAGTGTTCAACACTTGTTTTTGCAATTTTTTTAATTCATTTAACTTCTCCATAGTTTATATAAAGTTCGTCTATTTGTAATCCTCAGGTGACAATAAATGAAGAAGTGACCAAATAGGACTAGTAATATGTGTAATCCCAGATTCTCGTAGCGATTTTGGACCTTCATCATAAAGCCCGGGCTTCGATTTAAATGCTTCAATTCCTGTGATTAGTTTCTTGAAAGAAATCGCAGTATCCTGACCTTGTTCGCGACCTATATATACTGCATTTTTTGTTTCTCGTAAATATTTGAAGCTGACATACCCTTCAACTTTGCAAAGACGCTTGTCTGAAAAACGTTGTAAAATTTTACCAAGTAATATTTTTGAGTCCATCGTTTATTTAGACATTAATAATTTTGAAGCTTTAGTTATAATCTTGTTTGAAGCAATATTCTTATTTGTAATATTTTCTATTGTTGAGTTGCTGTTCCTGCTTTAAATAACAATGTGTCTCTATTTTTTACAACGAAAATTTCGAAGCCTGTAGAGTTTTTAATTAGTTGGTATGGGGGTTCAATTTCTGAAAGTGGTGTGCCTTTTGCAACACCATTTACATCATAAATTAATCCTGCATGTTCTGGTATTATTATCTTTCTGTTATAAATTGAAGCTTCTCTTCTTTTAATTACATCTTCTACTCTCTCATTTACAGTCATTTTTTCATTGATGTACTCGAATAACGGATGTTTTTCATAGGATCTCGGGGCGTGAAGGATTCCTGAAAAATAGCTGGAAGTATTTAGTTTATGAAGTTTAGAAAAATTTGAAAGATTTAAAACTTCAGGCTCTTCATTGTAAAGATTCCAAAAAAACATATGACTAGACGTTTGACCAATAAACATTAGTGTGTCATTTGTTTCAATTATTGTTTCATTATTCGATGTAATAGAAATATCCGCTATTTTTTTTCCATTAAATAGTAATTGTGATTTAAGTATTTGAAAATATGAAACAAGTAATAGTATAACTATAAAAGCTGGGATAAACCATAAGAATGTCGGAAGCTGATGTTCCTTAGTTTTTTCTTGATATACCCGAATCATTAAGTAGAACGATAAAAACCATATAAAGGCAATTAAATAGACTAAACCCTCCCAATAAAAATAGTTATATGTGGGACCGCCTCTCAACATTACTATCAAGAACCCCGGTAGGCCTAAAATTATTAAAATACTAAAGTATAAAACCCTTAGTCTAGTGCATTTGTCTTTAATTAATATTGCCCAATAGGTCTCTTTTGGTTTCTTTTTTTTCGTTTCGCCCTCCTTGTCAAAAGGCGAAATTAGTACATTAGTTAGGGTCATGAATACAAATAAGCTAAGAAGTAGAAGTGATATCCCAAAGCTAATGGTAGGAATAAGTATTTCTGTCGGGCTTAAATAATTAAATATATCTATTTTAAAACGGCTGTAGTAGGCGTCGCTAATTACGTATCCCAAAAAAACCAAAAAAATATATCCTACTGATAAATAAGGGAAAATTCTAGCCTTAATAAATTCATCTATTATGTTTATCAATGGCAGCTTCATAGGGCTTGATTTACGAAATAATATAGTTAATACCTATCAAAACTTATTGATGAAGACTTATAACTTTCAAACTCTCTAGACTTGCTTTTATCCCATACAATTTGAGAATTTGAGAATTTTGCCAATGCAAATTCTCCGTTGTCGCTGATATCCGTGACAATCTGTTCTTTGGTAAAGATTATATTGCCTTCGGCATTATAGATTCCAAAAGTGCCAACTCTTTCAAGTTTTAGAGATTTGTCAACAAATTCCCCTGGAATGGCAATGTTGTAGCCATGTCCTCCATTTCTGACACTCGGATACAAAATTGAATTTAATTG
>RCMY010003728.1_pt1 | contig 13376 bp, 10 predicted proteins | sample 2041341 | NCBI WGS metagenome assembly RCMY01 (sample SAMN09708234, study PRJNA481090) | Marine sediment metagenome, whole genome shotgun sequencing project. | reverse complement strand
GAGCAAACGCGGGCCGCGCCGTCGCGGCGGGCGCGGGGCGGGCGCGGCCAAAGGCGGCGACGTCAACCGAAAATCGGTGGATGGCGGGCGCGCTGCCAGTGGCGATGCGGCGCCAACCGGCAACGCGCCCGCCAAACCGAAATCAAGGCGGAAACCGAAAGGCAGTAACGGTGCGGGTCGTCGTGGCGGTGGCGGTGGCGGTGGCGGCGAAGCCAACGGAAACGTGGCGCCCCGGGGTGCGAATGGCGAGGGCTTCGCATCCGGAAACGTGCCGACCAAGCAGCGGTCCCGAACGAAGCCAAAGGCAGGTGGCGGTGGCGGCGAAGCCAACGGAAACGTGGCCCCCCGGGGTGCGAATGGCGAGGGCGCCGCATCCGGAAACGTGCCGGCCAGGCAGCGGTCCCGAACGAAGCCAAAGGCAGGTGGCGGCGTCGCGCGCCGCGGGAGCGAAGGCAAGAATGGGCGGGCGAAGCAAGACAGTGCGCCGCGCAACAACGGGCGCAGGGTGCCTGACGAATTCGCCGTGCCCGAGCGTTTGAACAAAGCCCTGTCGGCGCTTGGCATCGCGTCGCGCCGTGACGTCGAAGACATGATCATCGCCGGGCGTATCTCGGTCAATGAAGAGCCAGCGCACATCGGGCAGAAAGTGACACCCGCGGATCGAATTCGCGTCAATGGAAAACTCATTCAGCTTCGGTTTCAAGCGAAAGTGCCGCGCGTGGTGGTGTATCACAAACCGGAAGGTGAGATCGTCTCGCGAGATGATCCGGAAGGGCGTCCCACCGTCTTTGAGAATCTGCCAAAGCTACGCCATGGACGATGGATTTCAGTTGGCCGGCTTGATTTCAATACCTCCGGCCTGCTGATGTTCACCGACGACGGCACCTTGGCCAACCGCCTCATGCACCCGCGCTACGAAATGGAACGCGAATACGCGGTTCGAATTCTCGGCCAGTTGGCCGATGAGCAGATCGAGCGGCTCAAGACCGGCATTGAGCTGAGCGACGGCGTCGCTCGATTTTCGAGTATTGAAGATCGTGGCGGCGAAGGCGCCAATCACTGGTACCACGTCATCCTCTCGGAGGGCCGGAATCGCGAAGTACGGCGCATGTTCGAAGCGCTTGAATTGACGGTGAGCCGACTGATGCGGGTTCGCTACGGGCCAGTGTTGCTGCCGGCGGGGCTCAAGCGTGGCAAATGGGAAGATCTCGACGAAGGCCGTGTTTGTCAGCTTGCGGGCGGTCCGGCGCCGTCCGAAAATAAACCGCCTGACAAGCCAAGGAAATCGCGTCGCTGATTGCTTGCCAATGTGGGAGGGGTTATAATTTCACGGTTTTCAGTGGCTGCGGTCATTGAAAACCGATTTCCAGTTGAGAGGCATGGGGATGGGCGCGAGCCCATTTTTTTTATTTTTGCGCGAGAGAAGCGTTACGCAACTGGGCTCACGTCGTAAGTGAGTTCACACAAGCGAGTTTGGGGCGCGAGCATGGAGTTGGTTCGGATCGTCGAGCGGGTTGTGACCGGGTTGGGCTTTGAACTCGTGGAGTTCGAATCGACGCCGAAAGCGCGGGTGTTGCGCGTGTTCATCGATATTGAGCGTGGTGTCACGGTGGATGATTGCGGCGCAGTCAGCAACCAGCTCACGCGAGTCTTCGAAGTCGAAAACATTGATTTCGGCCGTCTTGAAGTTTCGTCTCCGGGGCTTGATCGTCCGCTGACCAAACCTGCCGATTTCGAACGCTTCACTGGCGAGACGATCCAGATGCGCACACATTTGCCGCTCAACGAAGGAAATCAACGAAATTTTTCTGGGGTGCTGAAAGGCTTTGAGGATGGAAAGGTTTTGCTGGCGCTGGATGCCGGCGTGCTGGAAATTCCGTTCGAGGAAGTCGAAAAGGCGCGCCTGGTGCCCCAATATTGAGCTTCGGCCTGGAGATCTAAACTGATGAGCCGCGAAATCTTGCTGCTTGTAGATGCGTTGGCGCGCGAGAAGAACGTCGCAAAGGATATCGTGTTCGCCTCGCTGGAATCGGCGCTGGCTTCGGCCACGAAAAAGCGTGTGCACGATGAGGCCGACGTGCGCGTGTCGATCGATCGTGAAACCGGCGACTACGAATCCTTCCGGCGCTGGCTGGTGATGCTCGACGCCGAGGTGGAAAACGATGAAGCCGAGATGGGCATCATCGACGCGCGCGAAGAAGTGCCCGACATCGAAATTGGCGAATATATCGAAGAGCCGCTGGAGCCGATTGATTTCGGGCGCATTGGTGCGCAGGCGGCCAAGCAGGTGATCCTGCAGAAGATTCGCGATGCCGAGCGCGAGCAGCTGCTCGACGATTTCCTTGAGCGCAAGGAGTTCCTGGTCAGCGGCAGCATCAAGCGCATGGAGCGCGGAAACGCGATCATCGAAGTGGGTCGTATGGAGGCGGTGTTGCCGCGGGAACAGATGATCCAGAGGGAGAATCTGCGCGTCGGGGATCGCATCAAGGCGTATTTGTTGCGTATCGATCGCAGCGCTCGCGGCCCGCAATTGATTCTATCGCGCACAGCACCTGAATTTGTCGTCAAGCTGTTCGAGCTGGAAGTGCCCGAGATCGAAGACGAACTGCTTGAAATAAAGGCGTGTGCGCGCGATCCCGGCCTTCGGGCCAAGATCGCTGTGCAATCGCACGATGCCCGCATTGATCCGATTGGCACCTGCGTCGGCTTGCGCGGCTCGCGTGTCACCGCGGTGCGCAACGAGATCGCCGGTGAGCAGATCGACATCATCGTGTGGTCATCGGACCCGGCGCAGTTCGTTATTGCGGCGCTGCAACCGGCGGAGGTGTCTTCGATCGTTGTCGATGAAGAAACCAACGCCATGGATGTCGTCGTCGATGAAAACAACCTGGCGATCGCGATCGGCCGTGGCGGTCAGAACGTCAAACTGGCGTCCGAACTCACCGGGTGGTCAATCAATTTGATGAGTGAGGAAGAGTCGAACGTGCGCGCCGACTCCGAACGTGATGCGCTGCGCACGCTGTTCATGGAGCGGCTGGACGTAGATGAGGAAGTGGCCGACATCATGTTCGAGGAAGGGTTTACGTCACTCGAAGAAATCGCCTACGTGCCGTTGTCCGAAATGTTGGAAATTGATGCGTTCGACGAAGACACGGTCAATGAGCTGCGCAATCGTGCGCGCAATGTGCTGCTGACCGACGCTATCGTCACCGAAGAGCAGCTTGAAAAGGTTTCCGAAGATTTGATTAATCTTGAAGGAATGGAAAAGGGCCTGGCAGCCGCACTTGCGGCGCAGGGGGTGCACACGCGTGATGATCTTGCCGATCTGGCCACCGATGAGTTGGTCGAAATGACGGGCATTGACGAATCGCGGGCGGTCCAGTTGATTACCGTGGCGCGTGCGCACTGGTTCGAGGAGACGGGGGAATAGATGGAACAAACGAGTGTGACCCAGTTTGCCGGTGAGTTGAGAATGCCGGCCAACGCGCTTCTCGACCAGTTGAAGAAGGCGGGCGTTGAAATCGATGGCGCCGAAGACATGCTGACCGAGCAGGACAAGGCGAAATTGCTGGATTATTTGCGCCGTTCGCATGGTGATGAGAAAGGCAAGTCGAAGATCACCCTGACGCGTAAACAGACGAGCGAGATCAAGGCAACCGACTCGACCGGGCGTGCGCGGACGGTACATGTTCAGGTGCGCAAGAAGCGCGTCTTTGTGAAACGAGACGAGCTCATTGCGGAGGCCGAGGCACAGCGGGATGCCGCCGCAGCAGCAAGCGAATCCGAGGCGTCGCTTGAAGCGCTCGATTCCGCGGATACGCCGGAAATGGCGGAGGAACATGTAACGCCGCCCGCTGATGCGGTTCAGCCGCCGGAAACGGTCGCGGAAACCGATGCGTTGCCGGAAGATAGTCTTGCGTCGGAGACGAAGGAAGCCGACACCATTCCGGAGGCGGAACCCGTTGCTCAGGTAGACGCTGCGCCGGAGCCGGCCGAGGACGCCGCGCCGCAAGCAGATGACCAAGCCGCGCCGGAAGCGGAACCGGCTGCAGCGCCGGCCGGGGCGAAACGCGCGCGTCGCGTGCAGATTGCCGAATTGCTCGAGCCGGAAGAAATCAAGGCGCGTGAGGATGAGTCGCGCCGTCACTCCGACCTGGTCGCTCGGCAGGCGGCGGATCGCAAGGCGCGCGAAACGCGCGAGGCTTCGGCGCGTGCATCGGCTGAACGTGCGCGAATCGAAGCCGAGACCGCTGCGACGACCGAAAAGACCAAAGACGACGGTGTGAAAACCCTGCACAAGCCGCGCAAGGACGACGCGACTGTTCGCAAGGAGGAAAAGCGCGACGATACCAGCAAGCGCCGTACGCTCAAGACGCGCGGCGGCGATGCCGGCTCGAACTGGCGCAGCGGCAACAAGCGCGCGGGTGGACGCGGTCAACGTGGTCAGCGCGGTCAGCGCGATCAGCAGTCGGAAACCAACTTCAAGGCGCCGGTCGATCCGATCGTGCACGACGTGCACGTGCCTGAAACCATCTCGGTGTCCGATCTTGCCCACAAGATGGCGGTCAAGGCCACAGAAGTCATCAAGGCGCTCATGAAGATGGGCTCCATGGTGACGATCAATCAGGTGCTCGATCAGGAAACGGCGATGATCATCGTCGAGGAGATGGGCCATCAGGCGCACGCTGCAAAACTCGACGACCCCGACGCGTTCCTCGAGGACGTTGTCGAAACCGTCGATGCGCCGAAAATGCCGCGCGCGCCTGTTGTCACCGTGATGGGTCACGTCGACCATGGCAAAACCTCGTTGCTCGATTACATCCGGCGCACCAAAGTGGCCTCCGGCGAGGCGGGCGGCATCACGCAGCACATCGGTGCCTACCACGTTAACACCGATAAAGGCATGCTGACCTTCCTCGATACCCCGGGTCACGAAGCGTTTACCGCCATGCGGGCGCGCGGTGCCAAGGCCACCGATATCGTCATCCTGGTCGTTGCTGCGGACGATGGCGTCATGCCGCAGACCAAAGAGGCGATCCATCACGCAAAGGCCGCGGGTGTGCCGCTGATTGTCGCGGTGAACAAGATCGATAAGCCCGAGGCGAATCTGGAGCGTGTCAAGCAGGAGCTGGTGTCCGAAGGCGTGATGCCGGAGGAGTATGGCGGCGAGGTGATGTTTGTGAACGTTTCGGCCAAGACGGGCGAGGGCATCGACAGTCTGCTTGACGCCATTTTGCTGCAAGCGGAAGTGCTTGAGCTGACCGCACAATTCGACGCGCCGGCAAAGGGTTTGATTGTCGAGGCACGCCTCGACAAGGGACGCGGTGCGGTGGCGTCCATGCTTGTGCAGTCGGGCACCTTGCACAAAGGCGACATCTTGTTGGTGGGCGCGACCTTTGGCCGCGTGCGCGCGATGCTCGATGAAAACGGCAAGTCCGTTTCGGAAGCAGGGCCGTCGGTACCGGTCGAGATTCTCGGATTGTCGGATGTGCCGGCCGCGGGCGATGAAGTGATGGCGCTCACCGATGAACGCAAGGCACGCGAGATTGCGCTCTTCCGCCAAGGCAAGTTCCGTGACGTGAAGCTCGCAAAACAGCAGGCGGCCAAACTGGAGAGCATGTTTGAGCAGATGGCGGAAGGCGAGGTCAAGACCTTGCCGCTGATCATCAAGGCGGACGTTCAGGGTTCTCAGGAAGCCCTTGTGCAGGCCTTGCAGAAACTGTCTACCGAGGAGGTTCGCGTCAATGTGATTCACGGTGCCGTTGGTGGCATTTCGGAATCCGACGTCAACCTCGCACAAGCATCCGGCGCGGTCATCATCGGCTTCAATACGCGTGCCGATACCGGTGCACGACGGCTGGCGGAAACCTTCGGAATCGACCTGCGCTACTACAACATCATTTACGACGCTGTCGATGATGTGAAGAACGCGCTGTCGGGCATGCTGGCACCGGAGAAACGCGAGGAAATCATCGGCCTCGTCGAAGTGCGTCAGGTGTTCAAGGTGTCGAAGATTGGTACGATCGCCGGCTGTTACGTACTCGAAGGCATCGTCAAACGTGGTTCGCGCGTTCGCGTGCTGCGCGACAACGTCGTTCTGCATACCGGCGAGCTCGAATCGCTCAAGCGTTACAAGGATGACGTCAAGGAAGTGCGTTCCGGATTCGAATGCGGTCTTTCACTGACCAACTTCAACGACATCGAAGAAGGCGACCATATCGAAGCCTTCGAGGTCCGCGAAGTGGCCCGTTCGCTGTAGGTCGAACATTCATGCCAAAGGACTTTTCGCGTGCGCAACGGGTTGCCGAGCAGATCCGTCGGGATCTTGCGGAGTTGTTGCGTCAAGAAGTCAAGGATCCACGAATCGGCTTCATTACGCTGACGGACGTCGAAGTCAGTTCCGACTTTGCGCACGCCAAGGTCTATTTCACTTCGATGACGGGCACCGAGGGACTCGAAGAGATTCTCACGGGGTTACGTCGCGCATCCGGTTTCCTGCGTCGTGAACTGGGCCGTCGTATCCGGATCCACACCCTTCCGGAATTGCATTTTCACTATGATGTATCGGTGGAGCGCGGGGTGGCTTTGTCGGCGTTGATCGATGAGGCGGTTGGCAAGGATCAGCAACGCGACGACGAGGCGGATGACGGGGCCTGAATCGAAGCGCCCGCGCGTGCGAGAGAAAGTCGATGGTGTCCTGTTGCTCGACAAACCGCTCAACGTCAGTTCGAATGCCGCGTTGCAGCGCGCCAAACGAGCGCTTGGGGCGGCTAAAGCCGGGCACACCGGAACGCTCGACCCCCTCGCGACTGGCCTGTTGCCGCTTGCGTTCGGCGAATCAACCAAGTTCTCCCAATCCCTGCTGGAGGCTGACAAGACGTATCGCGCGACGGTGAAGCTTGGCACGACGACCACGACGGGCGATGCTGAAGGCGAGGTGATCGCGACAATACCCGTCAATGTGTCGGTGTCGCAGATTGACGATGTCGTGGGCGGATTTTTGGGCGAGATTGAACAATTACCGCCAATGTATTCGGCGCTTAAACATGCCGGTAAGCCACTTTATGCATATGCGCGCGAGGGTGTCGACGTCGAACGCAAACGACGCGCGGTGACGATCCACGAGATTGCCGCCGCGGCGTATTGCGTTGATTCGTTTGAGCTAGTCGTTCGGTGCAGCAAGGGGACCTACATTCGCACCTTGGCCGAAGACATCGGCCATCGTCTGGGCTGCGGCGCGCACTTGAGTGCGTTGCGGCGAACGGAGGTCGGCGCGTTCCGGATCGAAGATGCGGAAGCGCTCGAAGCGATCGAGGCGCGGGGTCGGGCAGCGCGGGATTTTCTGCTGCCGGTCGACAGCATGATCGGCACCATTGCACGGCTGGTGCTGGACGATGATCAAACCAGCGCGTTGCAGCATGGGCGGGCGCAGGACGTCTTGAACATTGCCGAGGGAAAATACCGCCTCTATGCCGGCGACCGTTTCCTGGGGCTCGGGCGTGTTGATTCGACAGGTATTTTGGCGGCGTGCCGGCTTGTTTCCACGCAGTGTATTTCCTGAGAAATCAGGCGGCTCGCCTTGAGTTTGGCGGGCGGGATCGGTATAATCCCGCTTTTTCAAGCACCACAGAATTCAATAAAAGAGTAACCCTACATGGCTCTCGACATAGCAAATAAAGCGCAGGTTGTTGGCGAATACCAACGCGCCGCGGGCGACACGGGCTCTCCGGAAGTCCAGGTGGCACTACTTACCGCCCGGATCAATGGATTGACGGGTCACTTCAAGGCAAATGCCAAAGATCACCACTCACGCCGTGGCCTGCTGCGCATGGTTAGCCGTCGTCGCAAGTTGCTCGACTACCTCAAGCGCACCAATGCGGCTAGCTACCGCACCCTGATTGAGCGCCTCGGGCTGCGCAAGTAAGCAGTGCGCGATCAGATGGTAGCTGCATCCGCAGCGTCCGTCCGTTCCTGAGAAGCCGGTGTGAGCCTTTGACGGCCGCGCCGGTTTTTTTCGTTTGCAACGTAGATATCCACGCTTGCGAGCCAATTGACCCCCCCCTCGTGGCGGTTGTTGTTTGCCGCCCTCACATGAAAGGACATCCCATTGCCTAACGCAATCAAGAAAGAATTTACTTACGGCGCCCATACGGTCACGCTGGAGACCGGCGAAGTCGCTCGTCAGGCCGGTGGCGCCGTGGTCGTCACTATGGACGACACCGTCGTGCTGGCCACTGTCGTGGCGCGCACTGAAGCGCGCGCCGGCCAGGCTTTCTTCCCGCTGACAGTCGACTATCAAGAAAAGACCTATGCTGCAGGCAAGATTCCAGGAGGGTTCTTCAAGCGCGAAGGGCGACCCAGTGAAAAGGAAATTCTCACTTGCCGTTTGATTGATCGACCGATCCGCCCGCTGTTCCCCGAAGGTTTCTACAACGAAATCCAGATCATCCTCACGGTGATTTCGCTCAATCCGGAAGTTGACCCCGACATCCCGGCGATGATCGGTGCATCGGCGGCGTTAGCGATTTCCGGTGTGCCTTTCAGCGGCCCCATCGGCGCATGTCGCGTGGGCTATGTTGATGGTAACTATGTGCTCAACCCGACCACGACCCAGCTTGCCAGCAGCGATCTGAACCTGGTTGTGGCCGGCACGGAGGATGCGGTGTTGATGGTCGAGTCAGAGGCCAAGGAGCTGCACGAGGACATCATGCTTGGCGCCGTTGTCTTTGGTCACGAGCAGATGCAGGTGGCGATCAACACCATCAACGAACTCGTCGAAGTTGCCGGCAAGCCCGCGTGGGACTGGCAAGCGGAGTCGGTAGATGACGCACTTGTCAGCCGCATTCGCGACGCGGTGCAAGACGACATCAATGCAGCCTTCAACGTCATGGACAAGCAGGCGCGCACCGGGCAACTGGCTGAGCTTCGCAAGAAAGCCGTTGAGCTGGCGTGCGATGGTTCCGAGGGCGCACCGAGCGAAACTCATGTGAACGACATCCTGCATGACCTTGAGGCGGCGGTCGTGCGAGGACGCGTTCTGAGCGGCGAGCCACGCATTGACGGGCGCGACACGCGCACGGTGCGACCGATCGATATTCGTACCGGCGTTCTTCCGCGTGCGCATGGTTCGGCGCTATTTACGCGGGGCGAAACGCAGGCGCTGGTGGTGGCGACGCTGGGCACGGGTCGCGACGAACAAATCATCGACGCGTTGGCCGGCGAGTATCGTGATCGTTTCCTGATGCATTACAACTTTCCGCCGTTTGCGACCGGCGAAACTGGCCGCGTGGGCTCGCCCAAGCGGCGTGAGATCGGCCATGGCCGCCTCGCCAAGCGCGCGCTGATCAACATCCTGCCTTCGGCTGAAGAATTTGCCTACACGCTGCGTGTGGTCTCGGAAATCACGGAATCCAACGGTTCGAGCTCAATGGCTTCGGTTTGCGGTGGATCCTTGGCAATGATGGATGCCGGAGTGCCGCTCAAAGCGCATGTGGCCGGTATTGCGATGGGTCTGATCAAGGACGGAAATCGTTTTGCTGTGTTGTCCGACATTCTGGGTGACGAGGATCACCTGGGCGACATGGATTTCAAGGTCGCTGGTACCGAAAACGGCGTCACGGCACTGCAAATGGATATCAAGATCCAGGGCATCACCAAAGAGATCATGCAAGTCGCGCTGGCGCAAGCAAAAGAAGGCCGGCTGCACATTCTCGAGTTGATGGTCAAGTCGCTCGATTCGCATCGTGGCGAGGTGTCAGAGTTTGCGCCGCGCATGGTAACAATCAAGATCAATCCGGAAAAGATCCGCGACGTGATCGGCAAGGGCGGTGCGGTGATTCGTGGCCTGCAGGAGGAAACCGGAACTGTCATCGAAATTGACGACGACGGCAAGATCACGATTTCCTCGGTCAGTGTCGAAGGCGCCAATGCGGCCAAGGCAAAGATCGAAGAGATCACTGCCGAGGTCGAAGTCGGCCGCGTCTACGAAGGCACGGTGCTGCGTATTCTCGACTTTGGTGCCATCGTGAGTGTGCTGCCGGGCCGGGATGGCCTGCTACACGTTTCACAGATTGCCAACGAGCGCGTCGAGAAAGTCACCGACTATGTCAACGAAGGCGATGTTATCAAGGTGAAGGTGCTGGAGACCGACGATCGCGGCCGAATCAAGCTGAGCATGAAGGCGCTGCTCAAAGAAACCGAAGCGTGAAGTAGCGACCGCAACACGGAAAAACAGGCACCCGCGGGTGCCTGTTTTTGTTAGTGCGCCTTCGACCGAAAAGCGCCGATAGCAGCGTGAGATCGCTTACTTGGCGACTTGCCGCTCGCGTATTTCTTCGAGCGTTTTGCAGTCGATGCACATTGTCGCGGTGGGCCGGGCTTCCAGGCGCTTGAGACCGATCTCAACGCCACAACTGTCGCAGTAGCCATACTCGCCGGAGGCAATGCGTGCCAGCGCCTCGTCGATCTTCTTGATCAGTTTGCGCTCCCTGTCCCGATTACGCAGTTCCAGCGCGATATCGGACTCCTGGCTGGCGCGATCGTTCGGATCCGCAAACGAGGTTGCCTCGTCTTGCATGGTGTGCACCGTCCGCTCGATGTCATCCATCAACTCGTCCTTGACCGAAGTGAGGATCTCGCGGAAATGATTCAGCTGTTTCTCGCTCATGTAGTCCTCGCCTTTGGCGAGTTTGTAAGGCGGAAACTGCTTATGCAGAGTTTCGTCAGCCATGCGTAATGATTCCGTGAATGTGAGGGCGAACTAATATCAGAAAGCATTGTACCCTGCAAGTGGTGCTCGTTTCATAGCGATTCAAGCTAGGTCCACAGTTTGACGAGACTTTGGGGAATGTGTAATATCACGGCCTCTCGGGGTGTAGCGCAGTCCGGTAGCGCGCTTGCTTTGGGAGCAAGATGTCGGGGGTTCGAATCCCTCCACCCCGACCAACGCTCACCCCCTGATGCCCGAAAGAATCTGCCCGTAGCTCAATCGGATAGAGCACCGGCCTTCTAAGCCGGGGGTTGCAGGTTCGATTCCTGCCGGGCAGGCCAGAGAGATTGTAGAATAACCGTGTTTCGGCACAGCAGCACTTAGTGGCGGCATTAGCTCAGTTGGTAGAGCATTGGATTGTGATTCCAAAGGTCACCGGTTCGAAACCGGTATGTCGCCCCAAAAACACGTGAAAAAGCCCTCGCAGCGCGAGGGCTTTTTCTATAATGGAGCGCAGCAAAGTTGCCTGCGCGCCGTCATTGACGCGGACGTCGCCAGCTGCGCTTAGAAACCTACCAGGCTTGGAAGCCATAGCGAAAGCTGCGGCACATAGGCAATGAGGAAAATGGCTACGACAGAAATCAGCACGAAGGGATAGATGCGCGCCACGATCTGTTCGACCGTCGAACCGCCAATGCCGGATGCAACAAACAGGTTTTCGCCCAGGGGTGGTGTTTGAAAACCCACCGACAGAGTGCAGATGACGACGATGCCGACGTGGGTCGGATCTGCGCCAATCGTGTACATCACCGGCAGCAGCACGGGCACCAGGATCATGATCGCGGCCAGTGTTTCCATGAACATGCCGACGAACAGCAAAAAGGCAATGATCATGGCCCAGATCAAGTAAAGGTTGTCCGTCAGCGACAACAGCGATTCGGCAATGACGGCCGGGATACGCTGTTCGACCAGCAGGCGGCCGAATACGGTGGCTGCAAAAAGAATCAGCAGTACACGGCCGGTGATCCAGGTGGTTGTCCGTAGTGAGTTGAAGAAGGACTTCCAGCGCAGCTCACGGTGCAGAAATATGCCGACAAAGAGGGTATAGAAAATCGCCACAACGGCAGATTCTGTTGGCGTGAACAGTCCGGCGTAAATGCCGCCAAGGATGATGACCGGGGCGAGCACAGACCAGATGCCTCTTCTGAACGATGTCTTGATTTCACCGAAGGACCATTGTTCGGTCAAGCCGCGATAGCCATTCTTGCGCGAAATAAAGTAGTTCATGAGGAGCAGGGCGCCGGCCATGATGATGCCCGGAATCACGCCGGCGATGAACAGCTTGGAAATTGATATTGTTGCAAACTGACCGTGCTTGGCAACGGCTTCGACCGGTGGCATGAGGCCCATTGCCGCGATGCCGAAAATCACCATTGGAATGGACGGTGGCACGATGATGCCAAGGCCGCCGGAGGCGGCGGTGACGGCCGACGCGTATGCGCGATCGTAATTGCGTTGCGTCATCGCCGGAATCATCAGCATGCCGACGGCGGCTGTCGTGGCCGGCCCGGAACCTGAAATGGCGCCGAAGAAGAGGCAGGCAATGACAGTGGCGGCGCCAAGCCCACCGGTCACTGGCCCGGCAAGTGTTTCGGCAATATCAACCAGTCGTTTCGAGATGCCGGCGGCTTCCATCAGCGCACCCGCCAGCACGAACGCGGGCAGCGCCATGAGCGGAAAGGCGCCTACCGAGGTGAAGGCAATCTGTACGAAGGCGATCGGGTCTTTCCCCAGCGCGAGGAACGCGCCCATGGCGGCAACGGCAAGCGCCACGGTGATGGGCGCGCCCAGCACCAGCAGGACGAAGAAGCCGCCAAATAATATTTCAACCGTATACATTTCCATTGGGGTCTCCTTGGGTCAAGCGCCGGGTGAGTGCTGGCCTTCTCGGGCCGTTTTTTTTATTTGTTCGAGTTCTTCTTTTTCCGGATCGATGATCTCCACGCCGCGCACCAGGATGAGATAGTTGTTCCACAGGATGCGTATCGACATGAGCAGGAAGGCGATCGGCAGAATCATGTAGAAATACTTCATCGGCAAACCGATCGTCTGCGACTTCCAGAACAGGTTCATCTTGTTGAAGACGAAGTCGTAGCTCAGCCAGGTGAAGTACAGATTGAATGCGACCCAGATCAGGTCGGCGATCGCTTCGCAGACTTTCTTGACAATCGGCGGGAAGAAGGCGAACTGAAAACTCACGCGATTGTGTGCTTCCATCTTCGCGGCGACGACAGCGCCGAGATAGGCAAACCAGACAAACATGTAGGTCGCGAGTTCATCACCCCAGGGCAGCGAGTACTGAAAAAACTGGCGGACGATGATTTGTACAAACAGCAGGGTGACGAACAAAACGAGGAGTATTTCGCAGAAATACTCCTCGATCAGGTTCAGGTGTTTCAGGACGGGGTGCTGAGTCGCCATTGTGATCTCCTGTCGACCGGGGTCGGGTAATGACGCAAGGTGCTCAGCGTGTTGGCGCATGACACCGAATTTCAGGGCATTGATGCTTGATCCGGCACACGGTGCGCGGCCGGAGCAGCGCAATTCAGGCCGGATTCAGCCGGTGGGGCATCTCGAAACTGCGCCCCATCGGCTGGTATCAGAGCGT
>RCMY010003727.1_pt1 | contig 13377 bp, 11 predicted proteins | sample 2041341 | NCBI WGS metagenome assembly RCMY01 (sample SAMN09708234, study PRJNA481090) | Marine sediment metagenome, whole genome shotgun sequencing project. | reverse complement strand
CGGCGACCCGAAGATTCTGCCGGAGTGCACGCTTCCGCTGACCGGCCTGGGTGTGGTCAGCCGCATCATTACCGACCTTGCCGTAATGGACGTGGCCGCTGACGGCCTGAAGCTGGTCGAACTGGCACCGGGAGTGAACGAAGAGGAGTTGCGCGAGAAAACCGGCGTCGCTTTCAGTCGGGTCTGATCTTCGGGTTTCAAAAAGGAGAGGCCGCCCGCTGGGGCGGCTTCTTCGTTCCGGCCAGCTGATCGGGATGCGCCGTAGAAGCCGCATCCTTGGCCAATTGATCGCCTGGATCATCAGCTTACCTGGCGCCGGAAAACCCGGATATCGTGCTGGATACCTCCAGCGACGACGCTGAAACCCTTGCCGCCACACTGGTGCGTGCCTTGGATGACTGAACCCGCGGGCACTCAATCGCGAGCGGCGTAGCGGTACGGGCCCGGCGCAACCGGCGCATCGCCACACGCGGCCGCCGCTTCCAGGACGGTCAGACCATGACTGCGGACGCACAGGCCAAACACGCGCTCCACGGCGTGGGCAAAGGTACCGTCCAACTGGCCTGCTTCGGGCTCGAATTCCCACCCGTCCAGATGTGCGTCCAGCAGGGGTCGCAGGGCTTCCAGTCGCACCCAGAACATGCTGCCGGAAACAAACTGGTCGTTCCCGGCATCGGGCGCCGGTATCCCCAGCCGCGCGGCCAGATAATCGACGTTGTCGCGATTGGCGCCCCAGTAATAGTGCAGCGGCTGGACGTGCCCTTCCGGTGCCACCAGTCCGAGCGTGGGATCGGTCTGAAACGCCCTCACGATCTTCTGCGCGCGCTGTCGAGAGACCAGTCTCTCCAGCAACTCAGCCCGCCAGTGAGCGCCGTCGGATCGATGCGGAGAGTGCTTGGTATGCAGCTTCAGCACCAGGGTCTCGCCCTCGTCGAGCAAACGGTTTGCCACATGCAGGAACGGCAGGATGTCGCGGCCCCGGTTCTCGTAGACCTCCACTTCTGCCATCAGGTTGCGGCGGGAGAGCTCCGCGGCCACCTGCTCGGCCTGATCGCGACCGGTCGTGACCACAAGTCGCATGGTCGCGACGCTGCCGTCCAGCGCATCCAGAATGTCGCCGAAGGCCTCCGCGTACCAGGCGTGGACAACTACGCAGGGACGCACCGGGGTAGTACCAACGTCGTCAGCGGTCGCGCTGGCGGTACATTGCAGCGCTGAAGCGGTCGCGTGCAACCAGGCATGTCCGAGCCGGAGATCCGGCTCCAGCACCGCACCCTCGGCCCACTCGTTCCAGGCGTTGATGAATACGAGGCGTGACGCATCGCGGGCGGTCGGCAGGCGATGGGCGATGGTGTGTTTCAGCCAGTCCCTGTAGCGGCGCGGAGACGAATGCAGGAAGGTTCGTCCCTGCCCCGGGCGACGCGGCTCATTGTCCCATCCACAGTTTACGGCCGGGAACAGACGGTAGCTTGGCGCAGAACGGCGCTCATACTCGGCCGCCAGTTCGCGCCAATCCAGGACTTCCCCGATGTACTCGTCATTGATCAGCCACTGCGATGCGGTAATGTCCTTCGGCGTAACAAGGTTGGGCGGAAATTCGACCGCGGCATCGAAGCCCAGCGTCGCCGGATCGGGACGTTCGAAACCCTGCACGTAGGCGATGAAGATCTCGCCAACCCCGTTGTCCATGCACCATCGGCGCCAGCGCGCAGCGGTCGCGGCCGCGTCCGGAAGCAGGCCGGGCCGGTAAACAAGCAACATCGGCTTGCCATCGACCCGCAGGTAACGCGGATCGCGCAGATAGTCGGCGACATGGGCAATAAACGCCACGTCGTCGTCGGGATCGTGAGTTTGCGCCATCAGGATGTCGCCCGCGCGCCCGTCCCAGCGGCGTGACCAGCTCTCGTTCGCCCAGCACAGGCAATACGGCAGCGTAATGTCTGGATCGCGCAACCAACGCTGCAGCGGCGCTTCCAGCAGGGTCTGGCCGTGGAACCAGTAGAAATAGAAACAGAAAGCACCTACACCATAGGCTTGGGCCAACGCGGCCTGGGCGCGCATGGTCTCGGGTCGGGTGAGGTCGTAGTACCCCAGCGCCCCCGGCAACCGTGGCTGGGCATGACCCTGAAACTGCGGCAACGCGCGACCGACGTTGCGCCATTCCGTGAAGCCCTCACCCCACCAGGCATCGTTTTCGGGGATTGCGTGGAACTGGGGCAGATAGAAGGCCACGAGTGTCGCCGGCAATGTCTGCGGCAGGTCTACCGGTAGATGCGGTCTGTACCCGATCGCTTTGGAGTCGGCCGAGCGATGCGCTCGCCGAACGCGCGGGGACCCGGGCGGCTGACCCTGCGACGGCGGTGGTCGCACCGTGGGAAACCGCTGCAGGAACCATTGTCGCCAACGGTCGCGTCGGGCTTCGCCCAGCGGCAGCTGCCGGAACCCGGCGCGCAGGACGTGGAACAACCGTTGCCCGGCCGCGTGCAGGGGGTTTGTGGGAACTGGCATGGCGCGCAGCTTACAACCTTCGCGCGCCACGGCTGTACCGGTTCAGGCCGTGGCCTTCAGCGGGTGCGTACCCGGGAGTCCTCGTTGCCACTGGTCAGCACCCAGCCCACGACATCGGAGGTGACTTGGCGCAATGCCTGATCGAACGCCTCGACCACGTCCTCTATAACTACACTGCTGGCCGGCGTCTGCTGCAGAAAGGTATGCGAAGCGGCGACCCGCTGGCTGGCGATATGCATCAACTTGGCGTTGATTTCGATCACCACCTTCGGGGGCTCGCCGGGCACGGTGTATGCGGATTCAAAACGCCGAAGTTCCAGCAGTAGCCTGTACTCGCCGCTGATGCCACTTCCCTGACGTGACACAGCGTGTATCCGTCCGGAGTCCTCAAGGGTGCGCAGGATGGCGTCCTCGATCATGTCGGCCGGTATGCGTGCCCAACTGGCGCCTTTGTAGATCTGGAGTTCGTTGGGCGTTGGACGCACTGCAATGCGCAGACTGTCTCCCACTCGCGAGGCATTCACCCTGGGCAGGGAAAGTTGCCATTCGACCCTGGGCCACGCAGGATCCGCTGCCACCCGAGGGTCAAGGTCGTACACCGTTGCGCGATCCCGCGTGTTGCCGCCCACGATAGAGCAGGCGCTGATGAGGATGCTCACGAACAGCAGCAAGGCTGCGCGAGCCCAATAGCGAAAGTCGGGACCGAAGGCGAAGTTGGAGGTCATCGGGTTCATTCTGGTTCGAACTCCTTGGGTGCGTCGCGTCCGAGCAGATAGCGGGTCGGATTGCTGTCCAGACGGTCGCTCACACGGCGCAGGTCACGCACCAGTGCCCGCAACTCGCCGAGTGTCGGGCCCAGCTGCGACAAACCATCGTTGGCGAAGCTGCTGATGGCCGCGCGGTTGTCGTTGATGATCCCGTCGGCGCCCGTAGCCGCTGAGTCCAGCCGGGCAAGGGTGCTGTCGAGGCGTGCGACGAGATCCGGCAATTTACTGACCAGTTCGCGATCCATGCTCAGCACCGCTTTGTTGGCATTCCCCAGCGTTGCCTCCAGCTGTTCGCTCGATTTGCGTGCGCTGATAACGATCGCGCGCAGGTCTTCGCGTTGCTCGGAAATCGTCCCGGTCAGGGACTCGATATTTGCCAGCGTACTGGCAACGCTCTCGACGTTCTCGTCGCTCAGCAACTGGTCCATGCGCGTCACCAGACGGTTGGCGGTATCGGCGATGTTCTGCAAAGCGGACGCTTCGGTTTTGATGACCGGTACGTCGCTGTTGTCAACATCAACCAGACGCGGACTGGCAGGATCGCCACCGGTGAGCTGGATGATTGGACTGCCCGTAATCCCGGTCATCGACATCTTGGCGCGGGTATCGGTTTTCACCGGCGCGCTGGCCTGAACCTTGAGCGTAGCGATGACACTGCGCGGATCATCCGGGGCCAGGCGCAGCTTTTCCACTGTGCCCACCGAGATCCCGTTGTACTGGACACTGCTGCCCTCGCTCATTCCAGTGACTGGTTCGTTGAAAATCACGCGGTAGCTCTGCCAGCTCTTGTCGGTCGAGTATTTCGCCGCCCACAGCGCGAACAGCAGCAGGAACAACGTCAAGACGATCGTGAACGCTCCGATCAGGACGTAGTTGGCCTTGGTTTCCATCAGTCGGCGACCTCGTTGGATGGGATAGCGGCCTTACCGGAATCTTGCGCGGCGCGGGCACGTGGGCCATGAAAATATTCACGCACCCAGGGGTGGTCGGATTGCTCGATCTCTTCAATCGGGGCACAGATCACAACCTTGTCGTCGGCCAGCACTGCGATGCGGTCACAAATAGCGTAAAGCGTGTCCAGATCGTGTGTGATAAGGAACACCGTCAGCCCCAAGGCCTGCTGCAAGGTACGGATCAGACGATCAAAAGCCGCCGCGCCGATCGGATCAAGCCCCGCAGTGGGCTCGTCGAGAAACAACAGTGCCGGATCCAGCGCGAGCGCTCTCGCCACTGCAGCGCGCTTGCGCATGCCGCCCGACAACTCGCTGGGGAACTTGTCCATTACCTCCGACGTGAGCCCCGAGAGCTTCACCTTCATCACAGCCAGATCGTAGCGCAGCGAGGCAGACAGGCCAGGGAAATACTCCTTCAATGGCACTTCCACGTTCTCGCCAACCGTCAATGATGAGAACAGCGCGCCATTCTGAAAAAGCACCCCCGTGTTCTGCTCGATCTGCCGGCGGACATTTTCGTCATTGCTGCGCGCATCCACGCCGAGCACCTCGATGCTGCCCTCGTCGGGACGGTGTAAACCCAGGATGGAGCGCATCAACACCGATTTACCACTACCGGAGCCGCCCACAACGCCGAGAATCTCGCCGGGAATCACGTCTAGATCCAAGCCGTCGTGCACGACCTGCTTGCCGAAACGGTTGACCAGGCCGCGCACGCGGATGATCGGCTCGGGATTCGCAGCTACCGTCACCAGCCCATCTCCATCAACCAGATCGCGAAGAACGCATCAAGCACGATCACCAGCGAAATGGCCTGCACTACGCTGGACGTGGTTCGCTCGCCCAGCGATTGTGCAGTGCCCTTGACCTGCAGACCCTCCAGACAGCCGATGAGGCTGATCACCAAGGCAAAAACTGGCGCCTTGCCCAGGCCGACCCACAGGTGCCTCAGCGTCATCGTGTCCTGCATTCTCGCCAGATACTGCTGCGGCGGGATGTCCAGACTGAAGGCCCCGACCGAAAGGCCACCCAGCATTCCCGCGATCACCGCCACGAACGTCAGCAACGGTAATGTAATCAGAAGGGCCAACACGCGCGGAATGACCAGCAGGTCGACCGGATCCAGGCCGAGCGTGCGCATTGCGTCAACCTCCTCCCCGCTGACCATCGCACCGATCTGCGCAGTGAAGGCGCTGGCAGTGCGACCGGCGAGAATGATAGCGGTAAGCAGCACCCCGAACTCGCGCATGAACGCAATGCTTACCAGCTCCACCACGAAAATAGTCGCGCCGAAATCGCTCAGCACGTTGGCGCCCAGGAAGGCGACCACCGCGCCGACCAGGAAACAAAGCAGCGCGACCAGCGGCATCGCATCCAAGCCCACCTGCTCCATATGGAACACAGTGGAAATCGGGCGAAAACGCTTGGGCTCGCGGACGAGGCGCAACATCTTGAGCAGGACCTCCCCAAAAAATCCCAACAGCGTCCGCGTCTCGTGCAGGTTGGTGACTACCGCGCGGCCCAGTCGGCCCAGCGCATCTCGCACACCAAACTCCCGGCGACGAGGGACACGGTCGCCCGAGACATCGTCGATCGCCTCGGCCATCGCACGGTGGTCGGTATCGAACTGGAATTGCTGGAAGTCGAGCTCGCGGTCCCGGGCGAACCGAAGCAGCTGGAGTACACCCAACGAGTCAAGCCGCTGCACACCGGTGGCATCCAATAGGCGGATATCGGCCGGCATGGCGGCAAGCGTGCTGTCTACGTCGGCGGCGTGCTCGAGAGTCCATTGCCCGGCAAGCACCAAACGGCCGGGATCGCTGTCATCGGCAACGTAGCTTGGCGGGGTGGTATCGGATGGGATCATGGATGCCCCGAAGGATACATGCGCCGCCGGTGCACAGCGTGTCGTTTCCGCGTCGATATCCTGGCTGGCGAAATCGCCTGCGTGCGATGCTATGGCGATGATCAGCACACCATCTGCCACCGGAAGCGCCCTTCCGTTGAGCAACGCCAGCTATTCCGACCGCATCGCCTTCATGGTCGAACTGGCCGAACGACTGCATCTCTACGGGACCACCGCTCAACGTTTGGAGGGCGCGTTGCTGTCCGTCGCCGAACGCCTCAACGTGGACTGTGAGCCGTGGGTCAGTCCCACTGCCGTGATCATGTCTTTCAGCGACCCCCTGCACTTGCCGGGTGCCAGCGATGTAACGCGTGTCATCCGTTTGCCGCCGGGCGACACCGACCTGCACCGGTTGGCGGAGACCGACCGCATCGCCGAGGCGGTGATCGCCGGCGAGATGTCACTCGCCACAGCGCTTGACGCCATGAACGCGCTGGATAAACCCCCGACGCCGCTGGCGCAGGTAGTGCACGTGTTGGCGTTCGGTCTGGTCGCCGCCGCAGTCGGCGGATTGTTGCGCCTGCCCTGGCTCGATATCGCGGTCGCAGGCCTCAATGGTGTACTCATTGGCGTACTGACCGACCTGGCGGCATCGCGGCCGCGTTTAAGGGAAGCATCAGATGCCCTGCTCGCGATGGTCGCCACCCTTGTAGTGGTGCTTGTGGCGACGTTTGTCGCACCACTGAACCAGAACACGGTGATCATCGCCTCCCTGATCGTTCTGTTGCCCGGTCTGTCGCTTACCAACGCGATGAACGAGCTGTCCAGCCAACATCTGGTATCCGGCACTGCCCGCGCGGCCGGCGCACTATCCACCGTTCTGAAGCTGACGCTGGGAACCGTGATTGCGCTCTACATGGCTGACCTGGCCGGACTTGAACCGGCAGTGCGCGCGTTGCGTCCGCAACCGGAGTGGGTGGAATGGACGGCATTGGCGGCGGCATCGCTGGCCTTCGCCGTTCTGTTCCGTGCCAACGTGCGCGATTACCCGCTGGTGATGCTGGCGGCGGCGGCGGGCTACCTGATTTCCCGCTTCGGTGGGCTGGCCTGGGGCAGCCCGGTGGGGATATTCCTCGCCGCTCTGATAGTGACGATGGCGGGTAACGGATATGCGCGTTGGCTACACCGTCCCGGGGCGCTCATCCGTGTGCCTGGCATTATCCTGCTATTGCCCGGTAGCGTCAGCCTGCGCGGAATGATGGACCTGATTCTGCTCCAGGACGTGGGCGTTGGCCAGGACGCGCTGCTGGCGGTTGTGAATATCCTGCTCGCGGTGATCGCGGGACTGTTGTTTGGCAACCTGCTGCTGCCTGCACGAAAGAATCTCTGACGGCACTTCATTTCCCGCAGTCCCCCCGGCTCGTGGGCGCACCGGAAGTCTCAAACAACAACGCCGGCGGAAGCCGGCGTTGTTGTTACCGCCGGCGCAAGCCCGACAGTCTTGGAGGCGATGGGCCTATGCGTTCGCGTCCGGCGTGATCAGGAAATCGTCACGACTACGACCAGCGTCGGTGTAGGCGGTCAACCATCGTGGCTGGCGGCCACGCCCGGTCCAGGTCTCATTGGCGTTATCCGGGTTGCGATACTTCGGCGCGACCTTGCCGGTGGTCTTGCGAGTCTTGCGCGGGCTACTGGCGCGCGGCGTCGTGCCGGCCGAAGTGGCGGCGGAGCCTCCGAACAGTTCCGCGATCGTGTAACCCTCGCTCTTGGCGATCTGATTCATGCGCTTGCGAACCGTCGTGATCGGCTTGCGCTTGGTCAGCGTGGTCTTGCGCTTCTTGGCCTGATTGATCAGGGCCGTCAGCTCTTTGCTGGATAGTGATTCAATATCGACGGGCATGGGATTCTCCGGGAGAAGGGTAATACTCGACCTTCACGGGGTCGACCAGCACATACTAGACGCGCTGTCGGCGTTAGTAAATGCGGGGCAGTATCCGATTCACCCCGGCGTTCAGATCTCCGAGCACTGCTTTGCATAATGAGTGGTTATGCCGCGACTCCCAGTCGGATCATCAGTTGATCCAGATCCACGTTTTCCGACTCTGCGGCCTGGCGGTGTCGATATTCGAAAGTCCCGGCGGCCATGCCGCGCTCCGACACCACTATCCGGTGGGGTACGCCGATCAGCTCCATATCGGCAAACATCGCCCCGGGGCGCAGTCCACGGTCATCCAGTGCCGTTTCAATACCGGCGGACTGCAATTGCCGGTGCAGCGCCTCGGCGGACTGGGCGAGGGATTCGTCCTTCTTTGGATTGATGATGCATACCACCGCTTGCCAAGGCGCCATCGCGTCGGGCCAGACAATGCCGCGCTCATCATGGTTTTGCTCGATCGCCGCGGCGACAATCCGCGATACCCCGATCCCGTAGCAGCCCATCGTCGGGATAACCGCCTTCCCGTTGGCATCCTGGACCGTGCAGTCCATTGCCGTCGCGTAACCGCGACCCAACTGGAATATATGGCCCACTTCGATGCCGCGTGCGATTTCCAGATGGCCTTGCCCGTCCGGGGAAGGATCGCCGGCCACCGCGTTGCGGATATCCGCAACAACCGCCGGCTCGGGCAAGTCACGCACCCAGTTCACGCCGGACAGGTGGAAGCCTTTTTCATTGGCCCCCACCACAAAATCGGCCATTGCCGCCACGCTCCGATCGGCAATAACGTGGATCTTCGCCAGCGGATTGACCGGCCCGATGAAGCCTGGCTCGGTTCCCAACGCGTCAAGGATCTCCGCCTCGGTCGCCATCCGGTGACCGGCCATGCCCGGCAGCTTGGCCAACTTGATCTCATTTATCTGATGATCGCCGCGCACCAGCGCAAGCACAAAGCCTTGCTCTGCAACGAGGGCTACCGATTTGACGGTGCGCGGCAACGCGATGCCGAGTCGCTCCGCAACCGCATCGCAGGTCCGCTGATAGGGGGTTTCAACCTTCACCATCGCGTCAACTGCGGGCGTCCGCGCGCCCGGAGCCAGCGCTTCAGCCAGTTCCGTATTGGCGGCATAACCGGACGTGTCGGAAAACGCAATCGCGTCCTCGCCCGAATCGGCGAGCACGTGGAACTCGTGCGAAGCGCTGCCACCGATCGCACCGGTATCGGCGAATACCGCGCGAAACTTCAATCCCAGGCGCGTGAAAATGCGGTTGTAGGCGGCGTGCATCACCTGATATTGACGGTCCAGATCCGCGTCATCCAGATGGAACGAGTACGCATCCTTCATAAGAAACTCGCGCGCGCGCATGACGCCGAATCGCGGGCGGATCTCGTCGCGGAACTTCGTCTGGATCTGGTAGAAGCACGCAGGTAGCTGCTTATAGCTGGCCAACTCCTGGCGGGCGAAATCGGTGATGACCTCTTCATGGGTCGGCCCGTAGCAATACCAGGCGTCCTTCCGGTCCTGGATCTTCAGCAGTTGGCCGCCAAACTTTTCCCAACGCCCGGTCTCTTCCCACAGCTCGCGCGGCTGGACCGACGGCATCAGCAACTCGATCGCGCCCGCGGCATCCATCTCCTCACGGACAACGCGCTCGACCTTGCGCAACACACGCAGTCCCAGCGGCGACCACGTGTAGAGGCCGGAGGCGAGCCTGCGGATCATGCCGGCCTTGAGCATCAGCTTGTGGCTGATGATTTCTGCCTCGGCGGGGACTTCCTTGCTGGTGTGAAGATGGAATTGCGACAGACGCATGGCAGAACCGGCAGTAACGTGCGGGCGCCTATTCTGCCTTATGCGCCTGTACGCGAGGTGTTCACAACCGGCCGTAAACGTCTTCCAGCCGTTCGATGTCGTCCTCGCCGAGATACCCGCCCGACTGCACCTCGATCAGCTCGACAGGATCGGGACCCCGATTACGCAGCCGATGCACGCTTCCCAGCGGGATAAAGGTGCTCTGGTTCTCGTAGAGATCGAAGACGCGCTCGTCGCATGTCACCTCCGCCACGCCCGACACCACCACCCAGTGTTCGGCGCGGTGCTGGTGCTTCTGCAGACTCAGCGACGCGCCCGGTTTGACCACGATGCGCTTGACCTGGAAACGCTCGCCAACGCCAATGGAGTCGTAACTGCCCCATGGACGGTAGACCTTGCGGTGGGACAGATGCTCGCTGCGTCCCGCAGCTTTGAGTCGTTCGACCACCGCCTTGACGTCCTGCACCCGATCCTTGCGCGCGACCAGAGTCGCGTCAGGCGTGTCGATAATGATGAGGTCCTCCACGCCAATCGTCGCCACCAGCCGCCCCTCAGAGGCACGCACCAGACTGCCGCTGGAGTCCACGGAGATCACGTCGCCCTCGTGGCGGTTGCCATCGGCATCGTGCTCGGTGACCGACCAGAGTGAGGACCACGACCCGATGTCACTCCAGCCGCAGCTGACCGGAACCACCGCAGCGCGGTCCGTTTTTTCCATGACCGCGTAGTCGATCGAATCATTCGGACTGGCCGCGAACGACGCCTCGTCTATGCGGATGAAGTCCAGGTCGACCGTGCCTTTCCCCCAGGCCTGGCGCACCGCATCCAGAATGCCGGGCGCATGAAGTGCGAGTTCGTCGAGATATCGCTGGGCACGGAACAGGAACATACCCGAGTTCCACGCGTAAGCGCCCTCTGCCAGGTAGCGTTCCGCGGTTTCCAAATCCGGCTTTTCCACGAACCGCTCAATCCGGTAGCCAGCGCCACCAAGGGGCTCGCCTTGCCGGATATAGCCGTAGCCAGTCTCCGCATAGTCGGGAGTGATACCGAAGGCAACCAGCCAGTCACGATCCGCCAAGCCCAGTGCATGATCCACAGCAGTGCGGAAAGCAGCTTCATCTTCAATCAGGTGGTCGGCGGGCATCACCAGCAAAGTGGCGTCAGGATCGGAGCGCAGCGCGTGCATTGCCGCCAGCGCGATGGCGGGCGCGGTATTGCGCGCCAATGGCTCCAGCACAATCCCGCCGCTGGCCACGCCGATCGCCTGAAGTTGTTCGCCCACCATGAAACGGTGCAACTCACTGCACACGGTAATCGGTGGTTGCGCGTCGGGCAGCCCACTGGCCCTCAGGATCGTCTCCTGATAGAGCGAGCGCGTGCCGATCAGGGTCAGGAACTGCTTTGGCTGGTTCTGCCGCGACAGAGGCCACAGGCGGGTGCCGCTGCCACCGCTGAGTACAACCGGATGGAGCATGCCCATTCCTCATCATTCTGGTCGCCACAGAATAGCCCGCCCCGGCACTGCGATGCAGGCCGTGCTCGGATAGAATGGCCCTTCTCCCGGCCTCTGACGTTGTTTGACGGACGCGGTCGCAGACGCACAGCAGACTCATCAAGGAACCCCCACAACGATGAAAATCCTAGTCGGTTACAAGCGGGTCGTGGACTACAACGTCCGCATCCAGGTAAAGCCGGACGGCTCCGGCGTGGTCACCGACGGCGTCAAGCTGTCGGCCAACCCGTTCGACGAAATCGCTCTTGAAGAAGCACTTCGCCTGCGCGACAAGGGCATTGCCACCGAGGTCGTGGTCGCCACCATCGCACCCGCCAATGCACAGGCACACTTGCGCAATGGCTTGGCGATGGGTGCGAACCGCGCCCTCCATGTGGTGATCGAGGACGGTCAGGACATCCAGCCACTGACCGCCGCGCGCGCCTTTCTCAAGCTGATCGAGAAGGAGCAGCCGGATCTGGTGATTCTGGGCAAGCAGGCCATTGACGATGACGCCAACCAGACCGGCCAGATGCTGGCAACGATCTGGGGCCGTCCGCAGGCGACGTTCGCCTCCAAGCTTGAGATCGCCGATGGCAAGGCCACGGTGACCCGCGAGGTCGATGCCGGCCTGGAAACGCTGGAAGTCGACCTGCCTGCGGTGGTCACCACCGACCTGCGCCTGAACGAGCCGCGCTTCATCAAACTGCCTGACATCATGAAGGCCAAGAGCAAGCCGATGGAGACCATCCCCTTCGCCGAACTTGGTGTTGATTCGGGCAATTCGCTGAAGACCAGCCATTTTGCCGCGCCGGCCAAGCGCAGCAAGGGCGTCATGGTCAAGGATGCGGCCGAGCTGGTCGCTGCACTCAAGTCAAAGGGGTTGCTGTAATGAGCAAGGTACTGATTGTTGCCGAGCACCACGGTGGCACGCTGAACTCCGCCACTGCCAAATGCGTCACTGCCGCCAAAGCGCTGTCACCGGAGGCGATCGATATTGTCGTTCTCGCCGCTGACCCTGCGGCTGTCGCAGCACAAGCTGCGCTGATCGCGGGGGTTTCCCGCGTGCTGACGGTCACCAACGCCGCGAACGCCGAGCCGATTGCCCAGGTCCTCGCGCCCCAGGTCGCAAAACTGGCCGATGGCTACAGTCACGTGTTCGGCCCGTCGACCACCTTTGGCAAGGACCTGATGCCCTGCGTCGCCGCCCTGCTGGGTGTGGCGCAGGTGTCAGACGTGATGGAAGTCGAGTCCAGCCACGTCTTCAAGCGTCCGATCTATGCCGGCAACGCGATCATCACCGTCGAAGCGCCCGCCGCGGACACCGTGGTTGCCACCATCCGCTCCGCGTCCTGGTCGGAAGCGGCACAGGGCGGCGACGCCCCGGTCGAAGCCGCGTCGGTCGACGTCGAACTGCCCAGCCATACCCGCTTCATCGGGCTGGCGGCCGGAAGCTCGGACCGCCCGGACCTGCAAAGCGCCAAGCGGGTTGTATCGGGTGGCCGCGGCGTGGGCTCGGAGGAGAACTTCAAGGTCGTCTACCAGTTCGCCGACAAGCTGGGGGCCGCGGTGGGTGCTTCGCGCGCAGCGGTCGACGCGGGTTACTGCCCCAACGAGATGCAGGTCGGCCAGACCGGCAAGATCATCTCCCCGGAGTTGTATGTGGCCATCGGCATCTCAGGCGCGATCCAGCATCTGACCGGCATCAAGGATGCGGGCACGATTGTGGCGATCAACAAGGATGGGGATGCGCCCATCTTCGAGATTGCGGATATCGGGCTGGTGGGGGATTTGTTTACGATCCTGCCGGAATTGGAAGCGGCCCTGTAAGCGTGTTGCGAGCGGCCGACTTTTCCGGCCGCTGAAGCAATTGACATCAGGACCGCGCGCCCTGACCAATTCCCGTGGCACGGTAAAGCTATAATCGCCGCCCGCTGACATTGAACGTCGTGCGGGCAGCAGGGTGCTAGATCATGTGCAGAACAATGCTGCTGGGGCGCCGCTCGAATTTGGCGATCGCCCCGACTACGAAACTAGGTGCCCAAGGACCCTCAATCGCAT
>RCMY010003726.1_pt1 | contig 13380 bp, 10 predicted proteins | sample 2041341 | NCBI WGS metagenome assembly RCMY01 (sample SAMN09708234, study PRJNA481090) | Marine sediment metagenome, whole genome shotgun sequencing project. | reverse complement strand
CAGTCTTGCCAGGCATCGCGCGCCAGTTCATAGCGTTCCGTGGCGCTGATCAGCCGGGCATGAGCGCGCTGCAATAAGTCGTCGGCGATCTGCTGGGCCTGATTGCGGTCCGCCATCGCGGCGGTGACTTCGTGGCTGAAGCGATTGCGGACGAAGAGCGGAATGGAGAGATTCAGACCGACCAGCGTGTCGTCGTCTTCTTTACCCCCGGCTAAACTGACGGTGGGATCCGGCCGACGCTGGCGGCGGCGCAAATCAACGGTCGCATCCGCGGCGTCGACCTGGCGGCGGACGGCCTGCACCTCTGGCAGGGTGAGTACCAGCGCCTCGGGGTCAGCGGCACTAGCGGGGAGTTTCGGCAGTTGCGCAGGCAGTGCCGGCCAGCGGTTGGGCGGCGCGTGCGGTGACAGACTGCGTACGACTTGACGCGCTTCGGCGAGACCTGCAGCAGCGGTGGCTTGCTGGATACGCGCGTCGGTTAATGCCAGCGTTGCCAGATCAGATTCAACCTGGTTCAGATCACCTGCGTCAAAGCGCCGACGGGCCAGGGTGGCAAACTGATCCGTTAAATCGACGCGCTCGGCGGCGAGGCGATCACGGGCCAGGCCGGTCTGATACTGCGCCAGTCCTTCCAGCAGTTCCACGGTGACCTGCCATTGCGTGGCACGATATTCCGCTTCGACGACTTGTCGATTGGATTCGGCAACGGCGGTACGTGCCTTGCGTTTGCTGCCCCAATCAAAAGTTTGGCTAATACCGACACTGCGCGTATCGCTGGAAGCGTTTTCGGCATCCAGTGTGAGTTCAGGGTTGTACAGCGGGCGTGACGCGGCGCTGCGCTGGGCACCGCTGGATTCCAGCGCCGCGCGTGCGGCTTGTACCCGGGGGTTGGTTTCTACTACGGATTGTACAAAGCGGCGCAGATCAGCGGCATCTGTACCGCTGTTCGCCGCCGCCAGCGTCATGCCCGGCGTTACGATCAGGCTGCCCAATAGCAGGGCCAGTCCACAGAGTGGTTGTTGCATAAGTCATCTTCCGGATGAGGTGCATCGGTGCGCACGCCGGACGGAATTCGGCGCGCACGAACGGAATGGAAAACGATTTATGCGTTAGGGGGAGGTGTGGGAGGGGCTTGCGCCAGATTACGGACGTGCAAATCAGGAACGACTTTTCGATCTGGAAGAGTCAACGGTGGTGTGACTGATGCCTCTTGCTCGGCGATGCTAACCACATGGCCGTGGCAGCAGTGTTCGCAGTGTTCGGCGTTTTGATCGGGTGTGCTGTCTGTGGCAACAGCGGCTGCTGTCGGTTGGGAGTCAAGCTGATACACCTCCTCATCGCCATGTGGGTGTCCCACGCTAGGGATATCCGCAGCGCCATCCAGGCTCATAAAGAGCACTGAGAACATGACGATTTGGCAGAGAATGTTACGCATCGTTTGACTAGTGTAGCCTGATTACCAAAATTCGGACACCCACGCGCTTCATCTGTTCACCGCCGTAGGCGTCGTTTGATGGACACTACCACGCTCAGCCCGCAGTTCAATGCTCGCCAGCCCAATGACCTCAATCGCAGACGTGATACTGAGAACGGCCACGATAGCCGCGACGATCAAGTCAGGCCAGCGGGATGCGCTGGCGAACACACCCGCTGCGGCGACCAGCACAGCGACATTCACAATGGCATCATTACGGCTACAGAGCCAAACGGACCGCATATTACTGTCACCACGGCGGAAGCGGAACAGTAACACAGCGACGCTAAAGTTCACCAGCAACGCAAGTGACGCGACCACGCTCATGGTGGCGGGGTCGGGCGTGCTGCCGACCAGCGCGCGGTACCCGGCGCTGCCCAGCACCCAAACACCAAATGCAGCCATCGTCACGCCCTTCAGCATGGCAGCACGTGCGCGGACTGTAAGCGCCATACCAACGACGAAGAGACTCACCGCATAATTCGCGGCATCACCGAAGAAGTCCAGCGCGTCGGCCTGCAAAGCCATCGAATCGCCCAGCTGGCTGGCGACGATTTCCACCGCAAACATCATCAGGTTGGCGACCAACGCAATCCAGAGAATGCGCCGAAATAACGGATCGTGTGAACCGCTATCTATCGCCGCGTCGGAAGGGCAAGCTGAACAACCAGCCATTAGTCATACCCCTCTATATCCAGCGCTTCGCCGACGTGGACGACCATATCCTCGATGACACAGCGGATGTGCGCGTCCGCTTCGGAGTAAAATATCTGTTTGCCGCGCCGCTCGGCACGTAATACGCGGGCAGCCTTCAACAAGCGAAGATGATGGCTGACAAGGGAGGGAGACAGGTCCAGTTGGTTCGCGATATCGCTCACGCAAATCGGCTCGCTGAGGCAAGCCAGTATAATACTAAGGCGCGTAGGATCTCCCATTAGGCGGAACAGGTCAGCCAACTGTACAACAGTGCTTTCAGATGCCAAGCTGACCATTTGCCTTGTTGTGCGAGCGCGAGTTTTCATATAAATACATTTAAACAGGTGTTCATATGTTTTCAGATAAAAGTCTCGGAGTCAACTGTTTCTTGTCAGACCGAGTTGCATCATCGCTGTCATAGAGTGCCAAGTTAACGAACGCAAACAATAATAGTCAAAAAAATCGGCCGGTCATCCTACCATTCCGACAATCAGAAAACGTGGAATAAGATCGGAGGCTATGCCGTGGTAAGCTGCCCGTCAGTGTTCTATGGTGCGATTGCCCCTAACCATTCCGGCAGACCGCGTGGCCATGTATTACAGAGAACCACGGTACAGTACCGACGTTATTACTTAATTACCTGCAAATGCGCTGAAGCAGTTAACGGCGACACAGTGACAATGAGCTGCTGCCGCCGGTAGAGTATGAAAAGAAATTTACCGAACGGCTGGTAAGTAGCGAGCAAGCAAGAGGCGATTCGGAATTGTTTAACTGGAGTGTAGGACGAGGGCCACGATGCGATGCGGATTTTGATCATTGAAGATAATCAGGACATTGTGGCTAACATTTATGGGTTCCTCGAGACGCGTGGCTATACGTTGGACTGCGCCCACAACGGTTTCGCCGGGATGTCACTCGCCGCCGATAACGAGTTCGACGCGATCGTACTGGACGTCATGCTGCCGGGAATCGATGGGCTTGAACTTTGCAAACGCCTACGCGGCGAACTGCGTATCGCGACGCCTGTTCTGATGTTGACTGCTCGTGATACGCTTGACGACAAAGTGGCGGGATTCGAGCATGGGGCTGACGATTATTTGGTAAAACCGTTCTCCCTGGTAGAGCTTGATGTCCGCTTGAAGGCGCTGATACGGCGGGCGCAAAACGCCCACCATGATAATGTCCTGCACTTTGGGCCGCTGCAATTTGATCCAACGACCTTCGAAGCAAGCAGAAACGAGCAGCCTGTTAGCCTCACACCAACGGGCTACAAACTGCTTGCCGCGTTGTTGCGTGTTGCCCCCCGTGTGCTTAGCAAGGAATTGCTTGAGCGTGAGGTGTGGGGAGATGAACCGCCGGATAGTGACGCACTGCGCACACATATTCATTCGCTTCGTCTGGCTATCGATAAACCGTTTTCATGCCCGATGCTGAAAACCGTGCAGAGCATAGGCTACCGGTTGGTCAATCCCGATGCGTCGTGATGCCTCGTTGCGACACCGCGTGACCGTGGCGTATGTTTTACTCGCTGCCGTTTTGTTCGCGGTTTTTGCGAGCGCAACCCTTCTCATTACGCGGTCGTTCGAGCGGGAATTGATCTCCAAGCGACTCAACCTGGAGCTTGACCGGCTTGTCCAACGAGAACAGGAAAATCTACCGGCCGTACTACCGGTTGGCATTCGCGTTCTTGACGAAACGTCACTGTCGGAGCAATTGAAGCAATTGCCGATTGGCGTGCACGAGGCTACCGTTGACGGTCGCGCCTTGCATATTTTAGTCAGTATTGTGAGCGGTGAGCGACTCGTGCTGGCCGACGACCAGAGTCGTTTTGAACGCATCGAAAGGAACATGTTTGTTGCATTGGCAGTGGCATTTCTTGCCTGCTTATTGTTCGCACTGCTACTCGGAAGAACCACGGCGAGTCGGGTCATTTCTCCACTCACCGAGCTGGCGAAGGCGGTGCAAGGCAATGTGGTTGTGGACCACTTTCCATCGCTCGATGCCGATGATGAGATCGGTGTGCTGGCGCGCGCGTTTACGGCGCGAACGGAGGAATTGAATCGATTTCTACTGCGCGAGCGTCTGTTTACCGGTGACGTCAGTCACGAATTACGCACGCCGCTAACCGTCGTGCTGGGTGCTGCGGAGTTGCTCGAATCAAAACTGGGTGATCGTCCTGAGCTGGCGACCATCGCCGAGCGTATCCGGCGTACCGCGTTCGACATGACGGCACACGTCACCGCACTATTGTTACTTTCCAGAACGCCGGAGGCAATCGACGCGCCGCGCAGTGAGCTAAAGGGCCTTGTTGAGCAGGAAATGGCGCGCTGCCAGCCGTTATTAACGAGCAAGCCGGTGACCCTCCGTTTGGAATGCGATCAGGAACTGGCAGTCCAGGCCCGTCCGGAACTTATCGCCATAGCCGTGGGCAATCTGTTGCGCAACGCCTGTCAGTTTACCGAGTCAGGCGAAGTGGTTGTTCGACTCACTGCTGACGCGATTGTTGTAGAGGACACCGGCCCTGGTGTACCCGAGGCCTTGCAAGCACAACTATTCGAGCGCTTCGTGCGCGGCCAGCACGAGTCTATCAGCGGTTCGGGTCTGGGTCTTGCCATTGTGAAACGCGTCGCTGAACATCTCGGCTGGGCATTGCGGTTCGAATCCTCGCCACGCGGCGGCAGCCGTTTCGTATTAAGCCTGCCGCGGTCTTAACACAATCTTAATGCTGACCTAACGCCTGCCTCACGCGCTACCCGATACGATACTGTCATTCCAACAGTAGCAAGGCGCAGCAGTGATTGATCCAGGCCAGCATTCGGTAGCCGCGTACCCGGATGTCGCAGCACATTCGGTTAGAACCAGGCAGGCTATGCAACCAGTTCTTGCTACAGGACGGTCGGGCATCGGTGCGCGATTCATCACGACGATGCTGGTTGGCGTCGTCGCATTGGCCGTGTCGGCTTGTGCCTCACACTACCAACCAAAAATGCCGCCGCCACGCTTGCGGACGCTGCCACAATTGTCTCAGGAACCGCCGGCACCATTGCCGCTAACACTCGTTCAACAATCGGCCAACGAACACAGCGGTCTGATTGCAGTTGATGATGGCCTGAGCTTGTACGAAGCAATTTCAATGGCGCTGCAGCGACACCCGTCACTCACAGCCGCGTCGCTGGAAGTGGATGCGCGGGCGGGCGAGACGCAACAAGCTGGGCTGCTGCCAAACCCGGACATTCAAACCGATGTGGAGAACTTTGGCGGTAATGGGCCGCTGTCGGGTTTTGGCGGTGCCGAAACCACGGTGACCGTCGGGCAGTTAATCGAACTCGGCGGTAAACGATCGCGACGCATTCGAGCGGCAGACCTGGCGGCGCAACTTGCCGCATGGGATCTCGAGGCACAGCGCATCACCGTGTATTCGGATATCACCAAGCTTTACGTTGCCGCCGTCGCCGCCGACCAAAAAGCCACGGTTGCTGCAGAACTGAACGGGCTGGCGCAGCGGTTGCTGGCGGCGGTCGATGCCCGCGTGAAGGCCGGCAAGGTGTCTCCCGTTGAGCGGCAGCGTACGCAAATCGTGGTGGGACGTGCCGGCGCGGATCGCGATGCCGCTCGTGCAGAACGTCGCGCGGCGTTTCGCGCCCTGGCGACATCGCTTGGCGCTTCGCCTGGCGAGGTCTACGCCTTATCCGGTCGGCTCGGTCCGGTAGCGTCGCCGCCGGGCTATGCCGTGAGTAAAACGTTTATTGACAACAGTCCGGCGGTCGCGCGGTGGGCCGCCGAAATTGAAGCGCGGCAAGCCGCTGTTGATCTTGAACGTGCCAATCGCATACCGGACGTGACCATCGGCGCCGGTAGACGCGAATTCCGCGACACGAATGACAGTGCCTACGTCGCGGTGTTCTCCGTACCCTTGCCGCTATTCAATCGAAACCAGGGCGCCATCACGGCCGCGCAGCGTCGCCTCGAACGCAGCCGTGCCGAAGCGGAAAACGCCAGACTCGGTGCCAGCGTCGCCTTCGAGCAAGCCTACGCGGCGTTGTCCTCGGCAGCAACGCATGCACTGGCCTTGCAGAACAGTCTGCTGCCCGCCGCGAAAACGACCTTTGACGCCACCCAAACCGGCTATCGCGAAGGCAAGTTCGACCTGGTCACGCTACTGGATGCGCAACGCACTTACTTCGATATGGAAACCGAAACAATTGCCGCGGTGGCCGCCTATTACGCCGCGCGCGCGGATGTCGAAGCCCTGGTCGGACGCGATCTAGCCGCGATCAGCCCACGCGGCGCGGCCGGAGACGAATGATGCGATTTCGATCAAAGCCTGGCAATGTGATTTTAGCCCTGCTGGTCGCGGCACTGGCGGCACTGGCATTTGTGCTGATGTCCGCAACGAACCCGCCGGTGGGAAAGGACAGCGCGGCGGCCGACAATGAGGCTACAGCCGAAAGCGTTACCTTGACCGACATTCAGCGACAGCAAATTGGCATCACGACCGCGACTCTCGCTGAACAGACCATCGCGTTAGTTGTCACCCGCACTGCAGAGGTCGCGCCGGATGCCACAAAAAGCGCTCAGGTAGCAGCCGGTGTTGCCGGTATTGTTCGAAAGATACAGGCGCTGCAGGGTGATGTCGTGACGGCCGGCGCGCCGCTTGCGAGCCTCGAAAGCAGCGCACTGGCCGCGCTTCAAGGCGCCTATTTGAACGCCACTGATCGACTCAAGCTCGCAGACGTCTCTTTCCGACGAGAGAAACAACTTTGGGAGCAACAGATTACGTCGGAAGAGGCATATCTGGAGTCACGGCGCCTCTTGCAGGAAGCTCGAATCAATAAACGTACGGCCGAACAGGCCCTGCAAGCACTGGGGGTTGATCCGTCAGTAATCGACGACGGGCAGATCGGGTCTTTTACGCTTCGGTCGCCACTGGCCGGCGCGGTTCTGTCGCGCGATACATTCCTTGGGCAAAACGTAGCAGCCGAAATGCCCTTGTTCACGGTGGCAGACCTCTCAAGTGTCTGGGTACAGGCGCAGCTTTACTCGACCGACCTTGGCAGGATCGCCATCGGCGCGCCCGCTACGATTGTGATGCCAGCGTCCGACGTGACACTCACGGGCAACGTGGCGCAGGTCGTGCCGAATATCAGCGATGCCACGCGCACAGCGTTTGCGATTATTGTGGTCGACAATCCCGCTGACACATTGATTCCGGGACAGTTCGTCAGCGTTGAAATTCCGCTAAAGGAAAAGCGGACGTCGGTCGTTGTGCCGGAGACGGCGCTGGTCCGCAACGCCGAAGGGCAATGGCAAGTATTCATCGAAACCAGGGCCAACAGCTTCGAACCCGCCGCGGTTACCATCGATGATCGGGTCGCCGCTGGCGTCCTGATTTCAGGCGCGCCCCTGGGCGACACCGTCGTGACCGACGGCGCATTCTTTCTGCGTGCTGAGCTTGATAAGGGCTCGCTCGTGGATAACGACTGAGCGGCGCGGCAATGTTTGAATTTCTCGCTCGCGCAGCCGTTGGCAACCGGCTCATGGTGGTGCTCGCGCTGGTCGGCGTGGCGGCCGCATTCGTTTTTCTCGCGCCGCGCCTGAGCCTGGATGCGTATCCGGACGTCACCAACGTGCAGGTAGTGGTGAACGCTGAAGCCAATGGCCTCGCTGCCGAGGAAGTCGAGCAGCTCATCACCTATCCCATCGAAGCCGTCATGTACGCATTACCGGACGTGACCGAAGTGCGGTCCATTTCGAAGGTAGGTCTATCGACGGTGACGGTCGTATTCGAAGAGGGTATCGATATTTACTTTGCTCGGCAGCTTGTGTTCGAGCGCTTGCAGGCGGCCAGGAACCAGATTCCGGCCGGTGTGGGTGATCCGCAAATCGGCCCGAATTCCTCCGGCCTGGGACAGGTCTTTCAATACACATTGCGCTCCACCACGCCAGGGAAGTACGACCTGCAAACGCTGCGCGCCCTGAACGACTGGTCCGTTCAGCTGATGTTGTTACCAACAGCCGGTGTCACCGAAGTACTCTCCTGGGGCGGCGAGGTCCGCCAGTACCAGGTGGCATTGGATCCGAATGCACTGCAATCGTATGCCCTGACCGGACAAGACGTCCTGGGTGCTATCCAGGTGAACAATGTCAACGCCGGCGGTTGGTACGTAGACCGCGGACCCGAGCAGCTGGTCGTTCGGGGTGTGGGTTGGGTGCGAAGCGGCGACGACGGGCTGCGGGATATTGGCGGCATTCCCGTTAAGGAAGTGGACGGCACGGTGGTACATGTGCGCGATATTGCCAATGTCAATTACGGACCGGAGATCCGCCAGGGCGCCGTGACAATGAACGACCGCGATGCGAATGGAGAACCGCACTCGCGCGGCGAGGTCGTCACAGGCATCGTCCTTAAAACGATTGGCGCCAACACCAAAAAGACCATTGAGGGGATCAAGGCACGTTTGCCCATCATTCAGGCGGCATTACCCGACGGTGTGATCATTGAATCATTCTATGACCAGTCCAGCTTGGTGGACCAGGCGGTCAACACGGTCATTAAAGCTCTCTCGGAGGCTTTTGTGCTGATCGTGATTGTGTTGTTTCTGTTTTTGCTGAATCTGCGCGCAACGTTGATTGTTCTGGTGTCGATCCCGCTGTCTATCGCGCTGGCGTTAATCGGACTGTCGAATTGGGGTGTGTCGGCCAATCTGATGTCATTGGGGGGGTTAGCGATTGCGATTGGCATGATCGTCGATGGGTCGGTAGTGATGGTGGAACATGTTTTTACCCGAATCGGCGACGAGCATGATAACAACGCAAACCAGCCCATGGCGGAACGCATCAGCCATGCGGCGGCCGAAATCGGTCGGCCGGTTTTCTTTGCGGTGGCAATCATCATCATCGTCTTTACACCCCTTTTTACGTTGCAAGGTGTTGAGGGCAAGCTGTTCCGCCCGATGGCCATCTCCATTTCATTCGCCATGCTGGCCTCGTTGTTCGCCGCGCTGATTGTCGCACCGGCGCTGGCCACTTATTTCTTTCGTCAACCGGTCAGCCATCGACACAACCCGCTATTGCAGAGACTGATCAATGGTTATGCTAAGTCTCTTGGCTGGGCATTGGGCCATAAGCGTACGGTAGTGATGAGTGCGCTGGGTTTATTTGTCGCAGCGCTGTTATTGGTGCCCCGATTAGGCACCGAGTTTATCCCCGAGCTCGAGGAAGGCACGCTCAGCGTGCGTACGACATTGGCGCCATCGGTTAATCTGGATACCGCCATTGCTGTCGCCGAACGCGTTGACGCGGCACTGATGTCGTTCCCCGAGGTGGAGTACTCGACCAGCTTCATCGGGCGGGCTGAGTTGGGCGGCGAACCCGAGCCCCTGTCGAATATTGAGACCTATGTGGGCCTGAAACCGGTAGCAGAATGGAAAACGGCCTCGAATCGACTGGACTTGCAACAACTCATGCAGGAGAAACTGGAGGAGCATCCCGGCCTGCTGTTTTCCTTTTCCCAGCCGATTGCAACGCGGGTGGATGAGCTGCTGTCCGGTGTCAAAGCGCAACTGGCCATCAAGCTGTTTGGCCCCCAACTCGACGTACTCACTGCCAAAGGGCGTGACATAGAAGCGCTGACGCGGTCGTTGACCGGTGCAAGTAACGTCGCCATGGAGCAAATATCCGGTGAAGCCCAGCTCGTTATTCGACCGGATCGCGATGCGCTATCGCGTTACGGCATTGCCGTCTCACAAGTGATGCAATTGGTTAGCGATCAAATCGGCGGCGTGGTGGCTGGCCAGGTGATTAACGGCAACGAGCGGTACGACATCGTCGTACGGTTAGCAGAGTCCTTCCGCAGCGGGCCGAAAGCGATTCAGGAGTTGCCGCTGCGAGCCCCAAACGGCGCGATCGTTGCCGTGGGTGATGTCGCCGACGTCGTCATCGAGCAGGGTCCGCCGCAAATTCGACGCGACGATGTTCAGCGTCGTGTCGTCATACAAGCCAATGTGCAAGGTCGCGATATGGGCGGCTTTGTCGCGGAACTCAGACAGAAAATTGATACGCAGATCAAGCTGCCCGCAGGCTATTCCATTGTCTACGGCGGGCAGTTCGAAAACCAGCAGCGCGCACAGGCGCGCCTGATGATCGTTGTGCCGTTGTCACTCGGGCTCATCTTTTTGTTGCTTTACTTCGCGTTCGGCGCCATCGGGCAATCACTGCTGATCATGCTCAACGTTCCACTGGCGATGATCGGCGGCATTATGGCGCTGTTTTTCTCCGGGCAATATCTTTCAGTGCCGGCGTCAATCGGATTTATTGCGTTGTTCGGTATTGCCGTACTGAACGGAGTCGTATTGGTCAGTGCCATCAATCAGCGCCTCGTTGATACCAGCGTCGATGAGGCGATCAAGGACGGCGCATTATCACGACTGAGGCCAGTGCTTATGACTGCACTGATCGCGGCGCTTGGGCTAATTCCCATGTTGCTGTCTTCGGGCGTGGGTTCGGAAGTGCAGCGGCCGCTCGCAACAGTGGTCGTTGGGGGGCTGTTTACATCAACGGCGCTCACGCTATTCGTGCTACCCGCGCTGTACCAGAAGTTCTCTCCCCGCAAAGTAGTTGATGGCTAGTTCACTCCGGTGGTGATCCGGGTTCGGGAAAATCGCAAGTCAATGACAACAAACTGCTGATGCCCAATGCAAAACACCGACGGTAACGTTCCAACAATCCCGCGCGCCATCTGGGCGTTGGGTTTCGTCAGCCTTCTGATGGACATTTCCTCCGAGCTGATTCACAGCCTGCTGCCCGTCTTCCTGATGACTGTGGTGGGTGCGAGTGCGTTGACCATCGGCCTTATAGAGGGCGTAGCCGAGGCAACCGCGCTGATCGTTAAAGTGTTCTCCGGCGTGATTAGTGACTATTTTGGCAAGCGCAAACCGTTGGCTGTATTGGGCTATGGGTTGGGTGCGTTATCAAAACCGTTGTTTGCAATTGCCAGCGGCGTCGGTCTGGTATTAACCGCGCGTCTGCTGGATCGCATCGGCAAAGGCATACGTGGCGCGCCACGTGATGCATTAGTGGCCGATATCGCGCCGCCCGAAGTGCGTGGTGCGGCATTCGGACTACGCCAGTCGCTGGATACCATTGGCGCCTTTGTCGGGCCACTAATCGCGATGGGCCTGATGCTCGCATGGGCGAATGACTTTCGCGCGGTGTTTTGGGTCGCGGTTATCCCGGCTTTTCTTGCGGTAGTGCTGCTGATTTTCGGTGTGCGTGAACCCGAACAGCCGCACAATGCGGCACGCGTCAATCCCATTACGCGCGAGAATCTGAAGCGCCTGAACAGTTCCTACTGGTGGGTAGTCAACATCGGCGCGATATTCACGCTGGCGCGCTTCAGCGAAGCGTTTTTGGTGCTGCGCGCTGCGCAGGGAGGATTGCCGCTGGCGCTGACGCCGCTGGTGCTAATCGGCATGAACGTAAGCTATGCGTTAAGCGCCTATCCCTTCGGCAAGCTGTCGGATCGCGTAAGTCACACCCGTCTGCTTGTGTTCGGACTGCTGTTGCTGATCGCCGCCGACGTGCTGCTGGCGTGGAGCAATCACGGGATCTGGATTTGGGCCGGTATTTTCTTGTGGGGGTTACACATGGGCGTCACGCAGGGATTGCTGGCTGCAATGGTCGCTGCTGCAGCCCCGGCCGATTTGCGTGGCACTGCCTATGGGCTTTTCAACCTGGTGAGCGGCTTCGCCATGCTGATGGCGAGTGCGCTGGCCGGGCTGTTGTGGGACCAGTTCGGCGCATCGTTTACCTTTATCGCAGGTGCCATTTTCAGTGCGGCCGCGATAATGAAGATTGTTTTTCGAAATACTCGGCAACAAAATTGAAAAATCAATCCTCGATGCCGTACGCACAGACCGGCCAGGCGTGACCATAAGCCATGTAATACCATGGAGTCACCGAACTGGCTTGTGCGGTCAACACCATCGATAGTCCACGCAAGATGCTGTCGAGCGTGATAGCACAACGATGATGGTGTGATGTACGCCCCGAATCACGTATTGTCTCTGCTTCGTCGCACAGAACCAATCAAACCGCCACTGACAAGCGCATTCACATCGGTCGCCACCAATAGTGGGTCAACTCCGCCCCACGTCGCCATATAGCGTGGCTCTCACGCCGGAGAAAACTTGTCCTTGTAATCACGTAATCCCTCAAAATTGTAAAATTGACTGCCGAATCGCGCAACGGCCAGCCCCAGGTGATCCCACATACGTTTCTTTCGAGATTTTTCCAATCCTACCAACGGGGCTATGCCCAGCGAGAAAGTGACACCCCAGTTCTTTTAAATGCAACATCAACGAGACAAACAGGAAGTCCATCGTACCCGATGGCGCATCATCCGCAAGGCGCATCAAATCAATGGTTTCACACTGGTTACTGGCGGTTTGCATCACATTGGCGAACGCCACCATTCGATCACCGTGCTGCACAATGGCCAATGGAAACTGCTGTAGATAGTCGTCGCTGAAGCGACCCAGCGAGAATGATTTCTCCTGCGCGTTTTTGACTGTAACCAGTTGTCCGAAATTTTCTTTAAACTCGTCATGAGGGGCGTCTAAGCAGATGAAGGTTAACCCGTCCCGTTGGGCTCTATTGTATCCCTGGCGCAGGCGTTTCCGCGCTGGCACCTCCAGTGAAAACTCTTTCAACGCCACGCTGGCCTCTTCATCCAGCTTGCTCATGGTGAATCCATAATCAATATAAGTCGACAGCATGTCGGTCGTTATTTGATAAAATACGGGTCGGCAATTTTCGCGGTCGGCTAGGGTCGATGCTATTGTGGCCAAAAGAGTATTGTCGTAGTAGTTAGTTAATATGTTAACTTACTAACAACGGTATTTTGTGAGCTGCTGCTCATAACTCCTACCTTAGTTCATGCGCAAGATAGAACCACGTCTGCTGACGACTCCAAGCCCAGGGTATATATTAACAGGGATAGTTTCGAAATAGCGGGCGTTCCATCGAGCTGGAAAGTCCCCTTCACAAACGTTGGTGTCAACGCCTACTCCCGCCATAACCACGTAGCCGGTATCGACGTTCGCCCACAGTTTTAAAATTAAATGCCGGTCGAGAGCATGTTAGCCATTTTCTCCATCAATATGATGGACGCGTTGTCAGATAGCTGTTGGCCCTCTTCGATGTACTCCCGG
>RCMY010003725.1_pt1 | contig 13382 bp, 8 predicted proteins | sample 2041341 | NCBI WGS metagenome assembly RCMY01 (sample SAMN09708234, study PRJNA481090) | Marine sediment metagenome, whole genome shotgun sequencing project. | reverse complement strand
GGTGAAGGTTCGGGTGCCATAGTCGATCGTTTGGCGGCCCATGGGGTCGAAGTCGGCCTCGGGAATGCTTCTGTCAGCCAGCTCCACGACCGTCCAGTCGTTCCGCTCGGCCAGCAGTTCGGCCTGTTTCCCCGCCTCGTTCTGGAGTGTTTTTGGCCGGAACCGATTGCTCATCGCCAGTAGTACCTGCACGGCGGCGGGGTCATCGATGTTGGCGATCATTTGGATCATGGCGCGGCCCTGCCCCAAACGGTTGCCGCGCCATTTCTTCATGAATCGGTAAGCAGGTCCAATGACGTCAGTGGTTCCCGTTGCGGCGACCACGGCCAAGATGTTCTTGCTGGCTACGTCCGAGCCCGACGGCTCTTCGGAGAACCGCTGGAGAAAGCGGGGATAGAGAACTTCTCGGGGCGGTAGATCCTCGTTGGTCTGACCATTCTCCGGGTCATACATCCGTTCCACGAGTGCCTGCGCCTTGGCCCGAGCGGTGGCGTGGTCCCAACGGGGGCTGAGGTCGTGGGTTACATAGGCGGCGAAGAGGGCATTGCCGAATTCCCGCACCGAGGTCTGATCCATCGATGCGAAATGGCGGCGCATGATCGGGGACGGTTCAGCATCACGAGCTTTGACGGCCACAGCACAAAACCAGCGCGGAACCTCGAGCGAAACCGGGGACAGGTCGGCCCACCGCAGCTGCGGCAGGGTGCTGAAATTCAACCATCCCAGCTCTTTCGGAATTGGGTCTTCCTTCAGCATCGCCTTTCTGGCGTCGGACTTCAGTCGATCAGGGCTGATGAACTCTTCGAGCGACCCGCCAATCTCTTCCAGCGCAGCGAGAGCGATACCTTTGGTGTGCTGGTTGCGTTCCTTTTGAATCATTGTTCGCAGATCTTTTTCCGCATCCGGATCCTTGAGGACGCGGACCCACTCCACGGCGCCTGTCCGATAGGGGAGTTGTTTGTGCAACAGGAACGGCCGGATCAGGCTGGGCGCATCATCACCGATGATTGCGTAGAGTCGCCGTCGGTACTTTCGGGGGAGACGAAGGCCCGCCTCTACAATGGCGTCCACGAACTCCGGCGTGGGATCCACCACGGCTTCCAGTGCCCGAAGCGCACCGGCCGGAAGGCTGCGCCAGTCGTCGCCCTCCCGCACGATCTGCAGCAGTTCGCCGTGATGCGCAACCGACCACTCGCCGATTTGCGGCCGACTCCAGATCTGTTCGATCTCGGATACCGATAACAAAGCGGCCATGGACTTGATCGCTGTGGATGCTGACCTGCGACGAGCCTCCCGGTAGGCCTGTTGGGGCGACCCGCCCGGAAACATCAAGAGCAGCTCGATGCTGGAATCGACGTGCCATTCGACGTTCGATACGGCTACTCGAACTACCTGGTCAATCGTTAGAGCGCGGCGAAGCGAAGGGTGCTGGTCCAACGCTTGCAGCAGTTGAGCTGGAAGGCTTCGGTCCCGCCAATCTTCGCTGTTGTAGGGGGCACCGCCCAGACAGCTGATCAGAGCGGCCCGCAGCTCGACGGGTGAATCGCCCCGTTGTCGGAATGGTCGAACCCTCGCCTGCCCTAGAGCGGTCAGAGCTTCAGGGGGGAGGTCACCGCCCGCAGTTCCACCGGATGGAAGTGGCTGAGAACCGACCAGTGTTCCATTTGGCGGAGGTGGCTGAGAACTGGCCGCAGCTCGGTTGGGTGGGGCTGGCAATGGCGACGGGGCCGGAGGCGTAGCGGGCTTTCTGGACCAGAGTGCCATCAGAAGAGGTCCGATAGCTCGAAGCCCAGATGATGTACGACTGATTCAGCGCAATTCATGGACATTGCATCGGCGTAGGGTGAGCTACTCCTTAGCCCCCGTTGCAGCTCACAGATGCACCGCAACCGGAGCTTCCTACTAACGCAGTCGTGATGAGGTTCGGACCGCCGGTCCCTGGTGTCACCCCGATGGGAGAGGGCTTTGGGTTGCCGCATTGTGGGAACGTTCCATTCTGCGGTGACGGGTGTCGCATCTGTCTGCGATACTTGCGCATGGCTCTAATGTCGCGCAAACCCCGTCTCACCGAACCCCTCATCCGTGAAAACGGTGTGCTGCGCCCGGCTACGTGGGACGAAGCCCTCACCAAGGTGGCTGACGGTTTCGCAGCGGTGAAGGAGGCGAAGGGCGGCGAGGGTTTTGCAATCTTCTCCTGTTCCAAGAGCACAAACGAGATGAACTACGCGGCGCAGAAGTTCGGTCGCACGGTGTTGGGCACCAACAACATCGATTCCTGCAACCGAACTTGACACGCACCTTCGGTGGTCGGTCTGGCCACAGTGTTCGGTGCCGGCGGCGGAACGTCGTCGTATAAGGAAATTGAAGAGACCGACATCATCCTCTTGTGGGGATCGAATGCTCGGGAAGCACATCCCATCTACTTCCATCATCTGATGCAGGGCCTTCAAAACGGCGCTCGCATGTATGCGGTGGATCCCCGTCGCACTAGTTCGGCCAAGTTCGCCGACCTTTGGGTCGGCCTGGAGCTTGGCTCCGATGTCGCTTTGGCAAACACCGTGGCCAACTACATCATCACCAACGACCTCCAGAACAAAGACTTCATCGCCCATTCCACCACCGGCTTCGATGCTTTCGTGGAGAGCGTTCAGGAGTACACCCTGGAACGGGGCGAGGAGCTCACGGGCGTTCCCGCCGCCGCGATCGCTGAGATGGCCCATGCTTATGCCACCGCCGAGACCGCGCAGATCCTGTGGACCCTTGGGATCACCGAGCATCACAACGCCGTAGACAACGTGCTGTCGCTGTGCAACCTTGCGCTGCTCACCGGCCACATCGGAGTTTGGGGAAGTGGTTTGGTGCCGTTGCGGGGCCAAAACAACGTGCAGGGCGGCGGCGACATGGGCGCACTGCCAAACAAACTTCCGGGTTTCCAGAACATCTCCGATCCCGATCACCGAGCCAAGTTCGAAGCCGTGTATGGCCGGCCCATTCCGCCAGATGAGGGTCTGCATCTCACGTTGATGTTTGAGGCCATGGAACGGGGCGAGATCACTGCGGCCTACGTGATCGGCGAGAACCCCGCGGATTCCGAGGCCGACATCGCCCACGCCCGCAAGGTTCTTGAGGGCCTCGAACTACTTGTTGTCCAAGACATCTTCCTCACGCGCACTGCGGAGCTGGCCGATGTTGTTCTGCCCGCCTCGGTGGGTTGGGCTGAATGCGACGGCACCGTCACGTCGTCGGAACGGCGGGTGCAGCGGGTTCGGGCCGCGGTTACACCGCCGGGGCAAGCTCACCACGATCAAGACATTTTGCGGGATTTGGCCCACCGGATGGGCTATCCCGAATGGGGGAACCCAACCCCCGAAGACCTCTGGGAGGAGCTGCGGCATCTCTCGCCAATGCATGGCGGTATGACCTATCAGCGGCTCGAAGACGAGTCCGGTTTGCAGTGGCCGTGCCCAGATCTTGATCATCCCGGCAGCCCGTTCCTTCACGGTTGGCTGTGGGAAGACGATCTCGGCGGCCGGGTCGGAGCCCCTTTCTCGGCCGTTGTGGCCCAGGGACCGAAGGAAGAACTCACCCCCGAGTTCCCTCTGCGGCTTACCACTGGACGAGCCCTCGACAGTTACAACACCGGGGTCCAGAGCGGCGCCATGAACAGCCCGATTCGTTACGGCAACGCTCTCGATATGAACCCGGCCGACGTGGAACGACTCAACCTCGCCGACGGGGAGACCGTTCGCGTCTCCTCACCCCGGGGTTCGGTCACTATGCCCATCCGAGTTCAGCCCGACATTCCCGTGGGGCTCACGTTCACCACCTACCACTTTCCAGAGCTCGTCGACATCAACCTGCTCACCAACGATGCTTGGGACAAGAAATCCGGGACTTCTGAATTCAAAGCCGCCAGCATCCGGGTTGAGAAACTTGTCTCCGCCTGAATCCACTTCTGACACCGCTACACACCGCCTAGATTGATCCGCGAGTTTTTACCCCATGACTGACCTACACCTCACAACCGATCGCGCCACCCAAGAAGAAATGGCCGCTATCGATGGGGCCATCGGCGCTTGTGGTCTCGATGCTGTGGTGGTGATAGAGGGAGAGCGCCTCGTTCGGGGCGGAATACATCGTGCCAATGAACGGCGCCACGGTCTTTTGCCTGCGCTTCATGCGTTGCACAACGTGTCAGGGTGGATAAGTCACGGTGGGGTTAACTACATCGCCGAGCGTCTGGGCGTTCCCCCCGCGGAGGGGTTTGGTGTTGCCAGTTTTTATGAGATGTTTCGGATGGAAGATCCTGGCCATACCGACGACGTTGTACATGTATGCGTTGATGGGGCCTGTCAGATCGCCGGCGCCGATGGAGTGATCGTGAACCTCCAGGCCCAGGGCACCAAGGTGCATCGCAGTCCATGTCTGGGCCAGTGCGAGCGAGCCCCCGCCACCTTCACCCAGGGAAACCAGGGTCGCCCGGATTTTGTGGAGGCCGACGCGGCAGCGGGAGCCGCCGAGAAACAGATCCCTCAGCAAGGCGATCCAGCGCTGGTTCTTCTGCGACGCATGGGAGCCACGGATCCCACCAGCATCGATGACTACGTGGCCTACGGCGGCTTTTCGGCGTTGGCCGAAGCGTTCCGCATCGGAGCCGACGGCGTGCTGGATCAGATAGAAACGGCCAAGTTGAAGGGTCGCGGTGGCGCGGCGTTCCCCACCGCCGTCAAATGGTGGGGGGTTCGCAGGGCCGAGGGCCACACCAAATGGATCGTGGTCAACGCCGACGAGTCCGAGCCGGGCACGTTCAAGGATCGCTACATCATGGAGCTCGACCCATTCGCCATCGTTGAAGCAGCCACGATCGCCGGTTTTGTCACCGGAGCCCAGAAGGGCTTCATTTATATCCGGGGCGAATATCCACTGGCCACACAGCGGCTCCAGAACGCCATAAACGCCGCCCGGGAGAAGGGTTTCCTTGGTCAGAAGATCGCCGGTTCGTCGGTGGCATTCGATCTAGAGATTCGCCGTGGCGCCGGGGCCTATATCTGTGGCGAGGAGACCGCGCTGTTCGAATCGCTCGAGGGTTTCCGAGGTGAACCTCGCCAGAAACCGCCGTTTCCCACAACCCATGGCCTCTTCAAACAACCAACCGTCATCAACAACCCTGAAACCTTGATCAATGTGCTGGAAGTTCTGAAACACGGCGGCGAGGCCTACGCAAATACCGGAACCAAGGACTCCACAGGCACTCGACTTTTCTGCCTGTCCGGCCATGTGCGCAATCCTGGACTCTATGAAGTTTCCTTTGGTACCACGCTCGGCGAACTCATCGAGTTGGCGGGCGGGTCGGTTGGCACGCTCCGAACGGTTTTGTTGGGTGGGGCCGCCGGCAGCTTCGTTGGCGTTGACATGTTGGACATGCCGCTCACGTTCGAAGACTCCCGTGCCCGCGGTGCGTCGTTGGGTTCCGGTGTGGTCAAACTCTTCAACGACACCACTGATTTCTCGGCGGTGGTGGCCCGGATCGCCGAGTTCTTTCGCAACGAGAGCTGTGGCCAGTGTGTGCCCTGCCGAATCGGTGTGGTCCGCCAGCACGAGCTCATCATCAAGACCGCGGGCCGCTCCATCAACGGCGAGCGAGCCATTCTCAACGACATCGACCTTGCCATGAAGGATGCGTCGATCTGCGGGCTTGGTCACACAGCCGCAACCGCAGTCCTTTCCGCAATCGACCTCGGACTCATCGGAGCCTGACATGACCGTTCTCGAACCCCGCCCAACCGAGACGCTTGTCTCGCTCACGATCGACGGTAACACCGTCAGTGTCGCTGAGGGCCAGACGGTCCTGGATGCATGCACCGTCGCAGGGGTGGACACCCCCACGCTCTGCTACGCCGAGAATCTCACCCCCGTAAACGCCTGCCGGGTATGCGTTGTGGAACATGAAGGTTCCCGCACATTAATTCCGTCCTGCTCCCGCAAAGCTGAAGAGGGCATGGAGATCAAGACAGACTCCGAGCGGGTTCGGCACAGCCGCAAGATGGTGCTGGAGTTTCTTGGATCCGGTGTAGACATGAGCCAGGCAACCCAGATGCATTCCTGGATGGATCACTACGGCGCCGATCCCTCCCGGTATGGCCCAGACGCGGCGCGGATCAACGAGGACGTAAAAATCCAAGACGAGCTCTACATCCGCGATTACGACAAATGCGTGCTGTGCTACAAGTGCGTTGAGGCTTGTGGTGATGACGCGCAGCTCACCTTTGCCATCGCTGTAAGCGGGAGAGGGTTCGGCGCGCGGATCAGCACCGAATACGACGTCACACTGCCGGATTCGGCTTGTGTGTACTGCGGCAACTGTGTTGGTGTCTGTCCCACCGGTGCCATTCAGTTCAAGACCGAATTTGATCTCCGGCAGGCCGAACAGTGGAAACCCGAGGAGCAGACCGTTACCCAGACCGTGTGTTCCTATTGCGGCGTCGGCTGCAACTTGGAGCTACATGTGCAGGACAACACGATCGTGAAGGTCACCTCACCAGCCGACCACTCTGTCACCCACGGCCACCTGTGTATCAAGGGTCGGTTTGGTTGGACCTACGTCCAACCAACCATCACCCGGAAATAGCGTTTTCGGAGCACTATCCAGCGGTTACTTCGATGTCCGGGTAGAGCGATTCGTCCTCGAAGTGAACTGCGATTGAACGTACGTCGGCTCGGTCGATACTAAGCGCATCACGCGTTTCGTCTCGTTTGTGAACACCATCTGGCCGTTCCACGATCACCAGGCAGGGCGCGCTCCGCAGGATGTAGACCGAATTGGAACGGGCAGCCACGAGAGCGGCCTTTGAGGTAGGAGCGATTGAGGCCAGGCGGGAATCGGCGTCGGCCCACGCCATGCGGTCGGCGTCGGTATCGGTGGGCCGCTTGGCCGCTAAGGCCTGAACGTCAGCCACCAGCCCCTGGACCGCCCGCTCCACGCTGGGCTCCGTTTGGGGCTCGATCGCCCACCAGACCCGTTGGGGACCAGAGGCGGGCACCGGACCAGCGCTGATCACCACCGGAGCTGCCGCGTTTGGCTGGACCGGGGAAGTGCTAATACGGGACTCGACGTCTACGAAGCCGTCGACGCTGCGTGCTCCCACGCCCGCAGCAACCGGAACACTCGGGGGCGCGGTGCCGACGGTTGCGGGCGATTCGAGCGCTGGTTCGTCATCGGGCTGATTGCGCTTGGCGAGAATCACGGCGCCAACACCGGTGGCGGCGAGGGCCCCACCTCCGATCACATAGGGCAGCACCGAGCGACCCTCGGCGGCGGTAATCGAATCTGGCTCGGCGACGTCTTCAAACGCCAGGGCGTCGCTGGAGGCTCCATCGATGTCTGTAGCTGCGGCATCTACTGGTACTTCGGTGGTCGGGGCGGCCGTGCTGGGCGCCCCGGTAGTGGTGGTGGCGACCGTGGTTGTTGTAGTGGCAGCGGTTGTTTGAGCGCGTCGTTCGTTGACCAACACTGGAAGAGTTTGTTGGAGGAAGCTGTAGCCCGCATCGCCCGGACAGGCGGTGAGTGATACATCTCGATGACCGGCCAAGGTTGGCAGCACCATCTGGGCGCCCTCGACGTAGCGGGACGAACCCCGACTCACCAGATTTTCCGTGGCTCCAGGCGAGGTGTTGATGTTGTAACGGTCGGCCAGAAGCGCCAGTAGCGATGCCATCGACGACGCTGCCGCTTCGGTTGGCGGCTGACCACTGAGGTCGCCAAGAAAGCAACACAGTTGCGCAAAACCCTGGTTGCCGCCAGTGGCCGAGCCTCGCACAGGGCCGTCGAGGCTCCCGAAGCGAGCCTCCCAAACGCCACCGAACTGGTCAACCATGAAGTTGTAGGCGATATCGGGCCAGCCCTTTTCGGGGCCGGCGTGATAGTCGAAAATGTCCCGCATGAGTTTGGGAACCTGATCCTGGGTATAGCCGTTTCCGGGGATCAAGGTGTGGTGCACCACCAGGAGTTGCACGTCTTCGGGGGCCATCTCGCCAGTAGGAAGGCGGCCGTTTTCTGCCCAATCGGCACGGGGCCGGATTTGGAAGTCCTGCCGGCGGGCAGCCGCTCGAAGGTAGTTGGCGGCGGCCGGTGACGGGATGCCATAGGCGGCCAGCCCGGCAATACCGGCAAGTAGGGCGCGCCGACTCAGAGCGATCTGCTTCATCGCCCTAGAGTAGTTGTCCTCTCGTTCCAACTGGGGTCTCTTGCACGAGCTTGCCATACAGCCCACGATCAATGCGTATGGGCCAACCGGGGCCGCTGGCTTCAGGAGATCGTTAGAGGCATCCAGCCGCGAACACTGTTGATCAGCCACGCCTGCCGCCGGGCGGCGGCCCTGCGCAGCTCCTCGGCAGTGATTGGCTCTTCCAGCAGACCCGCATTCATGAGCAGATGCCGTCGGAAGATCCCCGGCAGAAGCCCTGCACCGGAGGGCGGGGTGAGCAGGCGTCCCGAGCCGTCTCGGATCACCAGATTTGCTCGTAGCGATTCGGTCACGCAACCTGCGCTGTTCACCAGGACCACGTCTGAATTTAGAGCGTTTCGAGCTCTCGCCTGGTCATAAGCGGTTCGTTGCGTGGTCTTGTGGGCCAGGAACGGATCGTTGGCCATGACCGGCACGGTGTCGATGACGACCGGAACGTCGTGCCCGGTGGTGGGCGGCACGATACCGAAATGCCCTGTTGCTCCCAGCGGTTCGTGGGTGATAGTAACGCCGCCGCTCGGATTCAGCAGAAGGCGAACCTTTGCGGCGGTGGGTGGATGCATCTCGATCAGCTCGGCCCGGATGAATTCGGGATCGAACCGGAACTGAAAGAACTCGGCGGACCGAATCAACCGGTCGAGATGGAGATCGAGCAGCCAGTACCCATGATCGTCGTTCAGAGACCGATCTTCGGGGCTGAAGCGAAGCGATTCGATCAACTCGAACTCCTGATCGGCGTGAAGGAGAACTCGGCTCTTCACCCGGGTTTCGTTCCACTCGTCCGCCGGATCGGAATCCCAGACGATGCCGCCGCCCACCCCATAGGTGGCCCGACCGGCGGCCTTGTCGATCCACACCGTCCGAATTGCCACGTTCCACTCACTGCGTCGTTCGATCCCGGCATCGGGAAGCGATGGAGTAAGGACACCAATTGAGCCGGTGTAAACCCCGCGCGGCTGGGTCTCCAACTCTGTGATGATCTCGGTTGTTCGAATCTTGGGAGCGCCAGTGATCGATGCGGGAGGGAAGGTGGCAGCAAACAGATCGGCGAGTGCAACCTTGGTGCGAGCGGTGACGGTGGACGTCATCTGGAGCACCGTGGGGTATTCCTCCACCTCGTGCAGCTTTGGTACCTCCACCGAGCCGATCTCGGCTATCCGGCCGAAATCGTTTCGCATCATGTCCACGATCATGGTGTTCTCGGCCTGGTCCTTGAGGCTGCCGGTGAGTTCTTCGTGGGGGGTTCCGGCGGGCCGCGTTCCTTTCATCGGCTTCGAAAGCAGACCACCGTTGGCGTGGTGGGTGAAGAACAGTTCTGGTGATGCGGAACAGACTGCGGTCTCGCCCAGATCCAGCAGCGCCTCGTGGTCACCTTGCTGGGCGGTGGCCAGAGCAGCAAACAGTCCCTCCGGATCACCGGCGAAACGGGCACCCAGTCGTAGCGTCAGGTTCACCTGGTAGGTCTCTCCGGCTTCGATGAACCGATGGACGGAGCGGACGCCTTCTTCAAAGTTGCTCCGGCTGATGAGCGGCCGGCGGGGGCCCAGCCAGAAGCTGCCCCCCATCGGCTCTGACTCTGCAACGTCGTCCGGATCGAAGATCCCGAAGTGCACCAGCGGAACGGTGGCGTCGCGGTGGCTGCGAATGGCCTGGTCGAAGGCCGGGCCGGCATCATAAGAGACCAGGCCTACCGCCCAACGACCCGCGTCTACCGCCGCCTCGATCCGCTCCAGCGCAGGACGGACCTCGTCCAGTCGGTCCGCCACGATGGTCTCGCGTGGGTTCGAAAACCGCAACCACCCACGGCGCTCGCCGATTTGTGCTCTCGCCAACGCTGAGATCACGGCGCCTGCGATACAGCACTGGCGGCGAACAGGACAGCGGGCAACATTTGCTAGCCGATTTCGTCGCGCATCTCGGACTTACGCTTCTCGATGAAGGCGAGCATCTGGGCGTCGATTGCATCGTCCAGTTCAGGTGCGGCGTAATCGGACAGCATCTGCTTCCATCGCTCATTGGCCCGCTGGTCATGGGTCTGGGCGCCTTCATCGCTCCATTGCTCGAAGCTGTTGTTGTCGCTCAGCTCGCTCCGCCAGAATGCGGTTTCGAAGTTGCCCAGGGTGTGTTCGTTCCCGAGGAAGTGTTGACCGTGCTCATTCGACCGGAATGCGGACATCGCCTGGCCATTCTCGGTCATATCCACCCCTTTGCCATACACGGTCATAGCTCCCAGCTGATCGCCGTCCATGATCAGCTTCTCAAAACTCAGGGCCAGACCGCCTTCCAACCAGCCCGCCGCGTGGAGAACGAAGTTCACACCAGCCTGCACGGTGGGGAGCAAAGTGTGAGCGGACTCGTAAGCCGCTTGGGCATCGGGATGCTTGGAGGCGGTGAACTGGCCACCGGACCGGAACGGAACTCCCACCCGTCGCGCCAACGCGGCCATCACGAAGATAGCCAGACCAGCTTCTGGCGTACCGAAGGTTGGCGCTCCTGTGGCCATGGACATCGATGACGCAAATGTTCCAAAGATCACCGGAGCGCCTGGGCGGACAAGCTGGCAGTACGCCATTCCGCTGAGCGCCTCGGCCAGAGCCTGTGCGGCCATGCCGGCCACAGTGACCGGACTCATGGCGCCGGCAAGGATGAATGGCGAAATGACCGTGGCCTGGTTGGCCTTTGCATAGACGGTGGCCGCACCGAGCATTGTGGCATCCCAACGAAGGGGCGATGATGCATTGATCAGCGAGGTGAGCACGGTTCGGTCGCCGAGATCTCCTCCGAACGCAATTTGGCAAAGTTCCACGGAGTCCGCGGCTCGTTCGGCGGCGGTGACCGAACCCATCAATGGTTTATCCGAATACTTCAAATGCGAATACACCATGTCCAGGTGGCGCTTGTTCACGGGGACGTCCGTGGGCTCACACACGGTGCCGCCACTGTGATGAAGATGAGGGATCGAATAGATCAACTTCACGGCGTCCTGGAAATCGGCGATGGTGGCGTAGCGGCGGCCCCGATCGAGATCGGTCACGAACGGCGAACCGTAGTTGGGAGCGAAGACGGTGGCGTTGCCACCAATCTTCACGTTGCGGGCGGGGTTGCGCGCTTCCTGGATGAAACTGGCCGGGGCGTTCTGCTGGACGATCTGACGGCAGAGACCGCGGGGGAATTTCACCAATTCACCCTCCACCTGGGCCCCGGCCTGGCGCCAGAGTTCAAGCGCTTCCGGGAACTCCTGGAATGCGATTCCGATCTCGCTGAGGATCGTCTCGGCGTTCTCTTCGATCTGGGCAAGGCCCGCCTCATCGAGAACCTCGACCGGCGGCAGCGTGCGCGTGAGATAGGGCGCAACGACCGCGGCCGCAGAACGTTTGGCCTGACGGGCGGAGCGGCCTCCGCCACTGCGTCCACTTCGAGCCGGAGCCGGAGTTGGGTCCGGAGAGTTTGTGGCGGTGGAGTCGGTCATTCGCTAAGTGTTTCTGTGATTGGCGGGTTGGAAGGAGTTGGAGTTTGGCCGGATCGGCGGCGCCGACGTCGTGTGCCGTTGGCGGTGGCCAGAGGAGACTCGGATCGGTGCGGGAACGCCATTGCATCCACAAACAAATCTTGGAAGCGGGGTTCGGTGGCCGTTTCGATTTTGGTGACCTGAGTGGCAACCACGTTGGCGATCTCGGCCCGGTCCGCACCCGACAGCAACATCCGAACCGCGCCGTTCCCGGCCGAGTTGCCGGTGGATTGTACCGCATCGGCTCCCCGGGGCCCGTTGGGGACAAGGCCGATCCCCACCGCGTACACCGGATCGATGTGGGCTCCAAAAGCACCAGCTAGGCGAATGTCATTGACCTCGGCAACGTTGGCATGTTCCATCAGCAGATCGATCCCCGCGCGCAGGGCGGCCTTTGCCAGCTGGATGGCTCGCACATCGTTTTGGGTGATCCGCATCTCGCCACCGGTGGGCGGGTGATGGAGCACGTAGCTGAAGGTTCGGCCATCGGCCACCACCCGATGCGCATGTTCGGGTTTGGGGGCGCCAATGACTCCCTCCGAGTCCATCACACCACTTGTGAACATCTCACCCATCACCTCGATGATGCCCGAGCCGCAAACGCCTACCACCGGTTGAGAATGATCAAATTCGGGTTGGTCGCTCCAGGCTTCCTGGCCGATGACCCGAAATCGAGATTCGAGAGTCACCGGATCGATACGGACCCGTTCGATCGCTCCATTGGTGGCCCGCACACCACAACTCAACTGAGCGCCTTCGAACGCCGGGCCGGTGGGGGACGACGCGGCAAACAGCCCAGCCCGGGAGCCCAGGACGATTTCGGCGTTGGTGCCAACGTCGACGAGCAATTGATTGGTTTGGCCGCGGTGGGGCCCCTCGGCCAAAATGGCGGCGGCGGTGTCGGCCCCAACATGGCCAGCTATACACGGACCGATGTAGGCGGTGGCGTTGGGGTAGGGGAGACCCAATGACGGGGCCGGCACCGTGAGTGGGTCGGCGGTGGCCAGGACGAAGGGTGCAGCTCCCAACGGGGTGGGGTCTATTCCGAGCAGAAGATGGTGCATCACGGGGTTGCCTACCAGGGTCACCGAGAGCATGGTGCTGGCGGGTCGGTTTGCCGTTTCCAACAGCTCTGCGATGAGTTCGGCTAGAGCTGTTCGAATGGCAGTAGTGAGTTCTACCCTGCCGCCGGGGTTCATCATCACGAAACTCACCCGGCTCATCAAGTCCTCACCGAACCGGATCTGCGGATTCATACGACCGGCCGAAGCCAACACCTCTCCGGTGGCGAGGTCCAGCAGGTGACCGGCAACGGTGGTGGAGCCTACGTCGATCGCAACACCACACGCCGCATCCACAAAGCCCCGCCAGATCGCTACCACCTCGCCGGTCGGAACCACGGCGGTGGAGACCGCAACCGTGACCGCCTGGTCGTCGGTAGCCATGGCCGGATGAAGCTCACCCAGGATCAACGGGTTCACGCGTACATCGAGGCGCTCCCACTGTTCGGCCAAGGCGTTGACGATTAGCTTGCTGGCGGTGGCATCGTCGCCCAACAGGGTCTTGGGAATCTCAAGATAATGGAGCCGCACCGTTGGGTCGAGGACAACGCCGTCCATCCGCAATTCTTT
>RCMY010003724.1_pt1 | contig 13383 bp, 14 predicted proteins | sample 2041341 | NCBI WGS metagenome assembly RCMY01 (sample SAMN09708234, study PRJNA481090) | Marine sediment metagenome, whole genome shotgun sequencing project. | reverse complement strand
GCGCTTTTTGAAGGAGACATCATGCGCTATCAAATCTCTGGCAAACAGATCGACATTGGCGAAGCCCTGCAAACCCACGTGAAGACCGAACTGGGTGAGGCCGTGGCGAAATACGCCGAGCGACCCGTTAATGCGACAGTCGTTTTTTCCAAAAGTGCCAGCGAGTATTCCTGCGAAGCGATCGTTCACCTGTCCACGGGTCTTACAGCGCAGGCAACGGGCAAGGCGCATGAAATTTATGCTGCATTCGATGCGGCACGCGAAAAAATGGACAAGCAACTGCGCCGTTACAAGCGCCGTCTGAAGGACCATCACAAGGATCGGTCACAGCCGGTTGAACTTTTTGGGGCGTCCTCGTATATCCTCGCTTCAGAAGTCGAAGGAGTGGAATCGGAGCCCGACAGCCTTCAGCCCATCATCGTCGCCGAAATGCAGGCGCAGATCCCGTCCCTCACCGTTGGAGAGGCCGTGATGCAGATGGAACTGGCAGGGGCCCCCGTTCTGGTGTTTCGAAATGAGGCAAAAAGCGGTGTGAACGTGGTCTACCGCCGTGAAGACGGCAATATTGGGTGGATCGATCCGTAAAACGGGTCAGGTGACGCGGGGCTCAACCTCGGCGGATCTGGCCATCGGAGCAGTGAATGGAAATTCCCATGATCCTCAAGCCAGGGGCAGTACGCGTTTTGGGCGCCGCATCCAGTAAGAAGCGCCTGATGCATGAGCTGGGCGATATTGCGCACGCGGTTTACGGCGTCAATGCCCAGGCCGCCATCGACGCACTGCAAGAGCGCGAATCGCTGGGTCCAACCGGCGTCGGGCACGGAGTCGCGCTGCCCCATGCGCGCCTGGATGACATTGATCGCGTGGTTGGGGCATTTGTGCTGCTGGAAAAGCCGATCAATTTTGATGCGGTGGATCGTCAGCCGGTCGATCTGGCATTTGCCTTGTTTGCCCCGCGCGAGGCTGGGGTTGAACATCTGAAGGCGCTTGCGCTGATCTCCCGTACGCTGCGCGATGCGCAGCTTTGTGCGAAACTGCGCGCAAACCCCGATGCCGCAACGCTTTATACGATCATAACCGAAGCGCAGTCCATGCTGGCCGCCTGAACCGAGTTCAGCGCCAGCGATCCCAACCGAACATGATGTAGTCCCGCTGATATATGTCTGCGATCATCGCCTCGATGTCGTCGTCGTAGATATCTGCCAGCGCATAAGGCTGGTCTGGTGTCGCAGCCGAGGCAGGCGCGGCGCCTGGATAGCCTACCTGTTTGGCCAGCGCACCCAAGTGCAGCGTCATCTCGTCCTCGCGGATAAGAATATCAGGCAGCGCAAACTGCGCCATACCTTGCAAGGTCGCCGCCTGAGTGGCCCAGTTTGCATCGACGCGCACACTGGTCTGACCACGTAAATTGGCGCGCAGGAAATCCAGAAAAGCGGTGAAAGCCAGATAATGCGCGCGCCTGTCATAGCTGTCGTCCGGGCCGGGCGCGGGTATGGGCAGCTTGTAAAAATTCCGCAGAACGCGCCGGACTTCGCCCAATGAGCCCGGTCCGCGATGCAGGATGCACTGGCAAAATGCTGCGTGCGCCCGTGCGGCGGGGTGACGAAGGACTGTGAAACTCCGATGCCCCTTGGCTTGCCGCATCCACTGGCGCAGCGCCTTTTGGTTCATTTTCGTTTGCAGATCCTCAACGCTGGCGTTGTCGAGGGCGGCCATCCATGCATGAACTTCGCCCTCGGGGCCCGATTTGATCGGCATATAAAGCAAAGGCGCTCGATGCGCGACAATGTGCGCTGGCACCGCAGCCCCGCGGCGCGGCTCGAAGTTGGGGGTGCGGGCCAGGTTGAACCGGTCGATCCTAGCCAGCGCCTCTGTCATCTCGTCGAAATTGGCAACCTTGTCGGCCAGCGGTTGAGGGTTCTGGATTTTCAGCGCGTCGTCCAATGCCTCTAGCCGCTCGTCGCTGCCTAGGTATTGTGCGAGGCCGTTGATGACGTCCAGATCGTTAAGATCCTCATAAGAAATGTAGAATGCCGTCTGGCCGGATTTTTGCAGTCTGTTCAGAACGTCGACCTGAAAAGTCTGAAGCGCGGTAATGTGCCGCTCAAATTCTATTTCGTCAAATTTGGCCTTGGCGTCCTTGCGGCGCTTTACGTTGGTAAGTCTCCACTGGCCGGTTTCCTGCGCGATTTTCCAACTGACATAGCTTTCGGCAGGATTGCGCGTGAGGATAATTTTGGCACAGCGCGGGTCAGTCAGGCAGACCTCCAGCGCACGGGCGTCATGGTTGTGAAACAGACGAAACCCACCCATACCAGTCGATCCGGTCTTGATCACGTCAATCAAGCGGGCTGGATCGCCCTCGCGCATGGCCTGTGTGACCCCCAGAATTTCGGTCCGGTTCGGGTAGCCTATGAACGCGGGGTTGAACGCTTCGCCATGGCACTCAAAGCTCTGGAACGCGTTAAGGTTCGCTTCCAGCAGGTTAGAGCCGGTGCGCATTTCAGCCAACACTACGAAATAGTCGAATTGGTGCATTTATTACCTTACGAGATAAGGTTTGCGCGTATTTTTCCGCGTATCTTGCAGGTCATGCGCGACCGGGAAATTGCCCATCAGATACGGGTGCATTCCCTGATTTTTGAGATTTTGCAGAAACTGGCCAAAGCCTGTGAGATCGGCCATTTTCGGTACTTCTGACAAGCCTCGATGGGTGTTTTGGGGGGCGATCTCGTCAATGATGGTCTGAAGCGGCTCCATCGGAGCTTCGATAAATTCGGCCATGGTCCAAATTCGTACGCGCGCCTTGGTCCAGCTGGAGCGCAGAATTTCGAGGTGTTTTGATTCAATCTGCTGCAGCAATGCTGCCTCGCGGCGGATGTCGGCAAAATTCTGGTTTGATTTGAACAAAGGCACGGCCCAGGCGCCAGAAATGACCGAAATCTGAGCGTTAGGATCTTTGGAGATGTACCAGTTAATGTCTTGGTTGTCGCGTGGGCTGAACTGGAAACACTGCCGCTCGCCCCGCGTGTTCCAGATCAGGTTGGCCAGAAAGGCGCGCGGGTTATAGTCGCGCAGCGCCGCACTGTCGGGCAGCGCGCCGTTCATCACCGCCTCGCCCTCGCTGAATTCGGCGCGGTCGGGTGCGAAGATGTGGCCATGCACACGCGCCCCAGTAGCGCGGGCCAGCCAAGGCTCGAAATTCTCGAACAGGGCCGAGAAGCCTTGGAAGACGGAATATTTTGACGATGTCAGGCCGTTTTCGCGCGTCTCGACCGGAAAGCGGCTTTGCATGTAGAGGCCGGGCCTGCCGCGTGTCCGCCGCTCGACCGCCTTGGCAAAGATGCGGTCGATTTTGGCCGGGTTTGGTTCGGTCCGGTTCATTGCACCGGCCTCATCCGTGAGGAACGCATCATAGAGACGGCTGGCCTGCGGCCAGATTTTACGCGCGACAAAGCAATCGGAACGGCGCAGCAATTGCAGGTGATCGTCGTAGAAAATATGCGGTTTGCCCTGATAATCGAATTTCGACAGCGTCAGGGACCGGCTTTCGATCTGTCGCGAACACTGCCGAGCGAGGGTTTGAAAATAGCTTTCGTCCGGGATCCAGACCTTGGAAAAGTACCGATCATAGGCACCGCGTTCAGGATCGGACAGGATTGCCGACAGGGTCTGGCGTGTCAGGCACCACCATTGGCTGCCCATATGTGGAACGATGCCATTGGGCATGCGCCGCTTCATGCCAATGCGCCGCTGGATCGCGACATATCGGTCGAACAGGTAGCGGTTCTTGCGCCACGAAAACGGGAACCGCAAGGTGAACCGTTCGGCGTCCAGTCCTCCTATCGTCCATGGGACGTCTGCAGTAGTCGCGCTTTCGATGAAATCGGTCAGCGGGCGGGCGGCAAGATAGTCGAGCAACTCTTGCACGGGGCGTAGCGGCAGACACGAGCCGGAGGTAAGGTAGACGTGCTGCACATCGGGAAATTCCTTCAGCATCAGTTCGGACGCGCTCTGCGAGGCGGCGACAAGGCCCCAGGTGCCCCATTCGCAGCGGTGCCGACGCGAGAACCGCACGTCTGGCAGGTCCGACACGGATTTCTGAAAAGCGCGATATGTCTTGTTCGGCACGGACACATCCGCGTGGATAACCAGCGGACAGCCAGCAGCAGACCAGTGCCGCGCGACCTGTTCGGCGCGACCAAGTGCCGTGTGGACCAGCATGACGATACCAACGCTCACTTTGGCCGTGCCTCTTTTATCACGCCCAATTCCCCTTGGACATGAGGCCCAGAATCTCTAGCTGTCGCCAGTTTATATATTTTTCAGACCATTTGCACCAAAGCTCTGGCGTGGTCTCCATTTTCTCGATGTATGATTTGTACTCCAACGAGGCGCGATAATGTTGTTTGCGCGTCATCTCCTCCTCCGCCTTTTGGGCGAAGGTGTCGAGGAATTTGGTATGGAGCAAGATCCCACTGGCCGCCTCGCCGCCCCATTCGTCATAGACAAGGTTCAGACCACGCGGCAGCAACATATGGGTTGAACTGACATACGCATAACGACGATGCCATTTGACCAGCGGTATTTTATTCAGGGCCGGTGCCTTCTTCGGCGTTTCCGGGAAAAAAGCCCGCGCACGCGGTCCACCCTGGATCCAGAGATTGCCGTATTTCTGGTTCTTTGCGATCATGTAATTGCCGGGATCGAACCATGCGGCGATTTCCAGAGGATCCTGCCCGCGCCGGTAGGGCGCTGCATCCAACCGCCCCTTGGGGTACATATCCAGCAGCATTGCGCCGAAACTGCGCACATTCGATCCGTCCAGCCAATCGGTCAGCGCCTTGATCGGGCGCGTGTCGCAGAACGGGTAGATGAAAAATTCGTCGGGATCGACGACGAGGGTCCAATGGCCATGGCCATATTTTCCCTGTAGCCCGTTCAGCCAGTCCACGCCAAAGCGCGACCGCTTGTAGCTCGCTTTGGTATACCACAGCGATACATCGGGCTGGTCGGCCAGATAATCACCGCCGCCATCGGTGCTGTCATTGTCCACGATCAGGAAGTGATCAACGCCCATGCGCCGATAGTAATCCATGAAATAAGGCAAGCGCACATGTTCGTCGCGCAGCGTCGAAAATAATAGAGTATCGCCCGGTTTGATTTGCGCCGTGCGATCCACCACAGGACGTAGCGACAGACCCTTGCGGGCGGCGCGCGCCTTGGCATGCTTGCGGCGCAGCCGCATGCGGTATGATTGCACCAGCTTCACGTTTGCCCGTCCCCAATCCTGATCGTTCGAGCAGCATACATACCAGAGATTAAGGTTCTGTTGCCTCGCTTCGGTGTGGTCCTATTTCTGCTGGCAACACGATAAGGCTTTGGTGCGCAAGGGTAAACGACTATTAAATCAATCACAGCCAAGTTCCACGCGACATCAGGCCCAAAGCCTCCAGGTGCCGCCAGCCGCGATAGCGCGTCGAGCGATCGCACCATAGATCAGGGTCGCCTGTCAGGCTGTCGTAATAAGCATCATAAAGCGATGAGTTTTCAAAGTGTTCGCGCCGCTGTTTTTCCTCGGCGGATTTTTCGGTGATCATGTGCAGAAACTTGGTATGTAGCAAGATGCCACTCGCAAATTCGCCGCCTGCCTCGTCATAGACATGGTTCAGGCGGCGCGGCAGGGCAGCGTGTGCCGAGCTGACATAGGCATAGCGGCGGTTCCATTTGATCAGGGGCACCTTGCCCATCGTGGGCGCGCGGCGCGGCTTTTTGCCAAAAAACTGCCGCGCACGGGGGCCGCCTTGGATCCAGAGGTTTTCCAGTTTTTTATGTTTTTGTATCATGTAGTTACCTGCATCGAACCATTGCAGGCTCTGGCAGGGATCGTCGCCTGCCGTGTAGGTCTGCGCGCTCAGCCGTCCCTTGGGATACATGTCCAGCATCAGCGCGCCGAAGGAGAGTTGATCTTGCTCGTCCAGCCATCCGGTCAACGCGGGCAGGGGGCGTGTATCGTGAAAAGGATAAATCAGGATCTCGTCCGCATCGACCGTCAGGCACCAATGGTCGTGGCCATGGCGCATTTGCAGCCATGTCAGCCAATCCACCCCGAAACGTGACAAACGATAGCTGTTCGGCGTGCGCCAAAGCGATACATCGGGCTGCTGTGCCAGATAGTCGCGCGTGCAATCGGTGCTGTCATTGTCCACGATCAGGAAATGGTTAACGCCCAATTTTCGGTAATGGTCCAGAAAAAAGGGCAGGCGGATCGCCTCATTACGTACGGTCGAAAACGCAAGGATTGCTCTGGGCCGTATAGTCTGCGTCCTATCCGTGATCGCGCTAAGCTGCCGCCGCTTGCGAAAGCTGCGCCACAGCAGGCGCCGCCGTCTCCAGCGCAGGAGGTAAGCCATGGCCAGCCTTGCCGCCTGTTCCCTCAGTTGCACGCCAGATATCATTCATGCTCCGCCGGTTCCCTACGGGCGCAGGGTCGCGATTAACGCTCGTAATGTCCAGATCGGTGCCAACGCCACGCATCAGCAATCATCCGGTCCATCGTGCTGCGGCCCGGCGTCCAGCCCAGCTCGGTCGTCGCGCGGGTAGAGCCGGAGACGAGTTTGGTGCAATCACCCGGCCGACGCAGCCCTTCGATCACCGGAACGTCGCGGTTTGTCACTGCGCCGACGTGGCTGATTACTTCGCGCACCGAAAATCCTGATCCAGTGCCAAGGTTGAACACGCGGCTGTTTTTCCCACCCTCCAGCCATCTCAGGCCCAGAACATGCGCGTCTACCAGATCGTAGACATGTACATAATCGCGGATGCAAGTGCCATCGGGCGTGTCGTAGTCGGTGCCGAATATGGTCAGCGCGTCGCGCTTGCCTTGGACCGCGTCCAGAAGGAGCGGCACCAGATGGGTTTCGGGCCGGTGGAATTCGCCCACGTCTGCGTCGGGGTCGGCGCCGGCCACGTTGAAATATCGGAAAATGACATGGCGCAAGTTATGGGCGATCTCAAAATCACGCAGCATGTCTTCGATTGCGCGTTTTGATTTGCCATAGGCATTGATGGGGTGCTGCGGGCAATTCTCATCCAGCACCACATTGTCCTGATCGCCGTAAGTCGCACAGGTCGAGCTGAAGACGAAATCCAAACATCCGGCGTGGACCGCTGCCTGCATCAGGCTTAGCGATCCGGCAACATTGTTGTGCCAGTAGAGTTCCGGCAGGCGCATGGATTCGCCCACTTGGGACAGGGCGGCAAAATGCATGACGGCGGCGGGGTTATAGGCGGCAAAGACCTGATCCAGCCGGGCACGATCCGTCAGCTCGCCCTGCTCAAACGGGCCGAATTTGACCGCGTCCTGCCAGCCGGTAATGAGGTTGTCGTACGTCACAGGCGTATAGCCCGCCGCCGCCAGCGCCTTGCAGGCGTGGCTGCCTATGTAGCCCGCGCCGCCCGTTACCAGGATATTCGTCACGCCGCTATCATCCTCCGACTGACCGCCTCAGGCGGATTATTCTGCGGCTTTGTCCGCCGCCACGACCTCGTGCAGGAAGGCGCGCAGATCGTCGCGCAGATCCGCCCGCGCCAGCGCGAAGGCAACCGTTGCCTGTAGGAACCCGGCCTTGGAGCCGCAATCATAGCGATGTCCCTTGAAGCGGAAGCCGTACACCTCTTCGCCATCGTTTCGCGCATCGTCAATGGCATCAGTCAGCTGGATTTCGCCGCCGGCGCCAACTTGTTTCTTGTTCAGTTTTTGCAGCACGGTCGGCGTCAGAATATAGCGTCCGATGACCGCCAGGTTGGACGGCTGCGTGCCGGGGGCGGGTTTTTCCACCATGCCTTTGGTCAGGACCAGATCGCCCCTGTCCTCCTGGATGTCCAGGATGCCATAGGACGATGCCTTGTGGTCCGGCACTTCCATTGCAGCGACGATGTTGCCCTGGGTTTCCTCAAACGCTTCTACCATTTGCTGAAGGCAAGGCTTGTCGCCTGCGATCACATCGTCGGGCAGTATGACTGCGAACGGTTCGTTCCCGACCAGACGTCGGGCGCACCAGACGGCATGGCCCAGACCCAGCGGTTTGTGCTGGCGCATATACGCGACCTCGCCCGAGTCCATGTTGGTTGATTTCAGGATCTCCAGCAGCTCGGTCTTGCCGGCTTTGCGCAGGGCCTGCTCTATCTGGGGGGCATTATCGAAATAATCCTCCAGCGCGCCCTTGCCGCGGGACGTGACAAAGATAAACTCTCTGATACCGGCGGCGCGCGCTTCGTCGATGGCGTATTGAACCAGCGGGCGGTCGACCAAAGTCATGATTTCCTTTGGAACAGATTTGGTTGCCGGCAGAAAACGCGTTCCCATTCCGGCGACTGGAAAAATTGCTTTGGTAACTTTGTTGCGCATTGCCTGTTCCTTTGGAATCTACTTTGGTGTTGCGTAAATTTATATGTGTCGCGCTAGAAACGGCCTCTGCTCAGGCCTTCTAGCCTAGTTGCAGAGCTCGTTGAACACCCTCTGTGGCTGGCAGGGCAGTTTTTCGCCAACCGTTGCTGCGACGTCTCTGCGCAGTCGCCGATGGGCGCGCAGGTCAGGCATTTTTCAAGATGACGCCCGGTGCGTGGGCGATAAAGAATGGATTTTCGTAACCTGGTTTGCCATAGGTCAGCGGCGAGTGGTCATCCCACCGCACGACAAGCCCGCCAGCCCCCGCCAGCACCGCATGTCCGGCGGCAGTGTCCCACTCCATCGTGCGCCCGACGCGCGGGTAAATGTCAGCCTCGCCCGTCGCGACAAGGCAGAATTTCAACGAAGATCCGGCGCTGCGGCTGTCCTTCACTGCGTATTTGGCGATGTAATCCTCGGTTGCCTGATCGCGGTGCGATTTGGATGCGACCACCATCAGCGCGTCATTATCAGGCGAGGACACGTTGATCTGCGTCACCGCGCCCACCGCCATCTTGTCCAGCGGGCCGGTTTCCTCGACGCTGGTGCCGTCCGCCTGCGTGTAGAACATCCGCCCCTTCGCGGGTGCATACACGACGCCGCGTGTCGGCGTGCCATTCTCGACAAGGGCAATGTTGACGGTAAAATCGCCGCGACGGTTGATGAACTCCTTAGTGCCATCCAGCGGATCGACGATCAGAAAGGTATCGGCGCTTTTGCTGTGCGAGGCTGCCTGCTCCTCGGTCACCAGCAGCACATTTGGGAACGCCGCCCGCAGGCCGGCCGAAATCAGCGCATCGGCAGCCTCATCTGCGGCAGTAACCGGGCTGTCATCGGATTTTGATTTAACGTCGAAATCGTCCTGGCCGTAGACCTGCATGATCGCGTCCCCCGCTTCCAGCGCAAGGCGCCGCATCACGGTGGTCAGCTGGGGGTAATCCATATCGAATGCTCCGAACAGTAAGGGGCGCAACGCGGTGTTGCGAGAATGCGCCGTGCCCCTTATGCTATCTCGCTAACGGAACAGCAAGAATTCCGTGTCAGGTAGGGCGGCAGCAACGGCGCGAAAGCGGGCACATGTTTCAACAGATCAAGCAACGATCAACGCTGCAAACCGCAGTTTCCATATTGGAGCTCATTTACCATGCCACAGTGCGCGATGTGCGCAAGACGCATGGAAACGCGCTGTTGGCGATCGGACTGAATATCCTTCAGGCGCTGGTTTTTCTGGCGGCGTTCTATGTCATGTTCTCGGTGCTGGGGCTGCGCGGCGCAGCGCTGCGCGGGGATTTCCTGCTGTATATCATGTCTGGGATTTTCCTGTTTCTCACCCATGTCAAGACGTTGGGTGCCGTCGTCGGTGCAGAAGGACCATCGTCGCCAATGATGAAACATGCGCCGATGACCACGGCCATCTCCATCACCTCGGCCGCGCTGGGCGCGCTATATGTGCAGGTTCTGACCATGGCGCTGATCCTGTTTACCTACCACGTGGCGGTGACACCGTTCGAGGTGGAATATCCTTTTGCGGCCATGGGGATGCTGCTGCTGGCGTGGTTCACCGGCGCCGCAATCGGATTGGTCTTGCTGGCGATCAAGCCGTGGTTCCCCACGTTTGTCGCCACATTTGCCACCGTTTATCAACGGGCCAACATGATCGCATCGGGCAAGATGTTCGTGGCGAACATGCTGCCAAGCTACATGCTCAAGATGTTTGACTGGAATCCGCTGTTCCACACCATTGATCAGGCGCGCGGTTTTGTTTTCGTCAATTATTCGCCACATAATTCAAACGTGACGTATCCCATCGTCGTTGCGATTACCCTGACGATGATCGGGCTGATGGGCGAATTTTACACGCGGCGCCGCGCTTCTACCAGCTGGGACGCGCGGCGTTGAAATATCGTCCGAGGCTGGCTACCCATTGCTGCGCTCAGTGTCCGTGATTGTATCAACAACATCTTGCAGACTCGCATCTTGCGGCGGAGCGGTTTCAGCGTGTAGCGTGACAGTCATCAGTAGCTGCCCCACCGGGTCAAAGCTGTGTAAACACATGGCGATCACCGACATTCAAGCGCTCAAGCGTCAGGCCAGCCTTTCGATTTTCCGCTCCGGACCCGGATCAGGCATCCCGGTTGCCACCAAGGTGCCGCCCCGCAGCGTCCGCGCCCATGGCCACAGCCGCGTGCAGAGGGCCGTGATCTGATCGCCAATCGCTCAGGTCACCAAAGCGGCACCGTTGGTGCAATCGGTCATTACTTTGAGGCCAGCCAGGCGGCTTCGCGCGAAATGGTCGATCTGACGTATGCGACATAGCGCCCCTGAATACACTCGTTCCGCCTACCGATTGGGTGAGGGCAGTGGCCGCCCGCCATTGCAATGAACAGGCGGAGCAGGCACAAGTATTGCGCTTGGCCTGCAATATCCCGGAGCCCCTTTTCATGCCAATTCCGTCATCCTTGCGCCATCCCGCCCCTTGGGCATGGGCGGCCACTGCTCTGCTGGCGACGGTTCTGTGCATCCTCACTCTTAGTCCCCAAACTTCTACGGTCGCTCGACCCAGTCCCGATAAACTGTACCATTTCATCGGCTTCGGCGCACTGGCGCTACCGCTATGCCTAGCCTTTCCTCGCCACGCCTGGGCGGTGATCCTTGGGGTAGCTGCGTTTGGCGCCGCCGTCGAAATTATCCAGCCTATCGTCGGGCGCGGTGCCGAATGGGGCGATCTACTAGCCGATATGCTGGGGGCGGCAACGGCTGCCGGTGTGGCGGTGGCGCTGCGCCGCCGGTGGCCTAAACCAGTGTAACGCCCGCCTCGCGCATGCCGGTCAGCGCGGCATCCATCGACCCGTGCGCGTCGATCCCTCGGCACAGCGCCGCCTCGACCCGCACGTCATAGCCCAGCCGCGCTGCATCGACCGCCGAAAAGTTGACGCAGAAATCCAGCGCCAATCCAACCAGCGTTACCGAACTGATGCCGCGCGTCTGCAAATAGCCATGCAGACCTGTTGGCGTCCGGTGATCATTCTCGAAAAACGCCGAATAGCTGTCCAGCGCCGGATTATATCCCTTGCGAAGGATCATCTCGCCGCGGTCGGTGTTCAGATCAGCATGGAACTGCGCGCCGGGGCTTCCCTGAACGCAGTGATCGGGCCACAAAATCTGCTCCCCATAGGGCATTTCAGTGACATCCATCGGCTTGGCGCCGGGATGGCTGGAGGCAAAGGACGCGTGCCCAGCCGGATGCCAGTCCTGAGTCAGCACGACAGCTCCGAAATCGGCCATGCGCGCATTGATGGCCGCAACCATCGAATCGCCTTCTGGCACGGCCAGCGCACCGCCGGGGCAAAAATCGTTCTGGATGTCGATCACGATCAGCGCTTTGGTCATTTCCACCTCCCATTACTGCGGTGCCTATGGGTAGGGCCGCGCCGACGCGGCGTCAACAATGCGCCTCTTGCCGGGCGCGCGCGTTGCGCTTAAAACCCCGCGGATGTTTACAGTCGCCGCCTTTTATCACTTCACCGCGCTCAAGGATCCCGCCGCGCTGCAACCAGCGCTTTTGGCGCTCTGCCGGGCGGAGGGGGTCACAGGCTCGCTCATTCTTGCGCATGAGGGAATAAACGGCACGATTGCAGGTAGCCGAATGGGGGTCGACGCCGTTTTGGCGCACCTGCGCGCCTGGCCCGGATGCGCCGATCTGGAGCATAAGGAAAGCACCAGCAGCATACAGCCTTTCGGCCGACTCAAGGTGCGGATCAAGCGCGAGATCGTGACAATGGGCCAGCCCGATGTCGATCCGCGCGCCCGCGCCGGACATTACGTCGCGCCTGCCGATTGGAATGATCTGATCACCCAGCCCGATGTCGCCGTGATCGACACGCGCAACGATTACGAGGTCGCCATCGGAACGTTTCAAGGCGCCGTCGATCCCGAAACCGCCAGCTTCCGCGAATTTCCCGCTTGGTGGGAGGCGAACAAGCATCGGTTTCACAACAAACGCATCGCGATGTTCTGCACCGGCGGCATCAGGTGCGAGAAATCGACAAACTACCTGCTGGGTCAGGGAGTCGAGGACGTCTATCACCTCAGGGGTGGCATCCTGAAATATCTCGAAGAAGTCCCGCAAGAGGTCAGCAGATGGCAGGGCGATTGTTTCGTCTTTGATGGCCGCGTGTCTGTCGGCCATGGCCTGAATGAGGGGCCGCATCACCTGTGCCATGCCTGCCGCCGCCCTATCCTGCCCGCCGACATGCAGCGCCCCGAATATGAGCAGGGCGTCGCCTGCCATCACTGCATGAATGAGACCACCGATGCCGACAAGGCGCGATTCCGCGAGCGGCAAAAACAGATCGCCTTGTCAGACGCCCGCGGCGAACGTCACATGCAGAACGTACCGGGCAACTGAAAGGCGTCGCTTCCCGCTTTCAATGTTCTACAAATACTCAAAAACCGCCGCAGGCCACAAGCACTGCGCGCAGGTTTTGCGCATCCATCCGACTAATTTCAAGGGCCCCCCAACATCTTTGAAAACAAAGATTGTCAGCGGCGACCCCCAGGGAGGAGAAGAGGGGTCGCCGCTAGATCGGATACCTACAGGGAGGAGAAAAGATATCCGAAACCGATGTGCCTGCCGGGGTGTGGCGGGCGAATTCTATTAACCGCGCTGCCGTGTTCCGTAGACAGCCTGCCATGCGTCGCTATGGATCGAATGGCGGTTCAGCCCCAGATCGGCCAGTTCGTGATCTGACAGCTGCGACAGTGCATTCACCGTCTGGCGGTAGGACCGGCGCTGGGCCATGCGGGACTTCATGTCGCCAAAAACGGCCAGAATGTTCTGAAACCCTGTGGCGCGCTGCGCTTGTGCGTGGGATGCATAGCTCATGATAACTTCCTTTATTTACATTGGTCCCAACGCCACTTGCGCTCTTGGG
>RCMY010004455.1_pt1 | contig 13384 bp, 11 predicted proteins | sample 2041341 | NCBI WGS metagenome assembly RCMY01 (sample SAMN09708234, study PRJNA481090) | Marine sediment metagenome, whole genome shotgun sequencing project. | reverse complement strand
CGGTCTGGCGGATCGCTCTGACCAAACCGGAGGTTGCTTCGGCGAGACCGCCCACGCGCGCCAACGGTGAGAGCTCAGCTGAAGCAAACAGGATCATCACGAATCGGCACCTTCTCGCAGGACAACGACAGACCAGGACGGTACCGAGAGACTTCCCATGACAGGCGTGTCGGACGTCTTGTCCTCCGAGGAGTCGAGCTCGAGGTGCCAGAGGCGCTCGGAGAGTTCGGGTGGAATGGAGAAGCGACGGTCGACGTCGTTGGCGTTGAACAACACGACGAAGCATGTGTCGGTGATCCGCTCACCCCGCTCCCCCTGCGCCTGCAGGCTGTCACCGTTCAGGAACACAGCGATCGATCGCTGGAGCGGGCTCTCCCAGCTGGCGTGCGTCATCGCGGCGCCTTCAGGTGTGAACCAACCGATGTCGGCCAGATCGCCTTCGAGCGCCGCCTCACCGTCGAAGAAGTGTCGGCGGCGGAACACGGGATGCTTGGCTCGGAGGTTAATCACCCGCTTCGTGAACTCGAAGAGTTTGTAGTCGTGATCATCCCATTGCAGCCAGGACAGGTCGTTGTCCTGGCAGTAGGCGTTGTTGTTGCCGTTTTGGGTCCGACCGAACTCGTCGCCGGCGAGCAGCATCGGCACACCCTGCGAAAGGAGAATGGTCGTCATGATCGCTCGCTGGCGACGACGTCGACGCTCGACGATCTCGGGGTCGTTCGTGGGCCCCTCGACGCCAGAGTTCCACGAACGGTTGTCTGACTCGCCGTCACGGTTGTTCTCGCCGTTGGCTTCGTTGTGGCGCTCGTTGTACGACACGAGGTCGGCGAGCGTGAATCCGTCGTGAGCGGTGACGAAGTTGATGCTGGCTGATGGTCGGCGCCCGTTGCGCTCGTAAAGGTCGGAGCTGCCAGTGAAACGAGATGCGAAGTCGCCGAGCGTGCCTGGCTCACCCCGCCAAAAGTCTCGGATCGTGTCGCGGTACTGGCCATTCCATTCCGACCACAGTGGTGGGAATCGTCCGACTTGATAGCCGCCCTCTCCCACATCCCATGGCTCGGCGATCAGCTTGACCTGCCGCAGCACTGGATCCTGGTGAATGATGTCGAAGAACGCAGCGAACTGGTCGACGTGGTGAGCGTCTCGAGCGAGCGATGAGGCGAGGTCGAAGCGGAAGCCGTCGACGTGCATCTCCTCGACCCAATACCGCAGCGAGTCCATGATGAGCTGCAGCACATTTGGGTGCGAGACGTTGAGCGTGTTGCCTGTGCCCCGGTGTAGTCCACGTAGTAGCGGCCGTCTTCAGGGCTGAGTCGGTAGTAGCTGGAGTTGTCGAGGCCTTTGTGGCAGAAGGTCGGGCCAAGGCCGTTGCCCTCGCATGTGTGGTTGTAGACGACGTCGAGAATGACCTCGATGCCGCCAGCGTGCAGTGATCGCACGAGATGCTTGAACTCCTGCACCTGCTCGCCCCTGGTACCCCATGCGGAGTAGGCGTTGTGGGGAGCGAAGTAGCCGATGCTGGCGTAACCCCAGTAGTTGGTGAGGCCGAGATCAGTCAGAAACTGCTCTTCGAGGAACTGGTGGACTGGCATCAGCTCGATCGCCGTGACGCCGAGGTCCTTGAGGTATTCGATGATCGACGGGTGCGCCATGCCGGCGTATGTGCCCCGTAGTTCTTCGGGAACATCGGGGTGGGTTTCGGTCAGCCCTCGGACGTGGGTCTCGTAGAGCACCGTGTCCTGGCGTGATCGCTTCGGCCGCCGATCGATGCCCCAATCGAAGTAGGGGCTGACCACGACCGATCGCGGTACGAACGGAGCGCTGTCGGTCGGGTCAGGGTGATTGAGGTCGTCGGCCAGGTGGTCGTAGACAGCGCGGTCGAAGGTGACCTCGCCCTCGATGGCCTTGGCGTACGGGTCGAGCAGCAGCTTGGCTGGATTGAACCGCTGCCCGCAGCGCGGGTCCCAGGGGCCGTGGGCCCGGAAGCCATAACGCTGCCGCGGGCCGATGCCGGGGAGGTACCCGTGGTGGACGAAGGCGGTGACCTCAGGAAACTCGATGCGGGTCTCGACGCCGTCTTCGTCGAAGAGGCACAGCTCCATCCGCGTCGCGTTCTCGGAGAACACGGCAAAGTTCGTTCCCGAACCATCCCAGGTGGCCCCGAGGGGGTATGCGGCTCCAGGCCAAATCTCAGGCACGATCACTCCTCAGGCAGACCGGTGGAGGTTACTGCCGTTCCAGTGCCCATCGGCCGGCCGCTCCGCTTGTGAAGCAGTGAGACGCACCGAGCTCGAGCACGCTCGGTTGGCCGGGCTCACTGGGCGGTATACCCCCCGTCGACCGGGATGATCGCCCCTGTCATGTAGCTCGCCTTGTCCGAGGCCAGGAAGAGCACCATCTCGGCGATCTCGATGGGCTCTGCCAGCCGTTTGACCGGAATCGTCGCCTCGGCCATTGCGTCGAGGTCGGCTTGGCTCGGCGGTGTCGCTCGCTGTGACGCAAGCATGGGGGTGTTGACTTCGCCTGGAGCGACGGCATTGATCCGAATGCCGTCGTCGGCGTGGTCGAGGGCCATGGCCCTGGTCAACTGATGAATGGCGCCCTTGGACACGCAATAGGCCGTGACCCCTGCGGCGCCGACACCTCCCCAGATCGACCCGAAGTTGACGATCGCTCCGACGCCCGTTGGTGCCATGTGGCGTACAGCCGCCCTCGACATGAAGAACGTGCCGTTGACGTTGACCCGCATCACTCGATCCCAATCCGCATCGCTGGTGCCCGATGCGTCGGCGCGATGGATCGTGCCGGCAGCGTTGACCAGTACGTCGATGCGTCCGTGCTGCTCGACGACGGCGGCGATCGTGCGGTCGCAGAACGCTGAGTCAGACACGTCACCGACGATGCCGCCCGGCTCGGACCCCTCTTGCAGATCGACCACGGTGACGAGGTCGCCCTGGCCGCGGAACAGTTGCGCCGATGCTGCTCCCATCCCCGACGCTCCCCCGGTGATGACGACCACTCGCTCTGGCCTGTTCAGCCCTGATTTCACAGCCATCTCGTTCACAGCCGCCTCAAGTCGACTCGTTGGATGCGATGGTCGCTGCCCTTTCGAAGGATCAAGTCGGCTCGCTCTCTACTCGGCAGGATGTTCTCGATGAGGTTGCGCTCGTTGATGTTCGACCAGATGGCGAGCGCTGTTTCCGTTGCCTCTTCGTCGGAGAGGACGGCGAAGCGACGGAAGAACGAGCTGGGATCCTTGAACGCAGTCTCCCGCAACGTGAAGAAGCGCTCGACGTACCAGCGTCGAATGTCCTCGACCGCAGCATCGACGTAGATCGAGAAGTCGAAGAAGTCCGAGACGAACAGGGGATTTTCGCCATCGGCGACGCCGGTCTGCAGGACGTTGAGTCCCTCGACGATGACGATGTCTGGCCGGGCGACCGTGACCGTCGTATCGATGATGTCATAGGTCAAGTGGGAGTAGACCGGCGCTTCGACTTCGGGCGCACCAGACTTGATGTCGGACATGAACTGCAACAGTCGGCGCCGGTCGTAGCTCTCCGGGAACCCCTTGCGTTCCATGATCCCGCGCTCGTTGAGTACGGCGTTGGGATGGAGGAAGCCATCGGTGGTGATGAGGTCGACCTTCGGGTGGTTTGGCCAGCGACCGAGCAGCGCCTGCAACACGCGCGCCGTCGTCGACTTGCCGACCGCGACCGAGCCAGCAATGCCAATTACGTACGGCACTTTGGCGGGCAGCTGACCGAGGAACGTGTCGCTGGCGCGATACAGCTCCTGCGATGCCCCGACGTAGAGGTTCAGTAGGCGCGAGAGTGGCAGGTAGATCTGCGCCACCTCATCGAGGCTGAGCTCGACGTTGATGCCGCTGAGGCGTTCCATGTCGTTCTCGTCGAGGCTCAAGGGCGTCAGCGCTCGCAGCTTGCCCCAATCCTCGGCAGTGAACTCGAGGTACGGCGAGAGATTGCTCACGGGTGTTCCTCGGCGAGGAGCACGCCGCTGTCGATGAGATGAGCGGCGGTGTCGCCATCGAGTTCGAGCCAGTCGGCCAGCACTGAGGCGTTGTGTTCGCCGCGGAACGGCGGGCCGCCGCGGACCTCTGAACGGGCGTTGCTGAAGTGGTAAGGAGACTGGACGACTCGGCGGGTACCGCCATCTCGGTCATCGACGGCCACTGAGAGTCTGCGAGTGGCTGCGATGTCGGTCTCGAAGACTTCCTCTGGCTGACGAACGTCGGCCCATGCCACGTTGGCCTTGTCGAGCGCGGCGATGAGGTCGCCGCGTTCATCGAAACCAGCGAGGAAGTCTTCGAGGACGCGATGCCGCGTCTCGGTCTTCTCAGCGACGGTGGCGTCCTTGGACAGCCCATCCTCGACGAGCCCAGCTCGGCTCAGCTGGAACCAGAGCGCCTTCTCGTTGCCACTGGCAAGCACATCGCCGTGTTGTGTGGACCACACGAGGCCGCCGAGGCGCTCGATCGGGTGATCGTCGAGGACGTTGTGGGCGTAGTCGTCGGTGACCGTCATCGAATTGATCATCGCCATGTCGATGTGCTGACCCTCGCCGGTGCTCGATCGCAGGTGCAGGGCGGACAACACGGCGACCAGGCCGTGGAGTGAGGCATTGGTGTCGGCGATCGAGAGCATTGGGTCGCTCGGCTTGGCGTTGTCGAAGCGACCTTGGCGGCCGAGGAGGCCGGACTCGGCATGCAGGATCGGGGCGAACGCAGCGCGTGACGATTCGGCACCTTCTTGGCCGAACCCAGAGATCGACAACATGATCACAGCGGGGTTCACCGCTCGGAACTCGTCGTAGCTCAATCCGAGGCGCTTCATCACCCCTGGCCGGTAGTTCTCGACGATGATGTCGGCCTTCGTTGCCATGTCGAGCAGAAGCTGCCTGGCCCCATCCGCCTTCATGTCAACACAGATGTTGCGCTTCCCAGCGTTCTGCTGGGTGTAGAAACCGGACAATCCCGCCACCTTGCGGCCCCAGAAGCGTGTCAGGTCACCTTCGGGAGGCTCGACCTTGACGACATCGGCGCCCAGGTCAGCGAGCATGCGGGTGGCGAACGGACCGGCGACGACGCGAGAGAAGTCGAGTACACGAACGCCGGCCAGTGGATCGGGAGCAGACATGGCCGAATGGTGCCAGCTCGTTCGCTGAGTTGCGAGTCCGACGCCTACGGTGCATCGATGGCTTGGACTCTTCGCCGGCAGGCGGCACGCGTGATCCTTCTCGATCGGGCCGGTCGGATCTTCCTGATCAACGCGATCGACCCGAATGACGCGTCCAAGCTGGCATGGTGGGAGATCCCCGGTGGCGGCATCGATCCGGGTGAGCCATCAGATCTTGCGGTCGCTCGAGAGTTGCACGAGGAAGCGGGAATCGATCAAGCCGAGATCGGCCCGGTCGTCTACACGCAGTACGTCGAGTTCTCGTTCGGTGGCTACGACTTCGAGCAGAACGAGGTGCTCCACGTCGCATGGACTGACCAGACCGAAATTCGAGAGCCACAGGGCCTCGAGTATCTCGAAGCGCTGGCGTTCCGAGGTGCTCGATGGTGGACCCTGGATGAGGTGCTCGCCAGCGAGGAACCGTTCTTGCCAGCGCGCCTCCCAGAGCTACTCCCCCGTCTTGTGGCTGGCGATCTGCCGGAACAACCAATCGACGTGAGCCCGCCGCTGTCCTGATGGGCCGCCGGGCGGACCGGGGACCTCTTGACGAACCGTCCTTTCTCCGATAGCGCGATACCGCTAGCATCGACACCCATGTCAGAAACGACCTCCCGCCGAGCGATCCACGCCTTCGTGTCGCCAGAGGCACACGAGCAATGGCACGACTTCGCAGCAGAGGAGGGAGTCAGCGTCAGCGCCCTGATCGAGGCGTTCGCTCCTGAACTCAGCGATCCCGAACGGGGCAAGGAGACCATGCACGAGCGTTTGAGCTTCGTGGTGGTCGCAGCCCGCAAGATCGACGCCGCCCGCCGCCGCCGCCGATCGGCCTGATTCAGCCCGCCGGCGCGAGTGTCAGACGCCGGTGTCTGACCCGAGGATCACGACCACGGTTGCGCTGTCGACCACAACACCTGGATCGGACGGCATCGGAGCGATGTTCGTGATCGGGACGTTGAGCAGGGTCGCCACGACCTCGGCATCTGCGCCATAGCCCTCGACGAAGTAGACCGCGGTCGAGGCGAGCTTGACGCTGGAGTTCTTGGCACTGAGCATCGTGTAGCCAGCGTTGGCCAGCACGGTGCTGCCTCGGCCGGCGACGCCGCTCTTGCCAGAGCCGTTGCCAACGCGAATGGTCACTTCGTTCGGTGACCGGGCCGGTTCAGTCGACGATGTCTCGTCTACGACTTCTTCGCCAACGGTGACCTGCGTCGCCGCTGTGGTTGTCGTGGTGACTTCCGGGACGGTCTCCGCCGTGACCAAGGGATCCTCGTCGAGCGCACCGAACAGACTTCGAGTGGCGACAACGAGGGCCAAGGCCATGCCGAGAAGGACAATCGCGAGGAGGGCAGCGTTCACGAAGTCGTGTCGCTCGATTCGATCCATCCCGCCGACGATAGAGGCACTGGGGCCAAGAGACTGGGCATGTGGCAGACTGATTCGACGTCCGAAGCAGTTGGTCTCGTTGTTGATCGAGCCAACGTCGCCTTGGTGCAGCGCCGGACGCTTCGAGTGTTGTGGCTCAGCGCCATTCTGGGTCGTGGCGATGTGTCGTCGATGTTCCCAGTTTCGGTCCTGGCGATCTTGGACCTTTTGGATTCGAGTCGGTTCGTTGAGCTGTCGACCGGGGCGATCACTGGGCATGGCAGCCGCTGGCGCTCTGTTGACCTATGCGTTCTTCGAGACGCGGCTCGACAACGCCCGTCTCGCCTCAATGGTCCAGCGTTGTGTCGATACGTATCAATCGAGTATCTGATCGACGAACGAGCGGAGATCTGACATGAGGACGTCGGGAACCTCGAGCGCAGCGAAGTGTCCGCCTTTGTCGAACTCGCTCCAGTGCACGACGTTGAATGCCACCTCAGCGAATCGACGACTGCTGCGGTAGATCTCGGCAGGGAAGATGGCTCCAGCCATCGGCACCGTGACATGTGAGGCCATCTTCTTGCCGTTGTGCTGGTGCTCGTAGTAGATCCGGGCCGCGGACCCTGCGGTGTTGGTGAGCCAATAGAGCATCACGTTCGTGCAGAACGCATCGCGTTCATGGGCATCGAAGACGTTGCCTCCGTCACCTCGATCAGACCAGGTGTGGAACTTCTCGTAGATCCACGCTGCCAGCCCTGCAGGCGAGTCGGCGTGGCTGTACGCCAGAGTCTGGGGCTTGGATCCCTGAATCTGGGAGTAACCGGTTTCCTCGGCCTGGAAATGCTTGAGCGAAGCGACCGCCTCTTGCTCGGCTGGCGTTGCGTTCTCCATGAGCTCTGGTGTTGGTCGAGAAGTCACCATGTTCAGATGGATGCCAGCGCAGTGCTCGGGATCGAGCTCGCCGAGCAGACCTGTCACGATGGCGCCCCAGTCGCCGCCCTGGGCAACGTAGCGGTCGTATCCGAGGGCATCCATGAGCTCGGCCCACATCTCAGCGATGCGTCGCGGGCTGACCCCCGGTGTGACGGTTGGGCCGCTGAACCCGAAACCCGGGAGCGACGGGATGACGAGGTGGAAGGCCCGCTCGCCGTCAGACGGATTCGTCAACGGTTCGATGAGATCGAGGAACTCGACGATCGAACCCGGCCAACCATGGGTCAGCAACAGCGGCGTCGCGTCTTCGCGATCTGATCGAATGTGGAGGAAGTGGACGTTCTCGCCCTGCAACTGGATTGTGAACTGCGGGTGAGCATTGATGGAGGCCTCAGCTGGCCGCCAGTCGTAGTCGTTGGCCCAGTACGCCACGATCGACTGCACCTCAGAGAGCTCAGCGCCGTAGGTCCACTCCTGGCCGGGCATCTGGTCGGGCCAGCGAGTCGCGAGCAGGCGACGGCGAAGATCGTCGAGGTCGTCTTGCGCGATATTGATCGTGAACGGTGAGATCGAAGATGCTGCGTTGTTGGGCACCGAGGGATCCTGTCAGCTCAGCGGGTTTGACGCATCTCAGCCCGTGTTGCGCATACCTGCGGCCACGCCGTTGACCGTGAGCAGGAGCGCCCGGCGGAGCCTGGCGTCCGGTTCGGTCGAGGCGCGAGAGCGTGCGAGCAGATCGATCTGGAGAACATGCAGCGGATCGAGATACACATCGCGGATCTGCAGCGTGCGTTTCAGAACTGGCATGTTGTCGAGCAAGCCACGACCGGTGACTCCGGTGACTCGGGCGACGGTTTGCCGGTGTTCGTCCTTGACGGTGTCGAACAGGGTTCGCTCGTTCGGAGCGACAAGGCGTTCGACGTAACGCTCAGCGATGCCGAGATCGGTCTTCGACAGCGTCATCTCGACGTTGGCGATGAAGGCCTGGAAGAAGTTCCAGTGCTCGAACATGGCGGCGATGGTGTCCTCGTGGCCTGCACTCATCGCTGCGTCGATGCCGGAGCCGACCCCAAACCAGCCAGGAATGATCTGGCGGCTCTGGGTCCACCCGAACACCCACGGAATGGCACGAAGGTCATCGATGCTGTTTCCGGCACCGCTTCGTCGAGCTGGCCGAGACCCGATGTTGAGCGCTCCGAGCTCCTCGACCGGGGTCGAAGACTGGAAGTAGACGGGTAGTTCTGGATGCTCGACGAATCGGCGGTACGCGGCGAACGCCTCCGTCGAGATCAACTCCATGACATCGGACCACTCCTCGATGGTCTCAGCTGAATGCCGTGGCGATCGTTGGATGACCGTGGCCTCCAATGCAGCGGAGAGCGCGAGGTCGAGGTTGCGCTGAGCGATGTCGGGCTGGCCGTACTTGTCGGCGATGACTTCGCCTTGCTCGGTGATCTTCAGCTCGCCGTCGATCACACCTGATGGCTGGGCCAGGATTGATTCGTTCGTCGGGCCACCGCCACGGCCAACGGTGCCGCCGCGCCCATGGAACACTCGAATGCGAATGTCATGACGCTCGGCGACTTCCCTGATCACCCGGAGTGCCTTGTGAATCTCCCACTGGCTGGTGGCGATGCCGCCGTCTTTGTTCGAATCCGAGTAGCCAACCATCACCTCTTGCATGCCGCCGCGGAGCTCGACGATGCGGCGGTACGCAGGGATCGTGAGCAGGCGGTCGAGCGTCGCCTCCATGGATCGCAGGTCGTCGATGGTCTCGAACAGCGGCACGAAGCCCAGCCGAGCAACACCCGCGGAAAGGTCGATGAGGCCGACCTCGCGGGCGAGCAAAACCGGGGCCAGGATGTCATCGACCCCGACGGTCATCGACACGATGTAGCTCTGCACGAGGTCGTCGCCGTGCTCGTCGAGCAGGCTCCGCAACACGCGGAACAAGGCGAGCGAGTCGCTTTCCTCTACAGGTGTTCCGGGAGGAGCCAGCGGCCGGCGGGATGCGAGCTCCGATGTGAGCAGCGCGATGCGACCGGTTCGGTCTTCCGGGTAGGTGGTTCCCGCTTGTGAGAAAAGTCGGCCGAGCGACTCATGATGCAGGCGGGCGTGCTGGCGGATATCGAGCTTGGCGAGGTGGAATCCGAGAGCGGCAACCAGGCGCCGAACCCTTGCCAGGCGGCCAGCTGCCAGCAGTGCTCCCCCGTTGGCGCGGAGCGAACGGTCGATCACGGCGAGGTCCTCGGCCACCTCCTCGGGACGCAGGTAGCGCTGCGGGCCATGCGGCGAGCGTTGCGCTTGGGCAATCCGCTCGATCATCACCCCGAGTCGCAACCGGTATGCCTCGCCGTTGTTGATCCGGCCAATCCGATCGAAGACCTGCGGGAAGCTCGCTCGGTCGGCCTTGACGACCTCGGACAGCTCATCGCTGACCTGCCGAATCAGCTCCGAGCTGCTGAGCTCCGCCCGGAGCCCCTCCAATTCTTCGCTGAGGATGCGAAGCGCTCTCGTTCGGTGCAGGCCGACGACCTCGGTGGTGGTTGCCGGTGTGACGTTTGGGTTGCCATCGCGGTCGCCGCCGACCCAACTACCGAACGTGATCGGTGCCAGCTCGGGGTTGTCCGCTACGCCGATCGACTCGAGGGTCAGCGCGATGTCGTCCCACAACTCGGGCAGGCCCTCGCGAGCCATCTGATCGACGTAGTAGAGCGTCGTTCTGGCCTCGTCGACAGGGCGCGGCTTCTCGCGTCTGATCTCGTCGGTCTGCCACATGGCGTCGAGCAATTCGTCAATCCGGCGGTCGAGCCGACGGATCTCGAGGCGGGTGCAGCTTTCGCGCCGATCGACCAAGTCGGAGATCTCGGTCAGTTTGTCGAGCATCGAACGCCGAGACGCTTCGGTCGGGTGGGCGGTGAACACCGGAATCATTGCGACCTTGGCCAATGCTGCCTCGATGTCAGCTGCAGTGAATCCCCGTTCGATCAGCCGCTCGACAGTGTCGGCGAACCGGCCCTCGCCGGCCTTCTTCACGTTGAGGTCATCGATGCGGTGGACCTGCTCAGTGACGTTGGCCAGATGGAAGTACGTCGTGAATGCCCTGACCAGCCGGATGGCGTCGATCACGTCGACGGCAGCGAGCACGCCAGCCAGTTCGTCGCCAGCGGCGTCGTCGTCTTCTTGTCGAAGGCGACGAGCGAGCACACGAACCTGCTCGACCAGCTCGAGAAACGGGGCCCCTTCTTGACGCTCGATCGATTGTCCGAGCTGGTGGCCAAGACGACGGATGTCCGACCGAAGTGCTGCGGTGCGATCGTCAGTGGAAGCTTGGGGGGCAGAGCCGTCGGTCATGTGCGTCACGGTAACGGAGGACTGTTCTCGAGGGCGACGGGTTCGCTGCTCACGCGCTGACGTTCTAGGTTTCGCCGATGGACTTCACGATGCCGTCAGACCTCACGGACCTCCTCGGTCAGCTCGACCAGTTCATCGAGGACGAGATCAAGCCGTTGGAGCGCCAAGACGACAACAAGCGTTTCTTCGACCACCGGCGGGAATACGCACGTACCGATTTCGATCGTGACGGGTGGCCGAATGAAGAGTGGGAAAACCTGCTGAAGGAGATGCGCCGCCGGGCCGACGCTGCTGGCTTCTACCGCTATCACCTGCCAGAGAAGTTCGGAGGTATGGACGGATCGCACCTCGGGATGGCTGTGATCCGCGAACACCTCGCTCACAAGGGCTTGGGTCTCCACAACGATCTCCAGAACGAGAGCTCCATCGTTGGCAACCTCGTGACGGTCCTCATGATGGACACCCACGGCAGCGAGGAACAGAAGGCCGATTGGGTCCCGAAGATGCTGGCCGGACAGGCTCGCATCGGTTTCGGACTCACCGAGCCGATGCACGGCTCGGACGCCACGTGGATGGAAACGACTGCAGTCCGAGATGGTGACGAATGGATCATCAACGGTGCAAAACGTTGGAACACCGGCTTGCACGCCGCAACCCACGACTACGTCTTCGCTCGCACGTCGGGTGATGACGGCGATGCTCACGGCATCACGTGCTTCATCGTTCCCACTGACACGCCAGGCTTCACCACCGAGTTCATGTGGTGGACCTACAACATGCCGACCGATCACGCCGAGGTCACGCTCAACGAGGTTCGTGTTGCTGATGCCGACATCCTCGGCGCCGAAGGGCGGGGCCTGGCCGTTGCTCAGACCTTTGTCCACGAGAACCGGATCCGGCAGGCGGCCAGCTCACTCGGCGCCGCTCAGTACTGCATTGACGAGTCAGTGAAGTACGCCAGAGAGCGCAAGCCGTTCGGCAAGCCCTTGGCCGTCAATCAAGGGATCCAGTTCCCGCTCGTCGAACTGCAGACCCAGTGCGAGATGGTGCGCGCGTTGATCCACAAGACGGCGTGGTCGATGGACAAGTACGGCTTTTAAATGACCGATTTCATTTGTTATGTGTACGCCTTGCATGTCTGTCTCCTGTCCTGCTGGTTTTTATATAAGGCTAAGGCAGGTTCCTTGTTGTGTTGCGGAAAAGTTAAAAGACGTATGTAATTGACAAATAACATCAATTTTAAATATCAGATTGATTAATAACGTCACTTTAGCTGCCGTTCATAGGTGAAAAGCGACACGATGGCGATGGTTGGCCGACCACCGCTGAGCAACCTCATACATTTATGGTGCCAGCTGGATAGATGGGAAAAGGAATGAAGGAGGAGATATGGCAGCGGAAAGTTCGAAAGGCATCAAGCAGTTCAAGGTCCCGCACGTATATGCGATCATCTTTGCACTTATGGTCATCTTCGCTGTTCTCACGTGGATTGTTCCCTCTGGGTCCTATCAGCGTCAGGAGGTGAACGGTCGTGAAGTCACTGTCGCAGGTACGTATGAGCAGAGTGAAAAGACATATATTGACGAGGAAACCGGGGATGAAGTAGATCTCAGACAAGGCGTCTTCGATGTTCTTCAGGCTCCAACGCGCGGTATACAAGAGGCAATTGAGGTCGTTGCATTCATCTTGATTGTGGGCGGTTCGTTTCAGGTTATTACTAAAACGGGCGCTATCACGAGCGGAATGGGTCGTGTCGTTCGCCGCTTTAAGAACAAAGACATTCTAATTATTCCTATTGCGATGGTTCTCTTTGCATTGGGCGGAACGAGCTTTGGCATGGCGGAAGAAACTCTCCCGTTCTTTGCGATCTTCATGCCAATTATGATGGCTATGGGCTTCGACTCGATGACGGCGTTCATGGTCGTGTTCGTTGGAGCGCGCACGGGTTACATCGCCTCAACGATTAATCCGTTTAATGTTCTCATTGCGCAAGGTATTCTTGGTATTCAGGGCAACCCCCAGCTGTGGCTGCGTATGATTGCCTGGGTTGTTTTGACCGCCGTTGCAATTACTTGGGTTGTCCTCTATGCACGAAGGGTAAAGAAGAACCCTGAGTCATCGATCACATTTGAGGATGATATCGCCAAGAAAGTCGAGTTCGCTGCCGATGAATCTGCCCTTGACGCGGAATTTACGGGTCGTCAAAAAGGCGTGCTTGCGGTATTTATCGCTGGTATGTGCCTTATCATCTGGGGACTTGTGACCCAGGGCTGGTATATGAACGAGATTTCTGCGGTCTTTTTGGCCATGGGCCTGTTGGCTGGTGTTATTGCGGGCTTTAGTCAGGACGTCATCGCTCAGGAATTTGTTGCGGGTATCGCTGACTTTGCTTTCTCGGCAATTGTCGTTGGACTTGCGCGTGGCATCCTTGTCATTGCCTCTGACGGCATGATCATCGATACCTTCCTCAATGCGCTCGCCACTGGTCTGGGCGGCATCCCGGCGGTTCTCTTTACTACGCTTCTTTATGCGGTTGAGAA
>RCMY010003723.1_pt1 | contig 13385 bp, 16 predicted proteins | sample 2041341 | NCBI WGS metagenome assembly RCMY01 (sample SAMN09708234, study PRJNA481090) | Marine sediment metagenome, whole genome shotgun sequencing project. | reverse complement strand
CAGAATTTTAAAAAATTATTGGCATATGAAAATCGCTTTCTTCACCATCCAAAAACACCGAATTAAGGGACTCATGAAATTATTTTTCACCTCTTGTCCCCTTGACCAATTTCTGCACCACCATTCAACGTTTCTAGACGAGCACTAAGTTTTGGCGCAACAAAAATCTGGATCACCCAGACCAACATCGGTGAAACTCCCCTAGAGTGGTGCGATCTGCAAAATTCGAGCAGAAATCAATATAACCTTTGGTCTGGAGAATAATTTCAAAAATTATATTTTTGGTGATCACCGCTCTTACATTCCACCAAGCTACAGCACTCTGAATGGAAACGCGTTTATTCGCCATCTCTCCGTCTCGAGTGGAGCGCAAATGCTCGCGTGTTTGACGTCATCGATACGTCTGCCGGCAAGCATTCGAGAAGAGATGCCGTTTTGATGGTACCCGGCTTTGCTCGAGTGTTTGCGAGTGCCGCAAAGGCAATGTCGACGGTGCATGAACCGGTCGACAGCAAGTGGGTGTGCACGAGTGCGTCGACGTGATCATGCGGTCGCGCGGCGTGCGCAAGAGTAAACGACTGGCTCGCAAGTTGGTGTCGGTGTTGTGCGACAAACATCACGTCGCGGTGCCAGGTGCCGCAGCAGATGCGGTGGTCGAGCGCTTGCGCGGCGCAGTGTGCGAGCAGAAACGAGTTGTCGAGCGATACGTGTGTGCGGAGACCGTGCGGGATGATGCGCACGGCGTTGTCGACGCAAATCGGCTCGTGCGCTGCCGGCAACGAGTGTAGCTCGTAAAATTGTTCGACGTGCAGGAGGGTGCGTTGGTCGAAAGAGATGAATGGGGCGCAGAGAAACACGGTGCGCTCCAAGTGACCGAGCAGATCGCTTTGGCGCGCCAACGCCGCGAGTGCGTTTTTGACTCGGCCTTTGGGACACTCGATGGCGCAGAGCGCGGCACGCAGATCGTCTCGAGTGGTCGCCGAGAGTGTGGTCAAAAAGACAAAGCGATTGAGTTTGGCGAGTGCAAACGGCTCGTGCGAAAAGACGGCGGCAAGCGGTTGATTGGAAAAGTGGCCAAACGAGGCGTTGGCGACAAACGAGACGTCGGACGCAACGCGTTTCCAGTGCGCAAACGGCGAGCTCTCTGCAACACACGAGTCGCCGACGAGCGTGACGCGCACTTTGTGCGCACGGCGCGCGGCGCGCAGCGCGATCGAGAGCTGGCGTTGGTCGAGAAAGTGAGCGTCGACGAAAAGCCAGTGCTCGCTTTGCGCAAACGAGAGCGCGACGCGTGCCGACGCGACATTTGAGTCTGTACCCGCGTATGTGTCGAGCAGCGACGTAAAGTCTGCAATCTGCACGTTTGTGTCGAGCAAGAGGCACGCGAGCCAGCTCTCGGCGGCATCGTCTCTGGCGACAAGTGCGCCGCCACAGAGAAAGACGGTAACGCGCTCCTTGCGTTCGAGAGGCGCCATCGCAGCGTGCAGCAGCCGCACCAAGTCGGTGCCGCACGCGTGCACCACGTGCGGATTGGTGGCTTGCAAAAGCTGAGCAAATGCAGACGACCGTTTGTGGTCGCGCACAGTTTCAAAGGCCAAATTGAGCACGTCTTCCTCTTCGTGGTCGCCGTCCTCGAGCGTGCGCACCCAGATTTTGGCGCACAGCAACAGTTTGACGGCGAGCATGTGCACTCGATGCACTTGCACGCGATTGCGCGCCGGCGCCTCGACCTCGACGCACGTTTCGGCAAGCACATTTTCGAGCCCGCACACGGCGCGACGGCGGCGCAGCGTCGCCTTTGCCTCAAAGTGCTGCGTCGCCAATCGGTGCGCGGCGCAGCCGACTTTTTTTGCGAGCTCTTCGTCGCCTCTGATTCCGCTCTCGGCGTCGGCAGACAGAAAGCGAAGAGCAAAGAGGCAAAGCTTTTCGCCGCTCGCCTCAATGCCGAGCTGGCGACGCGAGTCACCGGGCCAATTGGAGTAGATGCCGTTGGGCGTGTCAAACGCAATGGTGTGCGGTTGAAGAGAGCCGAAAAATAGTAGCTGAACGGCTGACCACTCGTCGCTGCGCTTGTCGAGTGCGCCGACAAAGCGCGCCAGCATGATGTGCTCGGCGTACGAGGTTCGACGAACGATGGCGTCGTCGACGCCAAAGCGTTTGAGCGTTTTCCAGAGAAAAGCGCGCAACTCGTTGATTCGCTCGGCCGGTCGAAGCGGTTGGTCGGTCGAGCGCAAAAGAGCAGATTGGTGAATGAGATGTTCAAATGCAAACACGTTGGCGCCGTCGAGCAGCACGGTCTGTCGGAGCGACGAGTTGTTGACAGCGTGCGTCATTTCGGCCAACGTTGCCGACGACTCGACGACGCGCTGACTGACCGCCGCGCTCAGCTTGCGCTTGACGCGCGGCTTGCTGCGTACACCGCTGGCACCGCCGAAAACCTGCAGTTCAGCCGATCGATTGTTGCTCATCAGCTCGGCAAGCGAGTGCGCCGGCCTTTCGACCAGCGTGCTGACGAGAGAGTAAACTTTCTTGTCGTTTGCGTTGGCGTTGCGCACGAGCATGGAAATAACGCTGCGCACCGAGTAGACGTAGTCGCGATAGTCGCGCGCCACCGCGACGTCTTTGAGCAAATTGCTGCGCACCAAACGCAGCGTGACACGCATGCCGCAGTGCGCGAGCGGCAGTTGGCGCATCTCATCGCGCACGACGACAAAAGCGCCGCCAAACTTTAACGGGTCAACCGCAGCTGCCTCCTCGGCCACCGGCTCGCCGCGCGGCGCACTCTTCCACTCGCGCCACTCGTCGTCGGTGCGCGGCTCGTCAAATGCCTCTCGCTGTCCAAGCGGTCGCGTGCGCAGCGCGGCGTCGAGAGTGTCGCCGCGGAAAACGCCGACTCGCATGCGACCGCGAAAAAGGGCGAGCTGCTCAAACTCGTCGTCGACATTTTTCACTGGAAGACTCCAGTAGTAGACGCCAGTAAACGTGTAGGCGCAGTGAACGGTCGACATACTTTTGAAAAAAGAATGAGCGGCGTTTCATCCAAACGTGATTCCATCGTCGGTGAGATGGTTCAGATCCTGTATTACGACACGCACCCAAGCGCCGTAAAAAAGAGAATTATAGAGTTTGCTCAAACGCACGTGGATGCAACCGATGAAGAAATGGTGCAGATGCTTGAGAAACAAACGTTTCCTGGTCTCGGTTGGGGCGAATTGTTTTACTTTAGAACCCTCGTCAAAGACAATGTGTTGTGGAATAGACTCGGAATGCACTTGATAAAGTTTGTAGACAGCTCTGCGTTGAAATGGGGTGGATTGCAACGGTACAATGAATGCAAAAAGACCAACAATTTTGTCGACCTTCGCAATGTAAAGTGACAACCTTTTCTCGGCGCAGCAATGACTATGCGCCGAGACTATTATGCGCAAGAGTATGACGAACTGATGCAGCGCATCAAAGAGAGCGACAACGCAGATGAACGCGAGCGGCTGATGGATGAAGCGTATGCAGTTGACCAGGAGCGCTCTCGAGTGCGGTGCTTTGAAGAAACTGGAACTGCGGCCACAATTGAGAGCGGCCAACACGGCGGTCGACGTCGCGGTGGTCGCCGCACTCGTTCGCCGTCTCCATTTCGCGGCCGTCGCGGTGGCGGTCGCTCGCGTTCGCCGTCTCCATTTCGCGGTCGCCGCTCGCCGTTTGTCGGTCGTCGGATTCGTCGCGGTCGCCGCGGTCGGAGCTTGGCGCCAAACGTGTTTGGCGGTCGTCGTCGCGGCATCGGCAGCATCTTTGCGCCTCTGGCGATCGGCGGTGCACTCGGACTCGGGCTCGGCGCTGCGCTCTCTTTGGGCGCTTCGAATCGCTACGACTATCGCTACGGCGCAGACTACGACGACGATTATCGCCTCTACCTGATTCGCAACATCCCCAACACGGACTCTGCTCGAGATGTTGCAGACTATCTGCGCCAAACGTACGGATTGCGCGTTCGCGTGGCTGGCGTGCGAAAAGCGCGCACTCGTCGCTTTGGTCGTCGCGGCCGATTCGACCTCTTTCTGTGGGTGCACAAAGACGACGTCAACGGACCGCTGCGCCGCGTGCGCGCCAAGTACAACCTGCTCGATTGGTCGACGCTCGGCAACAGCGTCGACGTAGTGCAAGACTATGACGACGTTGTTTTCTAAACGGCACCTTTTTTCTCATCCCAGCATGGCAAGCAACAATGAAATTGACCCCGACACAATTTTCGTGGTGCGCGACGAGCGAGCTCGTTTTCGCGAACAACGCATGAAGAAAGCAAATCGAGCGGCGTTGCGCGGCTCGGCGGCGATTGAGCGCCAAGTGGCCAAACTCAAAGAGAGTGTCGCCACCGACGACACGACGTTTGCCGAGACACAAAAGCTTTTTTGCACACTATCTCGCTCTGTCGATCTGCTGCGCATCAATTATGCGCTCGCCCGAGACACTGCGTTGATCGACGCCGCGCGCGCTCAGTTTGGCACCAACGGCCGGCTCTACAGCATCATTTTGGCCGACCCGCCGTGGGACTATGGTCGCGGCAGCCACAAAAGCGCGGCGAGCAGCGAGTATCCGACGATGAGCAACGCCGACATTGCCGCCATGCCAGTGAGCGGGCTGGCGCACGAAGACGCCGCGCTGCTGCTGTGGGCGACGCTGCCCAAACTGCAGGTGGCGCTCGACACGATGGCGGCGTGGGGCTTTGAGTACAAGACAGTGTTTACGGTGTGGGTCAAGATTCAGCGCTACATGGGTCGCCTCTCGACCGCCTATGGCTCGTACACGAGGCCCAACGCCGAGCTGCTGCTCGTCGCCACGCGCGGCCGTATGCGCACTGATTTGCTCACCAAAGGCTTCAGTCGACCCAACGTGCTGCTCACGCGCCGCACAACACACTCGGCCAAACCAAAAGTGCTGCGCGACATTGCCGTCGAACTGTTTGGCGACGTGCCGCGCATCGAGCTGTTTGCTCGAAAAGACGAGGATCCGTCGTGGCAAACGTGGGGCAATCAGATTGCAGACTGCGTGCCTGCACCGTCGTCGATTGGCGGTGGCGACAGCGGCGGTGAGGAGGGCGAGGCGATTGGTCGAAAGCGAAAGAACAATCTGAATGGCGACGTGCTCGAAAACGCCGCCGAAGCAGACCGCGCCAAGCGCAAGGCGCTGCCGCCAAACAGCATCAAGAACCTGCGCGGCATTCCGATTGTGCCGTCGGAGAGAATGGAGCACATGACGAGGCAAAACACAATGTCGAAAGACGACTATGTGTTTTACGGCAAGCGCTGCGTGTGCGTGGAAGATCCATGCCCGTGCGAGTGGTTTGGCTTGGATCCACGACAGCGAACGTTGAAGGATTATATTAACAATAGCGGCAAGCGGCACCCACTCTACTCGCCGCTGACGATCCAAGACTTGAAAGACAATGTGAAACTGTTGTACTCGTCGCAGGACCGTAACGCGCAGACTATTTTCTCGGTCAATCGCGCGAAGAAACAGCACAAATTCGTAAAACACGATTTAAAGTGATTTTTTACATCTGCGCAGACTGTTTTTTCCACATTTTGACAATGGGGTCGTCTTTCCACCACTTTCGTGGCTTTTTCTCTGCGATGCGCTCCTCTTCATCCCACATTTTCGAGATGGACTCGTCTTCCGACCACGTTTGTTTCTTTTGCACCGGCTCTTCCATCTCCTTCTCGCATTCAGTTTGCAGCACGGGGCACTCGTACGACTGTGCTGCCTTTCGCTTTGGCGTCGCTTTTCGTTTTCTCGGCAACACAACATCTTTTTCGTCGTCTTGTTCGTACTCGGCAAACATTTGGAGGTAAGTCTCCTCGTCTATTTGCGAGACCGCCGGCCGCTGACTCGCTGCTTTCCGTCGCAAATGTTTGCGCGACATTCGTTCGGTCATTGTGTCTGAAAAGTCGAGGTTGGTGGCCTTTAGTTTGCAGAGATAAATCTCGGCTGCGAGCGCGATGAGATGAAATCAAAAAGGTGTGCCGACCATCAAACCTTTTTCGTCAATCTCTGTGTTTGCCACCTTGGGTGGTGTGGGTGGAAGTGTGGAACCAGACGAGTCTTCTTCGCTGAACAACTCGCACAATCCACCTTGTAGCAAAAATTGCTCAAAGTGTCGTCGGTCAGAAATCGGGACCATAGTCATTGGTTTGTCGTTGGTGTCGTGCAACGGCTCCTCCCACAATGACAATTTCTCATAGCACCACAACGCACTTTTCTCACTCATCATAGTGTGTCGAGTGGGTGTGTGGTGGTGCCGCATGAGAAAGTGTTACATCTTCCTTTTCATCCAACTCAAACACAATGACGCACGCACAATGCTTGTGCGTTCCAGTTGAGCAGTGGCAAACGATTCTCGACCCAGACTACAATCTCTGGCTCTCTTCGTTTGAGTTGTCGCCGTTTACCGGCGCGTGGCCCTTTGCGCTCTCATCCATCGTTCAAGTGACGTCACCGAGCCACGTGAACAGCGTCGAAGATTTGCTCGAGAGAATAGAGTCTGCCTTTTGCTCGTTCAGCACACTCTACTTGAACCGTCAAAGCGAGTTTCAGTTTAATTTCGTCGATCTGCACGCACTCGTACTCGTGCGCGTCGTCTCTCGCACCGACTGTTTTCCGCAGCACACTTCATCGACGCCCCTCTCTGTGCACGGCACTCATTTTAGAGTGAGCGTGCTGCAACTGGAGCACGCCGACGACACAGCGCCTCGATTGCGCGTGCACGAATACGTTCCATCCAGCAGCGCTTTTCATTGCATCTCGAGCAGCATTGCCGGCGGAACGGACCGTTCCTCTGCCTTTGGTCTCTTACTTTGTGCCTTTTACCGCCTCTACGGAGAACGCAACGCCAGCTTTATCTGCGCCAACGACGCAGAGTTGTATGAAACCACCATCTACCTTTGCTCAATCTACAACGCTCGAAGCAGCGTGGGTATTGCCAGGCTGCTGCAAATTTGCATGTTTGAAGACTCGTATGCCTCGTTCTGTCGATCTGCGTTGGCCGCGGTGTACTATGCCAATGAGAATAGCGACATTGAGGTGGCGGCGCAGAAAATATCACAGAGTGCGGTTGAAATTGCAGACAACGCAACGCTAGTTGGATTGTCTCTCGACGTGGGCAGCATCACTGTTTTGCTCGTTCTCCTCTCGCACTCGCTCTACAAACGAGGCGCCGCCACGCTCCTGAGGCGAGACGGCACAAGTGAGCAGCGAGACGCGCAATTCAGAGACGCCGACGCTATAGTGGGTACTTTTGTCGACAACCTATTCACGCCGACGTCGAGTCCGGAACTGTTGTGGAGCAATGAGAATGGGATAGTCGACATTTAAACTCTCACTCAATGACCAACTGTGAATTTGCCAACATCCAAATGACTGATCAACACAGAACAGCTCACAGCTTTTTTCGCAAAGGAAGACGTTTTCGTCAGACTGCGATGCATTTTGCCAAGTACAGACTTTACGGGTTTTTGCGCCAACTCGGCTGCAAACCAAAAGTCATCGCCAGCGTTTGTGCGAGCGCCAACGTGGTCGACGACGTCGAGCGCGTCTTTGTTGCCTGGTGCATGCGCGGCCACACGCTCGGCGACTTTGTTGCCATCATCGTCAATTTGCGCGACGTCCAGTTTGTCTCACTCGGGCATGAAACGCTTTGGCGCATTTACTGCCATCTCTACGCCGACGACCGACCAGCGGCGCTGCCGGCGACAGTTCAACCGATGGTGATCGACGCCAAGTAAACAAACAACCTCGACAACAGTGAATGAGTTTGGCCGGCGAGTGGGGTGGTGCGCAAGATAGTGCCTACAATCACTACGCGCCGCGCACAAACCGCGCTGGATGGAATTGGTCAAAACCAAAGGGCGCGGTGCTGTGGATCTGCGCACTGTTGGTCGCGTGGGCAATGGTTAGCACGGCGTGGGACGCTGCCAAAGTCTATCGCTGGGCACGCATCGAGAAATACAAGGAGCTCGACAGAGCACGCATCTACTATTACGACCCCGGAAGCATGTGCAATGTGGAAAACGCCCAATACCGCGTCTCGGTTGGTCCGCACTTTGACCGCTGCGACGAGGCAAAGAGAATCATTGGCGAAAATCCAGACTTTGAGGCGCTGATCGATGTGCTGGAACAGCTAAAGTTTTGCAGCGCCGGCAGCTGCCTGGTTTTCTCAATGAATATCTTCCATTCGCTCGGCTTAATTTTCGGCACGGCGTTTGTCGTAGTCGCCCTCATCACCATCCTCGTGGTGAGCAAAATCGTGATGGCAATCTATCGAAACTTTGAAAACGGTCACGCGCTACCACTCTACGCAAACCCACTCACGCAGGCAGCGTATGAAAAGAAAAACTATGCGCCACCGGCGAGCAGTAAATGGGATTAGCGTGGAAAGAATTCCTTTATTGCGACATCGTAATCTATCTTGCCGCCGTTCTTTAGTGATTTGTTGATAAAGCTGACAAAATACTCCAAATGGATGGGATTATTCATCTGCGAGTGAAAGTGTTCGATCCTCTTGTTGGTGTTCTCGGCGACTTGTCGTGGTGGGATCTTCAATCTTTTAAATTCGCGCAACATTCCTTCGTAGCCATTTTCGGTGCTCATGATGCGTCACTTTTGGAAGATGAGAACCGTGCCGCTTTTCATCCGCATTCCATCGAGCTAAAACACAATGTCTGAAGAGGATGAGTCTATGTTTTTGATTGACAGCAAAGAGTTTCAGCAATTGTACGATTTGCTAGAAGTGTGGGCAAAGAAAAATGGCGTTGCAAAGCCGAGCAATCAGCAAATGGGCGATATGATTGTCAACAATTTTTACAAGTACGTGCAGGAAGAGCACGGCGAATTGGCCGAGATGGTGGAGAAAGACGGCACGATTTACGAAGGCGTCGTCGAGGACTGGAACGACAATGGGTCGAGTGATGAAGAATAAATAGCTTGTTTCCATCCACATACAATGATTAAAGCTGTGCTGTTTCGCCACGACAAAGATCAACCAGAGGTTGTTTCGTTAAACACCAAAGAAGGTTTGCTTTCGCAAATACGCACGCTGATCGACTGCGAGATGATCGAAAACTTTTACATGAGCAACGATTTTCAATTCTACGTCGACGAGCTCGGCCGCTTCTCTGACAATGCCGATCGCCCAAATCGGTGTGTGCGGCGCCACTTTCCCGATTTAAAAGAGAGAGTCTACGGAAACGCGTTGATGATTCACGACGACGATGAAGATGTGCGCGACATCTCGACAGAGGAGCTGCTCGTGGTCTGCAAGTCGTTTGGAAAGAAATAAAACGTTTATCGTTTGCGTTTGACCACCACCCGTTGCGTTAGCGGACTCGAGCTCTCGCTATCGTCCAAATTCCCATCGATGGGAATCTCGTTGGCGAAATCATTATCTGGCACGTACGCACCATCCTCTTCGTCTTTTTCGTCGACAGTCGCGCTCGCCCTTTCGTAGCTACTCGACTCGTCCTGCTCGCTATCGCTACCGTCGTCGGAAGTGCTGCCAGATACGTCGACAGAAACGCTCTTCTTTCTCAATCGGAGCGTCCTTGTTTGTTTGTTGCCGATGCTCTCTTCGTCGTCGCTGCTCTCGATAACAACTCTTTTTCTCAACCGCCTGGTGTGCAGCGGCGGCGTCTTTTCTTTCTGTTCGGCGACGATAAACGCAATTCGCTGCATCTCCGACGTAGGAAACGAGTGCTCGCACTGTTCGCAGGTGACCGTGTCTGTGTTTTGGTAAAACTCTTCCTCGCCGCTGGCCTCGCGAACCACTTTTGTGTAAAAGTCGAAAAAGTTGTCGACAATGCACGCCCAATGCACCGTGTGTGGGCACTGTTTGAGGTTTGCGGTGTCAAACAACGTGACAGTTCGCTCGTCGTCGTCGCGCCCACCAGAGCCGCAGCGCGAACACGGGAACCGAGGCCGCTCTTGCACGTTGATCTCAATGTCTATTTTCGTCATCTTCGACTCTATAAAACGGGCCATACCGCCGACTGTCGTGACAAACGATGTCTCTAGGTACTTGGCAGCAGCCTTTTCTGCCGACGCGCGTGTCTTCTTCAACTTGACCAACGCTTCTGCGAGATCGTAATTTGCAATCTGCACCTCGCCAAATGTTTCGATGGTCTGACAGAGTGCAGAATGAAATTCTTGCACATTCACGTCGGCAGTATAGGCAGGTGGCAGCGCCGAATAAGAAAAGCGTTTGATAAATTCTTTGTGAAAGATTGGCATGCCGGCAATCTTTGCCTGCTCTTCCAGCCCCTTGCAGTTGGCCAGATGCGAGTCAAGCGATCGCACGAGAAAAATGCTGGTGGAGAACGCGGTGTAGAGATGCACCAAGCCATACGGGTCTATTTTTTTGGTCACCAAATTGCATTGTTTTGACCAATTTACACCAGTCTCTCTTTCAAACACGTCGATAATGCGTTTTTGCACTTGTTCCTCGCTCACAGACTCCATTGTTGCGCGTGGATGGGAATGGGAGTTTCATCGTTTATTATTCGATACAGCGCAAATGCTTTTCGTTTGATAGGCCAACCCGTCGTAGCGAAACACGTACATTCTAGTGGTCGGATTGTACGACATCAGCGGGTCGATTTCGTGTTTGAACAACGCCAGCGCGCACGCCGATTCCGCTTTGTCAGAGTGCAGATCGAGGCCGACGGGAAACACTGTCTCATCTGAAATCCGCGGATCATTCATCTATGTTGTTTTACGTTTTTTCGACCCACTCTCCTCTGTCGGCGGCGGCGGATGTGTAAGAACACGTCGCAAATCGTAAAGCCCAAACATCTGGCGACAGAGTGGGCACCCTGCACGAATGAAATTTTGGATTTTCGACTCGCCCAAAATGCTGTTGAGCAAGTGTTTTTCAATGCACTCGGCGTGAAACACGTGGCCACAGCCATTTGCGTCTGAATGAATTTGCGCCAGCTGAAAAGGATTCTTGATGTCGCCCGCTTTGATAGCCTCGTTTGGATCGTTTTGATGGCAAAAACATGAAAAGTCTGGTGGGTATTGAGCGCCAACATCGGCAGGTCGATGGAGATTTCGCAGTCTCAGCGAAGTTTCAAGATGCTCAAGCGTCTCAGGAAACGCAGTTTTTGTTAAATCAACAGAGGTCTCTTTCACCTCTTTCATGTCTGCCTTGATTTCATCAAAAAGAATCATTACATGTTTTGTCTGTGATGCATAACTATTCAATGTTTCGAAAAATACATTGAATTTTTCGTGAAATTCTTTCAATTTCTTGCACAGGGGTGCGTGTGTTGACCAAGAGTATTCACCGTGGAGTCCATAGTCTTTGAAAAGATCCTTCTCGTTGAATAGAGGTCCTTCTGTGTTGGATGATTGAAAAAATAAATCAAATGAAAAAACTTCATTGATTGTTCGACTAGAGAACAAATCCTTGAGTATTATGATCTCGTCTATCAGGTTGTAATTAACCAAATTGAACATCGCGAACATCCTATCCATTTTGAGCAAATCAGGTGCGCCAATTGAACCTGTTATTTGATTGCGTCGCCGGTTCAATTGATTCCAAAAGGATTTCTGTTTGGAAACAAGAAATTCGTTGATTTGTCTGTGGTTGTAATAAACGACTTGTTCATCTTCAACGCTATCACTGTCGGAATCCGTATCGAAACTCATTTTTAGCGTTTACTCGATTTTTTCTTTGTCCAAACGAGCGCGTTGTACAAATCCTCTGTCAATTTGGCGCAACATGATGCCCACCGCAAAGAGGGTGGCAAAGTAGAGCCAGAAGCCTGCGACCACAAAGGATGCGAGAAGAAAGACAGTGGCCAGAAAGAGCGCGACAAAGATCGTGATGAGAAGAAAGCCGATGACAAAGTTTGGCGACGTGCGCAGATTGCAGATGCGCCCAAGGCGGCCGAGTGCGTCGACGCGCGCGGCCGTCCACGTGCGCGCCACGGCGGCGACGTCGGGCGAGACGACGTCAAAGAGACTGGCCAGCAGCGGATTGAGCGAGTCGTTGAAGAGCAGCGCGCTCGTGTAAAAGATGTTGTCGATGCCGCTAAAGAAGCCGGCCGCCAAGTCGCACGGCTGCTGCGCCGGCACCGATGTCGCGCACGCGGCGCACAGTTGGCCGACGCGCGGATCGCCAGCCGGAATGAGAGTTGGTTCAATAAAGGGTGAGCACGGCGGCACCGTTTCGTCGATCAGCTCGTAAATGTCGCTCGGCAAGCAGACGGGGATGCCGGGAATCATGCAGATCGTCGACGGAAGCGTGCAGAGCGGAGAGGCGCCGTAAGCGAGCCAGAGTACGGCAAAGTAGAGGACTGGCATGATGAGAAACATCACGATCACGCCGGCAAACGACGGCAGAAGAACGCCGACGATCACGCCGATGATGGCGTAAATGAGCAGCACGTTGGCAATGGCGTCAAACAGACCAATGCCCAAATCGCTGCGGCACTGGAGGGCGCCGGCATAGTCGCACTCGATGTAGCGCTCGTAGAGGAGAAACGTTGTTTCGGCCGTCTGCGTCGACGTGACGCTACCTACGAGCATTTCGACAAATCGGATGCCTGGCGCCAGAAAGGTGCCAAACAGATTGAAAATGTCCAAGTCAAAATCGCGCGCACCCACGACGGCGGCGCGACGGCGCTGCTCTTGCTCGGTGCGCCCGATGAATGCGCCGGTCGCATCGACGTTGTTGCTCACGATTGCTTCGAGCTCACTATAGTCAAACTGCCAGAACCAGCGCACGTTGAAGATGCGGTCCAAAATGAATGGCACCTCTTTCGGTAGCGTTGCATAAGTGTCGGTGCCAAGCGGACGCACGAGTGTGCGATTGATGCCGAGCTCGAATTGGCGCAGCAGATTGCCGACAGCACACAGCGGCCTGATGTTTCCATTCTCGCGCGCAGTTTTCCGATCGATTCCCAAAAGCAATTCGGCACCGACGCGGCGCGGGCCGTTGGATTCGACTTCAGCGCGGGCCGGTTGGATGTTACTGCGCATCCGTTCTGTACGGGCTTGGGCCCGGGCGATGTGCGGCTCACCACTCGGTACGACCAGCACGCTTTTTCCGACGGGTTCTTCAGCATCCTCCACGAAGCGGGCCACGGGCTCTACGACCAGGGTTTGCCGCGCGAGCAGTATGGGTTGCCGCTCGGCGAAGACGTCTCGCTCGGCATCCACGAATCGCAATCGCGGATGTGGGAAAACCAAGTCGGCCGCAGCCGCGCGTTCTGGGAGCATTTTTTCCCACAGGCTCAAGCGGCGTTTCCCGCGGCGCTGGAAGATGTAACCACCGACGCGTTTTACGGCGCGGTCAACGATGTGCGGCCCTCGCTAGTTCGCGTCGAAGCGGACGAGGG
>RCMY010003722.1_pt1 | contig 13385 bp, 10 predicted proteins | sample 2041341 | NCBI WGS metagenome assembly RCMY01 (sample SAMN09708234, study PRJNA481090) | Marine sediment metagenome, whole genome shotgun sequencing project. | reverse complement strand
CGTCGTTTGACTTGCAGAGCAAGTCCGCACTTACCGAGTTCCGGGCCTAGCGGCCCAGAACTCCTGCGTTTTCATCGGTGGCGGAGTTCAAACATCGTCCCATGAGGGCCGCGTCGTGATGTCTCAGGACATCTGCAAGGCCCGAACCTCAGGGGTTCGGGTCTTCTTGCGTTTTAAGGCGGCGCCGGTTTGTTGAGATAAGAGCGGTAGCGCTGTTTTAGGTGCCACTTGGTGAGCACTGGCTGCGTCTGCTTGGGAGAGGCGGGACGGTGACCGACATGATGATTGCTCCGTGCATCGGCATGTTCGAACGCTTGAGAGGTGGTGTGCGGGAAATAGCTCCGCCATCGGTACCGGTGAAGACCCGTTCGGTAGTCGCTAGTCGTGCGGCACGTCGTTCATTTGTCTGCCAGATGTGCCAGATGGTGAAGACATGCCATTCCTCGTTGGGAGGCGCAACTGGGTGCCTGTTCGAATCGGGGCAGCGTCAAGAGTCCAGTGTGGGGCACGTGGAGGCGGATTTCGGCAACGACCTGGAGATCTGGTGGCATCTGGTTGTCGTCGTTAAGTGAGCGAAGGTGGGGTCCCCCGATTGCGCGACCCTATCTGGTGGGTGATCAGTGACCTTCGGGCTCCGCAGGGGAGATCGCTCGAGTGACGAATTCATCGCGCCGTGGTGCGTAGAGCGACCACAAGCGGCTGAGTTCGGCTAACGGCTCGTCGTGGTCGTCGACGCGTAGGTCGACGTATGGGAACTCTTGCGAGGCGACGATGTATAGCGCGGCCGAACGAACAGGAACAATTTCTCCGCCAGCGACTAGACCGCTGCCGAGCGCCTCGACGAGTCGGTCGCCAAAGTCACTAGACGGGGAGCGTTCGAACGAAGACACCATCGCGGTCGCGACGTCAGGGGTCGCGAGCATGTTGCCGACTGCGATGCAGTGCTCGCCGACTACTTCGGCGGAACCGACTCGATCGACTAGCGACCCCGACCAGCTTGCTGGACTCCCAATACTCGCGATCACCGCTATCTGGCGGGCCTCGGGGTTGTCGGCCGATGCGATACAACCGTCAACGGCTTGCTGTGCAGTACACCCCGATGCGAGCAGACTAAGGGCGCGTCGGCCAAGCCGAGGGTCGGTGCTGTGTTGGGTGGCAATGGCGCCAATCCGCGCTTGGGCGTGAGGCACGCGCGAACCCACCGCGAAGTCAGAAGTGGCGCAGGCAATACCGAGTTGGCCGGTATGAGCACACCGGGCGATGATTGAAAAGGTCATCGGTTCCTCCCTAATAGGTCCGGCCGGGCGGTGTCGGGCGGCGCAAGTAGTCGAGCGATCATCATTGCGAGAATTGCGCCGCGCTCGGGGATCGATTCGATTGTGATGTATTCGCCAGCTCCGCAGTTGTTTCCACAGGCCGGTCCAAGTCCGTCGAGTGTTGCTGCGCCGGCGGCTGCGAACAGGCTGGCGTCTGAACCTCCCCGTTCGTGGCGTTCCAACAATTCGAGGCCGAGGTCGGCAGCTATTTCCGATGCGAGGGCGAAGAGAAGATGGGATCGTTCGGACTCGAAGGCGGGTCGGGTCGTGCCCCCATCGAGTTCCAAGATTACGCCAGCAGTCGCGCACGATTGCACGAGCGCTCGAACCCGCTCGACGAGTGCGGCTGCGGCTGCGGTCGTCGGAGACCGCACATCTATGTGTAGCTCACCGGTTGCGGGCGCTACCTGCCGGCTCGTGCCGGCGTTCATGATCCCGATTCGGAGTTGGTCGCCATCATGCTCGCAGTTCGGCAGGCCCGCAGCGATTGGGATCAAGGCATCGAGCACGCTCCGCCCGCCTGGCTCTGTCACGTGCGCCGCGATCCCCGAAGCCTTCAGCACCAGCGCTCCTACCGCCTCGCGCGAGGTGACGACATCGCTGTTCAGCCCACCCGCTTCCAGGCCGAGACAGTAGTCGGAGGTTGCCGCGATCTCTTCGAGCCACGCTTTGCTGCCCACACTCCCAAGCTGCTCATCGGGTACGAGCACGATTTCGACCCGTCCGACCAGTGGCAGGTGGGCGATGGCTTGGACCGCGGTAGAGGCGATGACCAGCGCGGCTTTCATGTCTCCTACCCCTGGCCCGGACACTCGATCCGAGTCTGCATCAAAACCCCAATCTGCTACCGAGCCAACGGGCCAGACAGTGTCGGTGTGCCCGACGATGGTGACCGTGGGGCCGCCCACTCCGAATTGGAGGTGAGCATGTAGCAGGTCGCCACGATCCTCCAACGGGGTTCGTTCTACAGTCATGCCGGATGCGACCAACTGGCTGTGCATGATGTCGACTACTTGGTTGATGGCCGCCGCGTCGTAGCTGCCGCCGCGGATATCGACGAGTTGGCGAATCACTGGAAGTAGCTGGTCGGTCTTGGATTGAAACCAATCATGCAACATCCGAGCGTCGGCCTTATCAGGCGGCGGTGCTTCGTCGTGCGGTCTCACGAGGCGGCCCTCAGGTGTGGTCTCGGTCGATGGAACACTGCTCGTCGTGCTCGTGCACGATTACTCCGTTGAGCACTGCCTTCATTTGGAAACCAAGCTCGTAAGTGGTCACGGTCGACGTCATCGTGCACATAGTTTCGATATTGACCTGCGAATCGTCGCGTTCGAATCCCATCTCTCGCGTGACTCGCACTGCTGCGGAGAGAGGGTCTCCTGCCGTAATGGTGAATGCTGCGTGGTCGCGGTCACGGATGACATAGTCGGATGGGTAGCGAGTGTCGCCGTTCAGATCGCGGCTGAGATGAAGCGTCGACGCTCCTAAGTCGCGACTACCGATGGTCTCAAGTATCGGATTTCTTTCGCGCAGCGGTGTGGTTTCTGGTGGCTTTGCGATCTCGGGTCTCTCAAACGGGATCCGCATTGGTTCGGCCCGGGTGCCGATCGTTCGTAGTCGCAATGCACTCGTACCATCAACGCCAACGGTGATCGTGGCCGGCTCTGCGCTTGGCCAAATCCACGGCCAGTAGTGCGTGGATATCCCGATCCGAACGCGATGCCCAGCCGGAATGGTTTGTGCGATGTTCTTGAGCGGTACACGGACGCGATAGCGGACGCCGGGTTCCAGTTTGGATGGCTTCTCGTGCCCGTCGCGGTGGCAAAGGTTGAGCGCGCCCCTCGTGATGATTGAGCTGTATCCGGTCTCGTCAACATCGCAGAGGCGGACGAACACGAATCCAGTTCGCTGGTCACTTGCGATGTCGAGCTCAAGTTCGGGTTGCCCCCAGATCGTGAGCGGCTCGTCGAGGGGGTTGGTGTCGAAGACGAGACTTCCCTCGTCCTCTTCGGCTTGATTCCCGGCAAGGTCGGTGGGGTTGCCGTATGGCAGCCAGCTGCCCGCATGTTGGCCGACGGCGTCGGAGCTGCGATGACGGACCGATCGGTCAACGTCATCCAAAACCGAATCGGCACCGAGCGAGCCGTCGGGTCCGAGATACAAGGTTGTGTCGGCCTTTTGTTCGGCTGGGATGGTCGAGGTCTGCCACCATGATCCGGGCCGTTCGGCGAGGTCCGGACGGAGTTGCACAGACTCTTGAGTCCAGAACCGCAGACGTGGATCGTCGTCGACTCCGTTGTCTGCTCCTTTGAGCCAGTGGTCCCACCATCGGATGCACTCTTGGAGGAACCCAATCGCAGGTCCGGGTAATCCGCGTTCGGGCCACGTGTGGCCCCATGGGCCAACGATTGCTTTGGTCGTGTCTGGAAGGTTGTCCAACAAACGAAACACGGTGTCGGTGTACGCGTCGGCCCAGCCTCCAACTGCTAGCACCGGACACTCGATGGCCGTAATATTCTCGATGACCGAGCCGTACTTCCAGTACTCGTCACGCCGCTGATGGCTCAGCCAGAGGTCAGTGAAGAGCGGGTTGCCCTCCAGTCGTTCGCGCCACATCGACTCCCACTTGTCGCCGACGACAGCGGGGTCAGGAGGGCGCACATTGAACGCGTGCATGACTGCTCCCCAGACCGCCATATAGAACGCCAGGACATTCCCGCCCATGTAGTGGACGTCATTGTCGTAGCGGTCGTCGGACGAGAAGACCGTGATGATCGCCTTCAACGACGCCGGCCGTTCAGATGCGAGCTGAAGACTGTTGAAACCGCTCCATGACATCCCCGTCATTCCAATTGAACCGTCACACCAGGGCTGGGCGGCGATCCAGTCGAGAGCCTCGAGCAAGTCAGACCGTTCGACCCTGGAGTACTCATCGGGGAGCACGCCTTCTGATGAGCCACTGCCTCGGAGATCGAGTCGTACTCCGGCGTAGCCGTTGGCCGCAACGTATCCGAAGCGAACCTCGTCGTCGATCAGAGTTATGTCATCTTTGCGATATGGGATCGCCTCCAAAATCGCCGGTACCTGCAGAGGCTGCCCGCTGTCGTCAAGCGGAAGCCAGACCCTGGCCGACAGTATGGTGCCGTCACGCAGGGTGACCGGCTCGTGTTCAATTATGCGAAGAGGATGTGGCCCGTATTCGACAACGACTGGACCATTCATTTGCGCACCGCCCACATTGCTTCCTTGTCCCAACTCAGTGTTACCGAGTCACCGACGCCCATTGAACCAATTCCGACATCGGCGGTGACCTGAGCGGTTAATGGCCCGACTTCGGCGTGATCGACCGTCACCATTGTGGAGCTACCCAGGAACGACACGTCGCTCACCTGACCATTGAAGGTGCATTCCGGCCGCTCAGTGCTGTTGAGTTCTACCCACTCGGGGCGGATAATGATCGAGACTGCATCGTCGACTGCCAATTCGGCGACTCCGGCAACTCCGTCAACGGTGACCTCCGAACCTTCGAGGACAACGGAGACGGTGCCGTCATTGTTCGCCGCGGTGACGACGCCAGAGAGAACGTTTGACGAGCCGACGAACTCGGCAACCCCAACCGTTTCGGGCCGGCGATACACCGCTCTTGGCGCGTCCACCTGGGTCAACCGTCCGGCGTCCATGACTCCGACGCGGTCGGACATCGAGAATGCCTCCTCCTGGTCGTGCGTGACGTAGATGAACGTCACGCCTACTTCACGCTGGATTTCTCGGAGGGCGCGTTGCATCTGTCGGCGTAGCCGAAGGTCGAGTGCACCCAACGGTTCGTCGAGCAGCAGCGCGGTGGGTTCGAGGACGAGGGAACGAGCGAGCGCGACCCGCTGTTGCATTCCGCCACTGAGTTCAGTCGGCTTCGCACGCTCGCGACCAGTGAGTTCGACAATCTCAAGCATGTCGGTGACCTTCTGGCGGATCTCGTCACGTGGAAGCCTCCGCTCTTTGAGCCCGAACGCTACGTTTTTGTAGACATTGAGATGGGGGAAAAGCGCGTAGTTTTGAAATACCGTATGGAGGGGCCTGCGGTGGCTCGGCATCTTGGTTATGTCGACGCCGCGCAGAAGTATGGCTCCTGCGGTTGGTTGTTCTAGCCCGGCAATCATTCGTAGCGTTGTAGTCTTACCGCAACCGCTCGGGCCGATAAGTGAGAAGAACTCTCCCTCGTCGATCGACAGGTTGACATCGTCGACGGCGCGATGACCGTCTCCGAACACGCGCTGGAGACCGATGAGTTCGAGGACCGTTGAGGAGCCTGGTGTTGGATCGATAGTCACGAAAGTTTCTCCCCGGAGTCAGCCCGACCGCCGCCCACTGCCCCGACCCCTCGAACTCCCAGGATTGCGAGCGCCACGATGAGCGGAATGAGCGAAAGCACCATGGCGAGAACAGCAATTGCGTTCACTTCAGCAGTTCCTCCCTGACGGATCATTCCCATGAGCGTGACCGGCAGAGTGCGCATCCCGGTACCCGACAGAAACGTTGCGCTCACGACGTTGTCGAGCGAGAACGTGAAGCACATAAGTGCGGCAACGACAATCGACGGAGCGAGCAGTGGGATCGACACGCGTCGAACGACGCGTAAGGGCGTCGCTCCAAGATCGGCGGCGGCGTCAGCATAGGTTGAGGGGATAGTGCTGAAACGAGACTGGATCACAACGAACGCATATGCGCTGTACAGAACGACCTCAGCAGTGATCACGAGCATTGCTCCGAGGGGTACGTTTCGGCTGCGGGTCACGAGGAATATGGCGATCGTGATTACGACCTCGGGCAGCACGATGCGCGGAAGTGTTGTCAGAGCGTTCGTACGCGAAAGGCGTGGAAGGTGCTGCAGACCGAGCACGGCCCCCGCCGAAACGGCGACCGATAGTACGGCGACAACGAGCGCCACCCAGACACTTGTTGTGAACGCTTCGCGCACCTTTTCGTTGTCGACTGCTTCGCCGAACCAACGCCAGGTTCCACCCGACCATTCGAGCAAGTTCTCGTCAGCATTGAACGCGTTGATAACGATGACGCCGATCGGGATATAGAGGAAGGCGAATGCCAGAAGCGTTGCGATTTTGGCTACAGGAACGAGTGGCTTCATAGTTGAGCCCCGCTGACCAGCCGGCGGGACTTCGCCAGAAGAACCAGTCCGCCCATGACCAACAGCATCAGTGCAGTGGCGATGGCTGACCCGTATGCGAAGTTACCTAACACGACGAACTGGTTCGAGATCAGGCTTCCGAGCATGAGCGTCTTCTGCCCACCCAGGATCGCCGGAATTGTGTATTCACCGAGCGCAGGAATCCCAACCAGGAGGCTTCCTGCCATTACGCCCGGCATCGATAGAGGCACCACGATCTTCCAGAAAATCCTTGTTCTCGTCATGCCGTGGTCCGCCGCCGCTTCGAGGATCGATGTATCGAGACGTTCAAGTGTCGCGTAAATCGGCAGGATCATGAGTGGCAGGTAGGTGTACACCATTCCGATGAATACGGCGAAGCTCGTGTAGCGAAGGTCGGTGCTCTCATCGAGGACGCCCATATCAATCAGGTTGCCGGTTACGAGGCCGCTTGGCTTCAGCAGGTCGAGCCACGCGTAGACACGAACCACGAAACTGGTCCAGAACGGGACAATGACGCCGATCAGCAACCAGGTTTGGGCGCGGCCACGAGTTTGGCTGATGACATACGCCGTTGGGTAGCCAATGACAAGGCAGCCGAGGGTAGCGACAAGCGTAAGCCCGATTGAGCGCACGAACGCTTGGAAGTAAATGGCATCGCCAAGCCTCGTGTAGTTGCCAAACGTCCAGTCGTAAACGATTTCGCCAGTGTCATAGTCGATTGACGCGAACGAGACAACGACGAGGAATCCGATTGGGACAACGAAGAAGAGCGTCGTGATGAGCCAATTTGGCAGCGTCAGCAGAAACTCAAGAACGCGCCGAGGCGGGCTTGCCGCGTTCGGCGTCTCAGTTCTGGTGGCGCTCACGCGCCGTCTTCTTCGAAGTCCCGTCGGTCCATCATTGACTACGAGGCCTGAATCTTCTCCCACAGCTCGTTGCGGAGCTGGTTGGTCTCACCGCCGGTGAAACGCTCGTAGTGAATTTTGACATCGGGCTGCAGCGAGAGTGCCGGGTTTTCCACTATCGACGGATCGAGGAGCGACTCGATGTCGGGCATGAGGTACGAAGCGCCGGTTGTGTTGATGAAGTCGGCGTAGTTCTCGGGTGCGAGATGGAAGTTCATGAACTCGTAGACGGCGTCGAGGTTCTCTGAGGTGTTGAATGCCACCCAACCGTCGAGGTATGCGGGCACTCCTTCAGAAGGGGCTAGCCAGACGATGTCCTCGTTCTCGCCGAACACTGCAGCTGTCTCGTAGTCGTATCCGACAGCCATTACCGACGATCCATCGCTCAGATTGTCGATCAGCCCGCTATCGAGGAATGCCTTCAGGTGCGGCTTGGCCTCGATAATGAGGTCGGCTGCCGCCTGCAATTCGTCAGGGTCGCCGGTATTGATGTCATATCCCAGCGCAAGACAGGCGATCGCGAACACGTCGATGTCGTAGTTCGGGAGCGTCACCTGGCCCGAGTACTCCGGAAGCATTTCGAAGAACTCCTTCCAACTTGTCGGCGGATTCGAGACGAGGTCTTTGCGGTAGATGATTCCGACCTTGCCCTGCTCGACTGGAATTCCCCATTCGAATGCGTCTCTGAATTCCTGAGGCATGTTGGCCAGATTAGGCACGTTCTCAATTGTGATTTGGGCGACCACGTCGGCATTCGCCACGGTCTCTGCTGTCGTCAAGCCGAGCAGTGCGAAGTCTTGACCCTCGGGGTTCTGACGAACCGATGTCACGATTGCCCCTGAGCCGCCTTCAGGCAGATCGGCCTCGACGACTTCGATGCTTGGGTTCGCGGCCTCGAAGTTCGCGACCTCGGATGCCCCCATCCACCCTGGATAGTTCAGCATGGTGATTTTGGCTGAGTCGCCACTCGGTGTTTCGGCTGTCGAATCGCCATTCGCCTCGGTTACTGGGGTCGCCCCGTCCCCGTCGGTACTGGCGGTGCTGGCGGTGTCTGACCCCGACCCGCAAGCCGAGACTCCCAACAACAGCGCAGCCGTGATTACGGCGATGAGCTTTCGTCGAGATCCGGGTGACCTCATTATCGGGTCTCGGCCTGACGGTGTCTGCAGATCATTCCTCATTTGGTACTCCTTGGTCATGTTGCCCTTACGGTGAATTATTGCTCTACCCGGCTGGTCAGTATTTGACCAGGCCCGGTTCGATGATGCGAACGGGTTCGATAACAGAACTGAGAATTAGGCGCCGTCAATGTAGCCCTTGGCATGAAAGGTCTCTGCGATTAGAGCAGCGCCGACGTTCTTCGTGTACTGCTCGTCTCGGAAGTGCAACGTGAACGTTCGAGCGTCCCGGTACATCTGCTCTAACGGAAACAGCCGAAAAGCCGAGCGAGCGCCGCACACCTCGAAGGCGCGACTGGTGACGTCGAGCACGGTCCGCTTTCCGATGTGAAGCGCCTTGAGCGACTCGAGTTCGGCGGCGTTCGTGTCACCGGTCTCCCAGAGTCGCGCTGCTGCGTAGAGCGCAGACCGTGCTGCAAACACATCGGACGCCATCTCGCCCAGCATCAGCTGCACAAGTTCGCTCTCGCCAAGGTAGGGCCGCTCCCGCGCCCAGTTAGTCGCGAAATCGAGGGCAGCACATGCCGAACCAACGTGGTTGGCCGTGAACCCGAGCGTGAAGGTGCGAGGGTCAATTGTGACCCAGTCGCCGGGTGCGCCAAATACCGCGTCAGCGGGAACGTGGTAGTCCGTGATTCGGACTCCCCAACTGACCGTGGATCGCATACCCAAGACATCCCATTCGTCGACCATCTCGACCTCGGGAGCTTCCTTCGGCACCAGCACGAGGATCGTGCGTTCCGCGTATCCCTGGTCGCCAGGGACGGCGACCCAGATCATCAGGTAGTCGGCACCGGGCCCGAGCGACGCAAAGTGCTTCTCACAGTTGAGGGTCCAGCCGCCGTCATCACGGGGTTCGAGCTCAGACTGGTAGAGCCCACCGCGTGTCTGCGTTGGGGCCGACTCGCTGCCGACTGACGCAACGATCTTTCCTTGATTGACGATGTCAACCAGGTATTTCTCGGCTTGTTGGTCGGTGGCGACTAAGGACAGAATACCGAGCGCATGGGAATGGACCTGGAGCAACTGAGCAGTAGAGCTGTCGTATGTGGCGAGGCGCTCGATGATCTCGTAGTAGGTGACGTATTGGTCGTCCCACCAGAGCCCTGCGCCACCCCAGCGTTCCGGAATCGTGAGGGCTAGCAGACCTGCGGACCGCAGCTCTTTGAAGTTCTCATAGGGGAACGCTGCCTGTTCGTCCAGGCTTCTGGCTCGTTCACGAAGCTTCGGCGCCATCGCGTCGATAGCGGCCAGTCGCTCCTTCTGGGTGGGGTTAGCTACTTTCATTGGCCGGAGCCTCCATGGGTCGATTGTGGTGTGCGTGTTTCGATGCAGCGATATTCACCGTTGTCGTCGCCGCCGTGTTTTAGGATTGTTGGCCATCCTCATCACTTGACGATCGAAGCAGGAACCTCGATTACCGTCGGTCTGTTGGCTTTGAGCGCGTTGGCGACCAGATCGGTGAGGTGGCTGAAACTATTTGCTGTCTCGCCCTGGCAGCCGAAGCCTTTAGCGATGGCGACGAAGTCGTTGGCCGATACCTCCGTAGCGATGTTGGGCATCTTCGCATGCTCCATAGCATCGCGGATCTCGCCGTAGCCGTTGTTGTTCCACACGACTACCGGGATCGCCAGACCGAGATCGACTGCAGTCGCCAGTTCGGCAATGGAGAAGAGCAGTCCGGCATCGCCGACGATCGAGACGACCTCTCGTTCGGGTGCCGCGATCTTCGCTCCAATCGCCATCGGCAAACCACAGCCGAGCGATCCGAAGCCGATTGGCATGAGCCAGGAGCGGCCTGCGGTGACTGGCATGAGGTGATTCGCGACGTACGCAAGCTGAGTGGAGTCGGCGGCGACGATTCGGTCGGGGGCGAGGGCTGCGCCCAGCGCTTCGAGGACGGGAACCAACTCATTCATCTCGGGTGGGATCGAGAGTCGCAATCTTGTGTCGGCAACTATCTTGGCAGCGTCAACGACCGGACTGCGGCGATCGAGTTGGGCCATGATCGCATCGATGACGACGCTCGCATCACCGAGCAGCGCGATGTCAGGCGTGAACTTGCGGGTGAGTTGCTCCTCGTCGATGTCGACTCGAATCAGACGTCCTTCGAAGTGCAGCGGCTCGGCGAGCGCCCAATGGTCTAACTCGGTGAACTCGGTGCCGATCGCGACCACCACATCGGATTCGCGAAGCAGGCTTGCGACGGGTTCGAACGTCAACGTCGCACCCAGGCAGAGCGGATGATCGTCGCTGACGGTGCCCTTCGCGTTAATGGTCGACCCGATGGGCGAACCCAGCTGTTCGGCGAGTGCTTGCACCTGTGCGCCTGCGTCAGTCGCCCCACCTCCGATCAGGATGAACGGCTTCTGGGCCTCGGACAGCGCCTCGGCGGCTTGACGGATCAACAACGGTGAAGGTTCTAGTGGCGCCTTCTGTCGCGGCGGACGCGATTGGGTAACCGCATCCATTGCGAGGACGTCGGTAGGGATCTCGATGTGAACTGGACGAGGACGACCGGAATTGAAGACCTCCCAGGCACGATCCAGAGCGGCCGCAACGTCGGCGGGGTCGTGAATGGTGACGCTGAATGCAGTGATCGTGCTCATAAATGCCTGTTGATCAGGCAGATCGTGGATGGTGCCAGAATTGGCTCCCATCGCATCTGTCGATACGACACTGGAAATGAGGAGCAGGGGCTGTGAGTCGTGGAACGCCTGCGCCACAGGGGTTGCCGCGTTCGTCACCCCTGGTCCGCTGATCACCAAGGCGACGCCGGGTTTGCCGGTCACGCGGGCGTACGCGTCGGCCATGAACCCCGCTCCCTGTTCATGGCGAGTGACGATGTGCTGGATTGTGGAGGTAGTGAGTCCCCGGTACACCTCGAGCGTGTGAACGCCAGGGATGCCGAACACGGTCTCAACACCGCGTTCTTCGAGTAGATCGACGAGTTGCTGGCCGCAGGACGTCATAGGATCGGCCGCTCGGCATACGATGCGAACCCGTGATTGGGGGCAGGCAACGATGCTCTTTCACAACCAAAAGATCGGAAGGCACCGGTGAGCAAAATAAATGGCGAGGAGGGCTTCATGGCCGAACAGTCTTTAAAACGATCACAAGAAAGCAAGATAGGGTTTACACACTCGGGGGCGCAAAATGAGGGGGACGCTCGATGAGGATTCGCGAGGCGATTGTACATCTCGATTCATATGTAGCGGGGCGCTCTGAGGCATCGGTTGAGCACGAGTTAGGTCTCACTGATGTAGTCAAGCTCGGGTCGAACGAGAGCCCGTACGGGCCGTTCCCGAGCGCGCTCGAGGCGATTGTTCAGCAGGCAAAAAGGCTCCATCGCTACCCAGAACTCGACTTCGAACTCGCCGAGATGCTGGCAGCCAAGTGGGATGTTTCGATTGATCAGGTGCAGCTTGGCAATGGCGCCGATCCAATCATTGGTTGGCTCTCGACCGCATACCTTGACCCCGGCGACGAGGTGGTCATGGCTACGCCGTCATTCGTCTCCTACCGCCTCGACGCGATCAAGATGGGCGCTCGACCGATAATGGTTCCGCTACGCGACGGTGCCCATGACCTCCCTGAAATGCTCGCCCGAATCACGCCGTCAACGCGGATTGTCTACGTATGCAATCCGAACAACCCGACCGGAACGATTGTTGATCGCGACTCCCTGACGGCATTCATCGAACAGGTGCCAGACGATGTGTTGGTCGTAGTCGACGAGGCGTATGCCGAGTACGTCGACGACCCGTCCTATCCCGAAGCAATCACCGAGTATTTCGCCAACCACCCGAACGTGGCGGTGCTGCGGACCTTCTCGAAGCTGTACGGACTGGCCGGCGTCCGAGTTGGCTACATGATCGCACATGAGTCTGTCGTGCGCGCCGTTGGCAAGATCAGGCACTACTTCGATGTATCGGACCTCGGACACGTCGCGGCGATGGCTTCGTTAGTCGACATCGCCGAGATTGAACGTCGCAAGAAGCTCAATAAGGAGGCCAAAACACTCCTCGAAAATCTGTACGACTCACTTGGCCTCAAACGTCTGCCGTCTCATACCAACTTCGTAGCCATCGAGGTCGACGACGCCAAAGCAATAGCGGACACTCTGCTCAACCGCGGCGTCATCACCAGACCGCTTTCAGGTTTCGGTGGCATGGATCTGCTGCGGGTGACCATTGGTTCTCCGCGAGAGATGGAGCGGTTCACCGAGACGTTCACCGAGGTGATCGCCAGCGCTCAACTGCGTCGGTGACCCGAGCTTCCACACATCGCGGATGGCATTGAACGATCACACCAGACGGGGCGATATCAGGAGCAATCGGTGAGCAGAATTCGAACAGATTTCGTCTGACGACAAAACTCCAGCCCGTTTCAGTTCTAACGAGCCCACGCGTTCCCGAGCGTTTTTCGCATCAGCGAAAAAGACTATTAGTGAGAAGGCCCTTCAGGTCCAACGAACGCCGAGTTCCCGTTAGTAAGCGCCGCGGGGCTGGCGGCTCAAAAGTTGGCGAGCCGTCGTGAAGCACAGTTTGATATCGCCGGGCAATGACCGAGTAGCGACATAACGCAGGTCGAGCACGATGCGAGCCTCAAACGGCAAATCACTGCGCCCACTAGTTTGCCACAAGCCGGTGAGACCGGGCCGCAGCGTCATGACAGTCTCGAGCGTTTCGCCGTAACGAAGCGCCTCCTCAAGCTGTTTCGGTCTCGGACCTACCAGGCTCATATCGCCCTTCAGCACATTGATCAGCTGAGGGAGTTCGTCAAGACTGCGCCGCCGCAAAAAGCGGCCAAGTGGCGTGAC
>RCMY010003721.1_pt1 | contig 13386 bp, 9 predicted proteins | sample 2041341 | NCBI WGS metagenome assembly RCMY01 (sample SAMN09708234, study PRJNA481090) | Marine sediment metagenome, whole genome shotgun sequencing project. | reverse complement strand
GTTGCATTGCTCACTGGCGATGGCGCTGATGCGATCGTGGCGCAGATCCAGCCGTTTCTCGAGTGATCCAGCCGTTCTCGTGTGAGAACGTGGCGAAGGGCTCCTACGCGGCGAGCAGCACCATCACCAACAGCATCGCGGCGATGAAGCCGACGAACAGCCACTCCATGCGGCTCCTGGTCAAGCGTTCGTTGCGAAGGTAGGTCTCGAGGATCTCGGATCGCCCAGCGGCTTCGAGGAGCTCGTGTTCCATCTCGCTGAGGCGATGCTGGCGGCCAGCGTTGGCCCGTCTGGCCAGGGCAAGCTGGCTGGTCAGCGCCTCCTGCTGGCTCTTCAAGTCAGAGAAGGCTGTTTCGGTGTCGCTGAGCTGTTGCTCCAGCGCTGCCCGGTCGACGTTGGGAGCTGCTGTCTCCTCATCGGTACTGGCGATGGGGTTCTTCAAACGAGCTCGGATCTTGCGAAGCTCGCTCGTCGAGTCTGGCTCGACAGGGGCGAGGATGCGCTCGATGGCGAGCAGGATGCTCTCGAGGTACGTGGTGTCGTCAGGGAGGTTGAAGTGTGCCCACAGGTTGCGAGCCTCGATCAGCTGCTCGACGAGCCGACGCAGATCCGTCGCGAACGTGTCGCTGAAGACCGGGCCCCAGAAGCGGCGCAACACCAGCAACTGGAAGAGCGGATCGGTCGCGCCGTGCTCGGTGGGTCGGCCCATTCGATTGGCGGCCGCTTCTGTCCACGAACTCTCATCTGCGAAATGCTCGTGCATCTGGGCATCGATGAACGGGCCCATACCGAGCGCGAAGATCTCGAAGGCCTCGGCCAACTGGCCGTGCCTGCTGACTCTGAGATCGGGGCGGAGGGATGTCATGGGTGCGTGCGGGGCTGCTTTCCATGTCGGTGGTTCCTCTTGGTATCGGCCAGAACCGGCTGTGGCTGAGGAGAATCTTCGGCCCGGGGACTCGCGAATCGGAGTTCAGGCGGAAACGCTCAAGTTTGCTGATGAACGGCCGTTCCCAGAGTTGTGAAGAAGACCCGACTCGCCCTGCACCCGGGGCAAGTGCTCCTGGCAGGCGTGATTGGCGCGGTCCTGTGGACCGCTGCGTTGTCGACCCTGGTCGGCATCTCGGGTCGCGAAACGGTCTTGGCATCCAGCGCTGGGTTCATCGGAGCTGCTGCAGGTACCTGTGGAGCGCTGATCCAGGCGCACCGCACCCGAGCAGCCCGGGGTGTTCTGGAACGAGCGGAGCATGAGGCGAACCACGATGGGCTGACCAACCTGTGGAATCGCAACGCGCTCATTCGCCAACTCGACGAATCGATTGTCTCCGCTCGTCAGAACGACACCGTTGTCGGTGTGCTGTTCCTCGATCTCGACCGCTTCAAGGTGATCAACGACTCGATGGGGCACGAGGCGGGTGACGAACTCCTTCGCATCGTGGCTGAACGGCTGCTGTCAACGGTTCGTGGCTCTGACGTTGTTGCCCGCTTCGGTGGTGACGAGTTCGTCGTCGTCGTCAGGGGCCTCCTCAACCAGAAGTCGGTCATCGCCGTCGTCGAGCAGATTCTCAACACCTTCGAGAAGCAAGTCTCGCTGTTTGGAGGTGCGCTGGTGATCTCGACCTCGATTGGCGTGGCGATCACCCGGACTGGCGAGACTCGTTGCGGCGACGACCTGCTCCGTGACGCCGACGCAGCGATGTACAAAGCAAAACGAAGCCGCTCCGGCTATGCGCTGTTCGATGACCAGCAGCGTGCCGAGGCCGTGGACCGGCTCGACATCGAGCGCGACCTCGTCAGGGCACTCGTCGAGAAGCAGCTGACCGTCTTCTTCCAGCCGCTTGTCGACGTGTCGACCAAGCGGCTCTACGCGTTCGAAGCCCTTGTGCGCTGGAACCACCCAACCCGCGGCTTGATCGGCCCCGGAGCGTTCCTCGGCGTGGCAGAAGAGACGGGCATGATGGCCGAGATCGGTGAGTACGTGCTTCGGGAGGCCACGGCACAGGCTGCGGTCTGGAACCACCTCAACCCCAATGCGCGCTCCGTGAAAATGAGCGTCAACATCGCCGAGCAACAGCTCATCGACAAGAACTTCCCCGAGACAGTGGAGGACGTGTTGCGTTGGTCAGGGTTGCCAGCAGAGCAGTTGGTGCTCGAGATCACTGAAGACGTGATCGTTGATCACCTCGACGGGGTCAGCATTCTCAACCGAATTCGCGACCTCGGGGTCTCGCTTGCCATCGACGACTTCGGCACCGGCCAGTCCTCACTCAGCTACATCAAGCAGTTCGACATGGTGTCCACCCTGAAGATCGACCAGGTCTTCGTGCGGGAAATGGGCGACGGCGATTCGAACCGAGCCATCATCGAAGCGGTTGTGGCCATGGCGAAAGCGCTCGACTTGCGGGTGGTTGCTGAAGGTGTCGAGACCATCGAGCAGGTCAATCAACTGCGTGCCTTTGGCGTCGACATCATGCAGGGCTATCTCTTCAACGCGCCCTTGGCGGCCAACGGAATCGATCCGGCGTCGTGGTTCGTCCCAGAGGCCCCACCACCAGAGCTGGTCGCAGCCGACGGCCTCTCGCCCCTCGACGTGGCGCGAGGTCTCACCGCCGCAGCGGTTGGTCAGCCGAGCGCTGCACCAATTGCGACTGGTGAGCTCCCTGTCGGTTTGCGTCATCGCCCCGCCCGTCGCGGCTGACGCGGTTTCTTCGCCGCGCTCGAGCGATCAGCTCGACTCGGCAACCGGCGGGGGAGCGACGAAGTCGATCAGCTCCTCCATTGCGCCGACGAGGCCCGGTTCGAGGTCTCGGTAGTTCCGCACTCGCTTGAGCATGGTTCGCCACATCACGCCGGACGGCCCGTCGAATCCGAGCGCCGCGCAGACACCGGTCTTCCAGTCGGTGCCCTTGGGGATCACCGGCCAGGCCGCAATGCCGAGGGTCGCAGGCCTGATCGCCTGCCAAACATCGACGTATGGATGGCCGGTGATCAAGACATCGGGGTGTCGAACGGTCTTCGCGATGTGTGTTTCTTTCGTGCCATCGATCAGGTGATCGAGCAAGATGCCGAGTCGGCGATTGGGATTGGGGTCGAAGGCCTGGACAACGGCAGCAAGGTCGTCTGCTCCATGAAGCGGCTCGACCACGATGCCTTCGAGGCGCAAGTCGGCGCCCCAGACTTTCTCGACCAGTTCGGCGTCGTGGATGCCTTCGACCAAGATGCGGCTCGGCAGCGCAACCCTCGCTTTGGCCTCGACCGCAACGCTGCCAGAAGCGGTCATGGTTGGTTCGGCCGGCGCTTTTGGTGCCTTGAACTGAACGAGGGTCACACTGGACCCCTTCACTGAGAATGCGCCGCGTTCGTTGCGGAGCGTCTGGCTTCGACCTTGGGTGTCGAGAATGGTGACCCAATCCGGCGTACATCGTTGCACGGTCCCGACGTAACCCGTCGAGCGATGGCGCACCAGCAGCCCCTTGGGAGCAGGCAGGTCTGGCCACGTCGGCTTACGCCGTCCCGGCCTGGGCTCATTCATGTCGAGGTCGCTCAGAATCCCGCTCACTTCTCGACCCTACTCAGTGCTGCTCTTCGCTCGGTGCTGCCCTTCACTCAGTGCTGCCCTTCACTCAGTGCTGCCTTCATCCGTGCTGTCGGGCGAGCGGTCGCTGTCGATCAGCCGATCTTCATCCAGACGGTGCACTGTTGACTGCAGCAGCGGGCGGATCGCCCTCACGAAGGCATCAGACATCAGTTGGTGGCCGACGTCATTGGGATGGAAACGGTCCTCGGCGACGCGGTCGAACACGCGGCCGGGTCCTGGTTCGCGCCACGGATCGACGAGGGCGAGATCCCGGTCGGTCGCCGCTTGTTTGAGGGCCCGATTGGTGAGGGCCACCCGTGACGAGCTTCCGGCGATGGTGGCCATCACGGTTGGCCGAGGGAGCCGGTCGGCGAGGTCTTCGACCTGATCCCGCAACTCGGTGACGTTTGTCCGGCCCCACAGAACGTCGTTGGTGCCAACACAAGCGGTGGTGATCGCAGGCCGATGGCCAGCAGCGACAAGGGCCTCGACGATCGGCGTGTGGAATTCCAGCGAGTCGCAGAGTCGCGCTCCTGACATCGCGAGGTTGATGACCCGCCAAGACGGATTCGTCTCGCGAAGGGCTTCGAGCGTGCGGCCGACCCAGCCGCTTTCTGCCGCCGAGGCCCCGATTCCGAGGCATGTCGAGTCGCCGATCGAGATCCAGAGCGGACCGTCGGCAACCAGTGCATTTTGGTTCTGGTCAGACCACCAGTTGGTATACGGATCGACCTGCTTGGCGACTCGGCGCACGCCTCGGACGACCAGACCAATGGCCCGAAGGCCACGACCGGAGGGGTTGACGACGAGTGGGGGGACCGAATCCACCGCCAGAGTCTGCCGTGCGTCGCGTCGGTCCGGGCCAGGCGCGCTGCTTGGGTCGGAGTCCGTAGCCTTGCGTCGGTGATCTTGTTCGATGCCATTGCTGTCGGTGTTTCTCGCCCGGACCGACCCCTCTTCACCGACATCTCCCTGACGATGGGCACTGGTGACCGTCTCGGGATCGTTGGCATCAACGGCACGGGAAAGTCGACATTGCTCCGAGTTCTGGCCGGTCGTCAGATCCCCGAGACCGGTGAGCTCCGTCCCGGCAGCGATGTTCGGATCGCGATGCTCGACCAAGACGCACCACTCCCCGCCGGGCTGGTGCTCGACGCCGTGACCGGCCAGGGCTGGTCGCCAATCGTTGCCGAGACGTGGGAAGCCGAGGCCGTGCTGACCAAACTCGGTATGGGCGACTTCTTCGATCGGCCGACTGATTCCCTCTCGGGCGGCGAGGCCAAGCGGGTCAGCCTCGCCCGAGCGCTCGTCGAGCCATCCGACCTCCTCATTCTCGACGAGCCCACCAACCACCTTGACGTCGACGGCATTGTTTGGCTCGAGGAGCGGCTTGCCTCGCACCGGGGCGGGCTGCTGCTGATCACCCACGATCGTCACGTGCTCGAGCGGCTGGTCAACCGGATGCTCGAGCTCGATCGAGGCACTGCCTTCGTTCACGAGGGGACGTACTCCCAGTATCTCGAGGCCAAGGCTGATCGCGCCGTGAAGGCTGATGAGGCCGATGCGGTTCGACAGAACCTCGCCCGATCCGAGTTGGCGTGGTTGCGGCGCGGCGCAAAAGCCCGTTCCACCAAGCCCAAGTATCGCGTCGAGGCGGCAAAGGCCCTGATTGGCGAGAAGAAGCAGGGTGCAGCCCGGCCCTCGGGACTACATCTGGAGTTCGAGACCCCCCGACTCGGCGACATCGTGATCGAACTCGAAGGGGTGAGCGCAACGGCCCCTGACGGTCGGCAGCTGTTCTCTGGCGTCGATCTTGTGCTCGACCGTCGGGAGCGCCTTGGAATCGTTGGCCCGAACGGGTCAGGTAAGACCACGCTGGTGGATCTCATCGCCAAGCGCACCGAGCCGCAGGTCGGCACGGTGCGGTGGGGGACCACGGTCGAGCTGGCCTACTACGACCAGCACGGCACCGAGCTCGACCCGAACGCACGAGTGCGAGAAGTCGTCGCCGGTCCGAATCGACAGCCGGATTGGACCGACGCTCGGCTTCTCGAGGCGTTCTGGTTCGACGCCGATGCGCAATGGGCTGAGGTTCGGACCCTTTCCGGTGGCGAACGCAGACGGCTCCAGCTCATGCAGATATTGGCTTCGAAGCCAAACGTCCTGCTGCTCGACGAACCGACCAATGATCTCGACCTCGAGACCCTGCGATCGCTCGAAGACTTCCTCGAGGACTGGCCCGGCGCGGTTGTGGTGGTGAGCCACGATCGAGCGTTCATGCGCCGCGTTGTGGCCGACGCACTCGTCATCGATGGACAGGGCAACGCGACTCGCTGGCCAGGCGGCTTCGATGCGTGGGACGAGCATCGTCGAGCGACCCGAACCGCAGGGTCGTCCGGCGGAACCTCGGCGCTCGCGGTAGGGAAGCGCCAGAAGAAGGGCGACACCCGAGCCACGGGCAGTGGCCAGAGCCCCAACACAATCCGCAGCTCGATTCGCACGAGTGAGAAGAGCATCGCCAAGCTAGAGAAGAAGAAGACGCAGTTGCTGGCTGACCTCGAAGCTGCCGCCGTCGGATCAGAAGCGGGCGATCACGAGACGCTCACGAAGCTGGGTGCCGATCTCGTGGTGATCGACAGCCAGATCCAAGCGACCGAGATCGAGTGGATGGAGCTCTCCGAGGAGCTCGAGACCATGCTCGGCTAACACCGGCCGCTTCTCTCGCCAACGGCGGTGCTCGCCGCGGGCCCGCAACATCCCGGCGTTCGCCAGGGAGTGCGGGAAGTGAGAGGATCAGCCGATGACTGACAGCTCGATCTCTCTTGACGCCGCGACGACCGAACTTCCCGAAGTCGATCCTGATCTCCTTCCGCTCGCTGCGTTCACGGTGTACTCCATCAAGCAAGGCGAGATGTTGGCCGTGATGATGCAACTGGGCGACCGCCTTGGTTTGTTTCGATCGATGGCTCACGGCCGGCCGGCCACATCGGCGGAGATCGCCACGATGGCAGGAATCAAGGAGCGATGGGCTCGGGAGTGGCTGTACGCGGTGTCAGCGGCCGGCGTCGTGACCCACGCGCGTGAAGACGATGTCGAAAAGTTCCACCTGAGCGCCGAGATGTCGGCGATCGTCGGCCAGCCAGACCACCCCTCCTACGCCGGTGCAGTCTTTGGTGCACCAGTCTCAGACGCCACGATCAATCGTCTCGTCGAGGCGTTTCGGAGTGGTGTGGGCTTCGGCTGGGGTGACCATGGTGGCGATACGGCCCATATGCAGGCGTCGATGTCGGCCGGGCGCCAGCAGCATTTCCTCGTCCCTGTCGTTTTGGCTTCGGTGGAGGGCTTGGTCGAGCGGTTGGAGTCAGGCATCCGAGTCGTGGATGCCGGATGCGGCAGCGGCGTTGCATCGTGCGTGATGGCCGAGAGTTTTCCGAACTCGACGTTTGTTGGCATCGATCCATCGCTGCACGCCATCGCTGCGGCTCGGGCCAAGGCTGATCAACTCGGACTGTCGAATCTCAGCTTCGAGGAGCACACTTTCGAAGACCTCGAGGCTGGCTCGGTCGATTTCTTGCTGACGCTCGATGTGCTCCACGACATCCCTCGTCCTGCAGACGCTGTCAAGGCAGCTCATGCAGCACTGGCTGACGATGGCGTCTGGTTGGTGGCCGACATCAAGGCATCCGAAACCTTCGAACAGAACAGCCGGAACCCGATGATCGGGCTCTTTTATTCCATGTCGGTCGTGTACTGCATGAACTCGGCATTGTCGGAGCCCGATGGCGCCGGCCTCGGGACTCTTGGCATGCATCCGGAACGGTTGCGGGGCATGGTCGAGGCGGCAGGTTTCGGTGGCTTCGAGTACCGGCAGTTCGAAGAAGACGTGAACAATCGGTACTTCGAGATTCGACCGTGAGCGACGAACCGGGCCATCTGTCTGACAACACCGTGCTCCGGGGAGCCGAGCTTTCGCGACTGCGAGGGTTGGATGCCAGGAAGTGGTCTCGCGACGGCGACGATGTGCTGCCGGTCTGGGTGGCCGATATGGACTTCCAGAGTCCCGATTGCGCGCTCGATGCGATGCGTCGCGTCATCGATCGCGGCGACATCGGATACAACTTTCGCGCTACCGAGGCGTTGCCAGAAGCGTTTGCGGCATGGCAAGAGCAGTTGCACGGCTGGCGGCCAGATCTTGATCGTCTGGTGCTGTTCGACGATGTGCTCCACGCGCTGCAGTTCACGCTCTGGCATATGACCGAGCCAGGCGATGGGGTGGTGCTGTTCACCCCGATCTACCCACCGTTCCGCAAGATCGTCGAAACCAGCGGGCGGCGCGTGGTCGAATGCCCGCTCGCTCCAGAAACGGATCGTCTCGACCGGGCAGTGCTCGAAGCGACCATCGATGACCGCACCACTGTGGTGCTCTGGTGCAACCCGCACAATCCGACCGGGCGAGTCTTCGACGATGCTGAACTCGAAGCGCTCGCCGAGGTCGCCGCCGCTCGCGATCTCTTGGTGTTGAGCGACGAAGTCTGGGCCGACATTGTGCATCCAGGGGCGACCCATCGACCAGCCGCCACCGTGCCTGGGTTGGCCGAGCGTGCCGTCACCGTGTCGTCTGCGAGCAAGTCGTTCAACCTCGCTGGACTTCGATGTGCCGTGGCCCACGTGGGCTCTGACCCGGTGAGGGAGATGCTCGAAAGCCAGCCAGACCGGTTGCGCGGCCACGTCAACACCCTCGCAGCTGAGGCAACCGTCGCCTGTTGGGAGCAAGGAATGCCATGGCTCGATGCCATGCGCCAACACATTGGTTCCCAGCTGGATCACCTCGGGGCCCGTCTGGCGGCCGAGGCACCAGCGATTGGCTGGCGTCGACCGCAGGCCACATATTTGGCATGGCTGGACGGACGCGCGTTGGGCCTGCCCGGCGAGTTCTCGGATCACTTGCGAGACCAGGCAAAGGTGGCGCTGTCGCCTGGTCTCGACTTTGGAGCGATCGGTCAGGGCCATGCCAGGCTCAACGTCGCCACCAGCCGAGCCATCCTCGATGAGGCCATCGATCGTCTGTTGTTGGTTGCGGTTAGTTGATGTAGGTAAATACTTTCGTTTACACTTGTTGCATGCTACATGCTGACAAACGCGATCCAGGAGTCAACTTCCGAAAGGGTGATGGCGGTGAATGGTCGGTGGCGACGTCGGTTGGTGCGGCTGACGTCCGGCTGCATGGAGCGGTGGTGCATCTCGCTGCTCGCGGGGAGCAGATCGACCTCAGCCAGCCCGGATGTGCCGCGTCTGGACGTCGGCGTCGTCCAGACCCAGCAGGCCGGCTGACGGCGCTGCGACCAGCCGTGGCAGCGATCGACGCACCCGACCCGATCGACCTCGTGGTCGATCTGCCAGACGTCAGCAGCGCGGCGGGCAACTTTCCACTGGCCACGGTCGCGACAGCTGGCATCACCGCAGCGGTCGCTGCCTTGTTCTTCTCGCCGATCTTCGCTCTGCTCGCGGGCGTTTCAGCGATCGCCGTGATCGGGCGCTGGTCTGGTTCGATCCTCGCCCATCGCCGAAGCAGGCAACGGCGGGTCGACGCAGGGGCAGCGGCCGCAGTCGTGTGGGCGGAAGCCGTGGGTCACTGGGCTGACGCTGAGCAGTGTGCTCGGCACCAGGGCTCGCTGACTCCTGCGAAACTCATAACGTTGCTCGGAGGCGAGTCGTCGCCTTGGTGGGAACGCCTCGACGACGGTCAACCTCTGGTGCTGTCACTCGGGCTGGGGTCGCTCGAGGTCCAGGTGAGCGTCGAAGATGACAAGCGCGTCGAGCAGATCGTCTCGCGTCGCGATCGTCGAACCTGCCTGGACTCGGTGCCGATCGTGATCGGGCTCGAGCCTGGACTTGCAGTGTGTGGCGATCGTTCCGAAACGCTGGCCGCCGCTCGTTGGTTGGTCAGCTCGGCGGTGAGCCGGGTGGGGCCAGCAGACCTCGGTGTTGTCCTGGTGACCACTGCCGATCGTGTCATCGAATGGGATCAGCTGAAGTGGTCGCCATCGCTGGCTGCGTGTGTTGTTGTGGATGAGGATCGCGAGGATGCGCTGTCTGACGCTCTCGAACGAGCCGGGCGCGGCGGTGCCGGAGCCGAGCGGTCGGTGCTGGTCGTGGTGGACGGAGCGGAACCGACTGGTTCTGGCCTGCTCGCTCGAGTCCTGTCCGGGCGAGCCGAACGAGCCATGTTGCTGTGGATGGGCTCATCCGATGATGTGCCGGCTGGCTGTCGATCAAGCGTGTCGATCGCTGCTGACGGCCGGGCAGTGCTTGATCACCTCGATCGCGCCGCAGCACCAGCTCAAGCGATGGGTTGGTTTGGCTTGTCGTCAGCTGAATGGAGTGGGGCGATGCGGTGGCTGGCTCGATTCGATGATCCTGAGTGCGTCGCCGCCGGTCAGGGCCTGCCGCCATCAGCTGCGCTGGCTGATCTGGTCGCGTCGTCGCTTCCCTGCACAGGCGACGGGGAGTCTCGGTTCGCTGCGTCGCTCCAACGCCAGTGGGCAGCGGCCTCGATGCAGCAACTCATCGCCCCGATCGGCCTCGACCACGAAGGGCTGGTCGAGATCGACCTCGTCGCGGACGGTCCACACATGCTCGCAGCTGGAACCACGGGTGCTGGCAAGAGCGAATTGTTGCGGACACTCGTTGTCGGGCTGGCCACCGAACAGCCGCCGGAGGTGGTCTCGTTCGTACTCGTCGACTTCAAAGGGGGTGGGGCGTTCGATGTCGTTGCTTCGCTTCCCCATGTCGCTGCCGTTGTCACCGACCTGGACCCCGGTGAGGCCAGTCGGGCGCTGCGGGGACTGCGAGCCGAGATCCTCGATCGGGAGCATCGTCTGCGAGACATGGAGATCAGTGATGTTGGCGAGGTCGACCGGACCCACTCGCGAGCGTTCGGTCGGTTGGTCGTGGTCGTTGACGAGTTCGCCGCTCTGGCCGACGAGCTTCCGGACTTTCTCGATGGGCTTGTCGACATCGCCCGCCGGGGTCGGTCGCTCGGGGTCCACCTGGTCTTGGCTACGCAACGGCCCTCTGGGGTGGTGACCGGTCAGATCCGGGCAAACACCAACCTTCGGCTGTGTCTTCGCGTGCAGGACCGCAGCGACAGTATCGACGTCGTCGACGACCCGATCGCGGGTCAGTTGCCGTCGATTCCGGGGCGAGCGGTGCTGCGCCGCGGTGGCGGTCGCTGTCAGCAGTTGCAAGTCGCTCAGGTCAGCGGTGAACGAAACCGTCGGACCGTCGAGCCATTTCACGTGCATCCATCAGTTCCACTCACTGGCGTCGAGCAAACCGTGGTGTGGGCCGTGACCGATTCGCTCGATGCGATCGGTGGCGAAGACCCGCTGTCGGCCTCGCTCGTCGATCGCGTCGTCGAGGCCAGCAGGGGAACTCAGCGCGCGAAAGCACCGTGGACGGCGGCTCCGCTTCATGCCTCGTTCCCGATCGTGTTCGATGCCGCGTCGGCAGGCAGTCTCTCGACCGGAGGCGCCATCGGACTGGTCGACGACCCGGATCGTCGGATGGTCACCCCGTTGTGCTGGCGCCCGGAGGTCGACGGGCTGCTGGTGGTCGGTGCCGACGAGAAGCAGATTGCTGAGACTGCGTCGACCGCTGTCGCCGCCATCCTCGATCTCGATCGGTCGTTGCCCACGTTCATCCTCGACGGAGACCGCGCTGGCTCAGCGCCGCTGGCGAGGCTCGCCGATCTCGACCCGGTGATCGACACTGTTGGCATCACTGAACCGGAGCGATTGCTGCGAGCGGTCGAACAGCTCGAGCGAACCAATGAGCCGCGCATGGTGGTGATCCACAACTGGGGCGCTGTTGCCGATGCGCTGGTCGGCATCGCAGGGCCGCTCGGGGCCGAGCGCTTGAGCAAGCTCGTTCGACGAGCCGGCACGCCGGGAATGGCCATCGTGGTGACCGCTCGCTCAGACCGTGATGTCCCGCAGCGAGCCAGCGGCTCACTCGGGTGTCGTGTGGTTCATCGGTTGGCAGACCCCGCTGGGTTCTTGTCGTTCGGGCTGCGGCCCGCAGAGCTCGGATCTCTCGACGGCCCTGGGTTCGTGGATCCTGCTTCCGGCCTCGTCGGTGTGATCGCGGAACTCGACGCTGCATCCATCGCTTCGCTCGCCGTTCGCGTCGAGAGCACCGAGGCTCACGTTTGGCCTCAGCCGGTCCGGGTGCTCGGGCCTCGCGTCGATCGAGCGGCCCTCCCACCGGCGGAAGCGCTGGGCAAGGGGTGGCGCGTGCCAGTCGGACTCGATGTCGACATGGCACCGCATTGGATCGTGGTCACCCCTCAGCGGCCGGTCGTTGTGCTCGCACATCCTGGCGGTGGTCGCACCACGGCACTCGGCACGATCTCGGCTGCGCTTGGGCACCCGCTGTGTGTGATCGACGATGCGGATTGTCTCGAAAACGCAGAGTTGATCGAGCGGATTGCCGAGGCGGAGCGTGGCGGTTGTGCACTGTTGGTCGGATGTACGCCGGCCCACGCGAAGCGCTTTGGGAACGCAGTCTCCGAGCTCATGCAGCGCTCCACGGTGATGTTGCTCAACCCGAGCAGAAGCGAGGGCGATCTGGTCCGCCTGGTTGTGCCTGACCTCACCGAGGAGCCAGTTGGTCGTGCGGTGTCGGTCGATCGGGGTCGAGCCACCATCGTGCAAATCGCCGCGTGAGGTTTTGCCTCAGTTGGAACCTGAGGGAGCTGCGGTGCCGGGCGCTGCGCAGAGGTAGGCGTTCGAGACGTTGCCGCCCCAGCAGCCACCGGTGATGTCCGGGGCAACTTGCTCGATGTACTCGGGTGATTCGGAGAAGAGGGCCATGACCTCACCACGAGTTGTTCCTGTGTTCATCTGTCCGAGCCAGTGCTGGAGCCCTCCCGCATCGGGGGACCGATCCAGGACGTTCTGATAGACGAGGTCAAGGAACTGAGCGTTTGTCAGGCCATCGCCGTAGGTCTGTCGGAATTCGTCCGAGTCGGCGAAGTAGCTCGACGTTTGCCAGAGGTCCAGGCCGTCGATGGACCTTTGGTTCCAGTAGGCCCAGCCTCCGGTGTCGGGGGCACGATCAAAGTAAGCGGAGTAGAGGCGAGCCACCTGGAAGCGGTACCAGGTCTCTGGCGTTGCCTGATCAATCGCTGGTTCGGCTGATGCCGGGGTGAGACCTCTGAGCTCGGCGGCCAGACGGAAGCGAAGCGTGGAGCCATCGCACGCCACACCGGTTGTGGAGTAGAGGGCATCCGATTGGTCGAGTTGGGCGACGTTGGCCCAAGACGAGCGGGCGGTTGTGTATCCGTTGCCGTTGACGGGCTGGAAGGCCACATACCCTTCGCTGGCCCACGAGCTGGTTGTGGTGCACTTGACCGAGACCTGGGCATGGGTTGCGGTCGGTGAGTACATGGCTTCGTTGTGCCCGCTCGTGCTTCGAGTCCACGCTCCAGCGGCTTCGACGACGGCTGATCCGGAGCTGAAGCTGCCGTAGATGTTCTCGTAGTGGTTCGAGGGAATGCACTCGCTGTAGTGGCGGAAGTTGTTGTTGCTCACAATCGACGCCACCGAGCACTGCGCTCCGGACCGGTCGGCTGAGGCGGTCAACGGCGCAAGATTCAGGAGCTGCCGTTGCAGATTGACCTGATGCAGCAGCACCGATGATGCTTCGGCTTCACTGAGCGTCTGGCCGTTCTCGAAGCCCCATGGGTTGTAGACGGCGGCGTCGGCCCCCGTTGCCGCAGACGCAGCTGGTGGCTGCTTCGTCGCTGTATC
>RCMY010003720.1_pt1 | contig 13387 bp, 11 predicted proteins | sample 2041341 | NCBI WGS metagenome assembly RCMY01 (sample SAMN09708234, study PRJNA481090) | Marine sediment metagenome, whole genome shotgun sequencing project. | reverse complement strand
GGTCGTGATCTCGCCAAGGTCGACCTGTCCCTCGTTCCCTCGAAACTGGAGGTGGACCGGTCCGGGCGATCCAGTGGTCGCGACACGAAACGCCTGACGCACCATGTCGGGAATGCGGTCGGCATCGTCGACGGTGGCGTTCATCTTCGTGACCGGCTCGAAGGCTGGCACGTCGTCGACCTCTTGGTAGACCTTGCGGAACTTCGTCGACGGATCACGACCGCCGGTGAAGGCAATGACCGGCGAATGCGCGAGGTGCGCGTCGCGCAACCCCGCGGCGAGGTTGAGCGCACCGATCACTTGAGCCATGCACACACCCGGCCGACCACTCGCTCGCGCGTAGCCGTCAGCCATGTACGCCGCCGACTTCTCGCTGTGCGGCCGGACGCGTTTGATTTCGGTTTGTCGTTCGAGCTCGACCATCGTTCGACGCAGGACGGCAGGCACGTGGAAGATGTGGCTCACGCCATATCCCTCGAGCATTCGGGCCAGTGCTTCTCCGCCGAGGGTCATGATGTCGGAAGGCGAAAGGTCGCCACACCACTTGTCGTCACGATCTCTTCTCCTTCATTACCTTCTGCGTTGTTGGTCTTCTTCACCCACAGGTCGACGCTGAACGTGCCGGCATCGTTGTCGACGTCGGTCACGGTTCCACCACATGTCAGCGAGTCGCCGAGGTAGGCGGGGCTCGAGTGCCTGTACGCGATTTTCATCAACTCCGCCGACGGTCCGAGCCACCACTGCACGGCCTGGATCATGTACGTGCCTTGAAGCGGGCCGTGCACGAGCAAACCCGGGTGGCCGTCATGTTCGGTAGTGAAGGGTAGGTCGTAGTGAATGCGGTGCAACAACCATGCCGATGCGCTGAACGTGAACAGGTCGACCGCGTCCGGGTCGCGCTGTTGGATCGGGATCTCGGTGCCCTCGACGATGTTCATCGGTAGATCCTCGTGAACTCTTCGGTCATGACGAGTGCGCCGTCCTGGTTGGTGAATCGGAACTCCTGGACCACGAACACCAGGTCGCCAGATCGACCGGATTTTTCGTAGATGTCGACGATTCGTTTCTCGAGCGTGATCGTGTCGCCAGCCACGATCGGCACGCCCATTTCGAGCTTCGTCTCCCCCGCCATTGCGCGGGTCGTCTCGACCGGCGGCACATCCTCGCTCGACGATCCGTCGGGCTCGAGATCGCGACGGTCGCGAAGGTTCGCGGCCTGCATGCGAATCGTGTACGGGAAATATGGTGGAGCGACGACGTCGGCGTGTCCCGCTGCGCGAGCAGCGCCTGCGTCGTAGAAGATGGGGTTGGTCTCGCCGATCGCTCGGGCGTAGCGGGCGATGTCGGTTGCACCAACCGTCACCTCGTAGGGGTCGAATGGTTCGTTGGCCCACGCTCGGGCCTCGTCGGTGAGCAGTCCCATCAGATGCCCATCGTCTTCGCGATGATGTTCTTTTGTATGTCGGACGTGCCAGCTCCGATGACTCCCAGGCGTGACTCGCGGAAGTGGCGCTGGAGGTCGTACTCCATCGTGTAGCCATATCCGCCGAGCACCTGCAGGCCCTCGTCGGCCACATGTTTGTACGCCTCGCAGGCGTAGAGCTTCAAGATCGCTGCGTCGCGCACCGTTGCCTCACCCTTGTCGAGCAGCGCCGCGTATCGGTACGTCAGCATCTCGGAGATTTCGGTTTGCATCTGCATCTCGGCCAAACGGTGGCTCACCGCCTGGAACTTCGCGATCGGGCGCCCGAACTGCTCGCGTTCCTTCGCGTACTCGAGTGCATCGGCCAGGGCCGACTTGGCTGCGCCGGTGCGTGCGGCTGAAAGACAGAGCCGCTCGTAGCGAAGGTAGACGGCGTTGTCGTTCCAACCATTGTGCAGTTCGCCGAGCATGCGGCTCTTCGGCACTCGGACGTCGTCGAAGAATACGTGTGCGGTACCGAGCGGCCAGTGACCGAGCGTTTCCATTGCGGTCCACGTGATGCCGGGAGCGTCGGTGTCGACGACGAACAACGTGATCCCGTGATGCTTTTTCTCGCCGGTGGCCGTTCGCGTCGCGACAACGTCCAAATCGCTCGCCTTGAACCCAGAGGTGAAGACCTTCTGACCGTTCAAGATGAAGTCATCGCCATCCTCGACCGCAGACAAGCTGATCGCTGCGGCATCGGACCCGGCTTCGGGTTCGGTCAGGCCGAAACACACCGTCGTCGAACCATCGGCAACCTTCGGGAGCACCGCACGCTTGAGCTCCTCTTGACCATCACGTCCGATGGCCAGGCCACCCCAGGTGACGGCACGGAACACCCAGAACGCAAGATCGAGGAACGCCTTGCCGAGCTCCTCGAGCAAGATCGCGACCTCGATCGCTCCTCCACCACCTCCGCCGTACTCGGTCGGGATGTTGATGCCGAGCCAGCCGAGCTCGCCCAGCTTGTCGTATACCTCTCGCGGAGGACGTCGTTCGGTGTCGCACTCGCGAACGTACTCTCGACTGATCTCGCGACGACAGAAATCTCTCACCGCCTCCCGGAACATCTCCTGCTCTGGCGTGAACTCGACCAACAATGGAAGGACTCCTTCTCATCTGCGACTCGTCGCAGCATCATCTGCCACTCGCCGTTGACACTCTCCTGAACGTGAGCATAGGGTCTGACTCAACTCACGCGCCACTGTCTTGATGAGCAAGACGGTCGGCAAATGCTCAAGGGAGCGCCACACGATGACCACACCTGACATCTCGACCGTCCGAGCACTGTGCGACAAGGTCTCGAACTGGGGTCGGTTCGGCGATGACGATGAAAAAGGAACGATCAACCTGCTCTCGCCCGAACATGTCGTGGCTGCGGCACAGCTGGTCAAATCGGGTCGCACCATCTCGATGGCGCTCCCGTTCGACGCCGATGGACCCCAGAACGGCGGGCTCGGACGTTTCAACCCGATCCACCTCATGATCCGCGACGGCGCCGACGCAATCGCTGGCACGTCGATCAGAGATTTCTATGGCGGCGTCGACAAATACTTCCGCGGCACCGACGACATCGTGATCATGCCGCTGCAATGTGGCACACAATGGGACGCTCTCGGCCACGTCGTGTTCGAAGACGTGATCTACAACGGGTACTCCGCCGACCAGGTCAGTAGCAAAGGTGCGATGAAGAATGCGGTCACGCAGGCGTGCGACAGCATGGTTGGCCGTGGCGTACTGCTCGACATTCCTCGTGCGAACGGCGTCGAATGGCTCGAGCCCGGGTATGCCATCGGCGCCGCAGACCTCGATCGTGCCTGCGATATGGCCAATCTCGAGGTTGGTCCGGGCGATCACGTCTTCATCCGCACCGGAGCAATGACACAGTGTCGAGCGCAAGGGAACTGGGGAAACTACGCCGGCGGTGACGCTCCCGGGCTCGGCCTCGACAGCGTCGAATGGATCGCCGAACGAAACATCGTGGCGATGGCGACCGACACGTGGGGATTCGAGGTCCGACCCAACGAGACCCCAGACGTTGCGCAGCCGCTGCACCTCATACTCATCACCCACATGGGCCTGTGGCTCGGCGAAATCTTCGACCTCGACCCCATTGCCGACGACTGTGCCGCAGACGGGGTCTACGAATTCATGTTCTGCGGTCCCCCACTACCGTTCAGTCGAGCGGTCGGTTCGCCGCTCAACCCGATGGCCATCAAGTAGGAGAATCCCATGCTCATGCAACCAATGCGCTCAATGATCTTCACCCCCGGCCATCGTCACGACCTGGTCGCCAAGGCAATCGCATGCGGCACCGACGCTGTCATCGTCGACCTGGAAGATGCTGTCGCGCTCGAAGAAAAGCCCGCAGCACGCGCTGGGCTGAAGGAACTGCCGCCATCGGACATCCCGATCTACGTCCGCACCAACGCCATCGAAACCGGCCTCATGTGGGACGACGTCGTCGCTGCCGGCCAGGCAGACATCGACGGTCTTGTCATTCCCAAAGCAGAATCCGCCGACGTGCTGCGCGAGATCGATGGGGCCCTACGCGCCCTCGAGATGTCGGCGGGACGCGAGGTCGGCTCGATCACGGTCATCCCGCTCATCGAGAGCGGCATCGGTGTTCGGGCGACGTTCGACATGATGTCGATCGGTGGGCGTTTCGAATCGATACTCTTCGGCGGCGGCGAACAAGGCGACCTCGTTGCCGACCTCGGCGTGGAATGGACGCCCGAGGGAACGGGCCTGATGCACTCCCGAGCGCAAGTGCTCATGGACTCGCGCGCTGCTGGATGCCAGCACCCGATGGAAGCGGTGTTCATGGACTTCCGAAATCTCGACGCATTGCGGGTCGAGTGTGAGCTCGCGCGCACGCTCGGCTACGTCGGCAAGGTCGCCATTCACCCTGCGCAGATTCCCGTCATCCACGACGTGTTCACGCCGTCGGCCGAAGAGGTTGCGCACCACCGCCGCATCATCGAAGAGTTCGATGCCGCGCTTGCCGAGGGCAGCGCCTCGATCCAGGTCGACGGGAAGATGGTCGACTACGCCGTCGCCCGGGTCGCACGTGTTGTGCTGGCCCGAGCAGAACTCGCCGACCGGGCAGCCGCTAGAGGCGCCAGCGCGTCACACGATCCGAATATGTCCGATTGATGCAAGGGGAAGAACATGTCACGAAGCAGATACATCGACGGCGGGGTCGGTATTGCCATCATTGGTTCGGGAGGAATCGGCACGCTGCGAGCCCAGATCTGCCACCGCCACCCAGCGATCAAATTTCTCGGGGTCTGCGACGTCATCGACGAGAAAGCATCGACGCTTGCTGCAGCCTGTGACGCCGACGCCTGGACGACGAACGCGATGGAGCTTGTCAACCGCCCGGAGGTCGATTGTGTGATCGTTGCGTCGACCGAGAACGCCCACTTCGATCCAGCGATGGCCGCCATACAAGCAGGCAAACACGTGCTGATCGAGAAGCCGCTGACGATCGAACCCGACGAGGCCGAGAAACTCCTCGTGGCGGCCGAGGAATACAGCGTCTTCGTCTACACCGGATTCACCCAGCGCTTCCGCCGGCGTTACCTGTCGATCAAGGAGAGCATCGAGAAGGGCTACATCGGCGACATCACCAGCGCGAAGGCGTCGATCTATCTCACGCAGGCTGTTGCGCGCGCCGTGATCTCCCGAGCGCCGACGACCACGCCGTCCATCAACACGATGACGTATCTCGTCGACCTGCTCACCTGGTTCTCCGGCAAGCGACCCATCTCGAGCTACGCGGCTGGAGCGAAAGGCATGTTCTACGAGGAGTTCGGGGCACTGGACTCGACGTGGACCGTGCTCACCTACGAAGAGGGAATGGTCGCCACCCTCGGCGCCAGCTGGGAGGTGCCGGTGTTCTGGCCAGCGAACAACGCGTCGCTCGAGTTCGAGGTCTTCGGACGTGAGGGTTCGGTCAGCGTGAAGGACGATCATCGCGACATGATGATCGCGTCGAACAAGAAGATGCCCGGTCCATACACGCCCGACGTCGATATGCACGTCGCGACGTTCGGGAGCAACATGCCCGGTGATTGGGCGCTCGGCGAACACTTCGGCGCGATGCAAGAAGAAACGCATGCCTTCATCAACAGCGTTGGTCAACGGCGTCAGGACAGGATCTTGGCCACCGGTCGCGACGGATTCGATGTGTTGAAGATCTCCCGGGCAATCGATAGGTCGGCGAACACCGGCGAGGTCGTCCCAATCACCTGGGCGACCTGAGGCGGCTGAACATGGTGACATCAATGCTCGAAGGCATCACGATCATCGAACTCGGGGGTGTCATCGCTGGCAACTTCGGCCAGGTTATTCTCGCCGACCTCGGTGCCGAGATCATCAAGATCGAACCCAAGACCGGCGACACGGCTCGCAACGCCAGCATGGCGGCGATCGAGGGCGAGAGCGCAATACACCTCTTCATGAATCGTGGTAAAAAAAGTGTGTCGCTCGACCTAAAAACGGCCGAAGGCCTCGAGATCTTGCACCGACTGGTCGAACAAGCCGATGTCGTCATCGACAACTTTCGCCCTGGGGTCCTGACCCGCCTAGGAATCGACCACACATCGCTGAAGGCGATCAAGCCCGACATCATCACTGTGAGCATTACTGGATTCGGCGAGACCGGCCCGCTGAAGGACAAGCCAGCATTCGATCTTGTCATCCAGGCCTACAGCGGCCACATGTCGATCACGGGTGAAGCCGATGGCCCGCCCGCTCGAGTGGGGGCACCACTGGCCGACATGTCCGGGGCGGTCTATGGGTGCATCTCGATCCTGGCAGCACTCGTCGGTCGCGGACTTCATGGCACTGGTGCTCATGCCGATGTCGCGATGCTCGACTCGATGGTCCACCTACTGGCCTACGACGCGCTGAGTTATCTGACCGCTGGCTCTGAGCCCCAACGCCACGGGTCGGCCCACGCCCACATCGTTCCGTGGCAGGCCCTTCAGTGTTCCGATGGTTTCGTCGTGGTCGCGGCGCGAGACGAGAAGTTCTGGAGGAATCTCTGTGACGCCATCGAGCGGCCCGATCTCAAGACCGATGAACGGACTTCGAGCAACGCAGCCCGACTGATTCATCGTGACTGGCTCGTTCCGCAACTCGAGGAAGCGTTCAGAAAGAAGACCCAAGCTGAATGGGTGCAGATACTCGATGAGTTCGATACACCGTCGGCGCCGGTCAATACGTTCGACACGTTGTTCGCCGACCCTCAGGTGCAGGCGCGAGAAATGATTCAGCACTACGAACATCCAACAATCGGTGACGTTCGGTATCAACCGAGCCCGATGAAGATCGATGGCTACAAGTTTCCGAATGCGCATGCACCGATGCTCGGCGAACACACAGAGATGATTCTCACGGAGCGACTCGGCTACACATCTGCGCGCGTCGAAGAGCTCGACGTCGAGGGTGTCGTGAAAGTGTGGAAGCCAGATGGCTGATCTCACCGCGCTGCTGGCGCCGAGATCTATTGCGATCGTCGGGCTGTCCGCCGATCCGGCCAAACACGGACAACGCGTCCTGACCAACATGCGCCGGGTTGGGTTCGATGGACAGATCTGGGGCGTACACCCCCGCTGCCCCGACATCGAGGGGGTTGAGATGTTCGCCTCCATCGCCGCTCTGCCCGATGCTCCCGACGTCGTCATTTCGGCCGTCCCCGCTGCCGCCGTCGGGCAGGTGGCCCGAGAAGCCGGGCACAAGGGAGCGAAGGCCGTCATCGTTTTTGCGGGCGGATTCGCAGAGGCCGGACAGACCGGCGGGCGACTTCAAGACGAACTCCTTCGAGCGTCATCAGAAACGAACGTGCGAATTCTCGGTCCGAACTCGGGCGGTGTGATCACACCGTCAGCCGGTGTCGCTATGAGCTTCTTGACATGCCTCGACCGACCGGCATCCGAGATTCGATCTGGGCCGGTCGGGCTCGTCACCCAGAGCGGAGGCATGGGTAGCTACGTCCACAACCTCGCTGCCGCAGCCGGAGACGGACTCGCAGCCTCGATGTCGACGGGAAACGAAGCCGACCTGGGAGTCGCCGACGGGATCGACGCGCTCGCGGAAATGGACGAGGTCCGAGCGATCGCCGTGATCCTTGAGACAATCCGCGATGGTCGAGCGTTCATGAACGCAGTGACCAGGGCTCATGACGCAGGAAAGCAGGTTGTCGTGACACGCATTGGTCGTTCTGACCGCGGCCGACGATTGATGACCACACACACCGGCGCGCTGGCCAAACCCGAACGAGTTCTCGGCGGAGTGCTCGATGAGCTCGGAGTTGTTGTTGCCGAGACCCCTGCGGAAATGTTCGAGGTTGCGAGTGTTGTGGCGAGAACGCGCAAACCATCAGGATCTCGTGTTGGCGTCATCACCCACTCTGGCGGAATCGCAATCCTCTTGAGCGACCTCGCCGACCAAACGTCGATCGACCTCCCGCAGCCCAGCACAACGTTGCGAACGTTGATCGAACCACTGATCCAGCAAGGCGCCGTGGACAATCCTCTCGACATGGGAGGGATCATTGGTGGCGCCAACCGATTCGCCGACGTCGTTGGCGCGATTGCAGATTCGGGTGAGGTCGACGCGGTCCTCGCCGTAAGCAGCGCCCATCCACCGGCACACAGCGAGCAGCGGGTCGATGCGTTGCTGGCGCGCGAATTTGCCGTCCCGGTGGTCAACCTGTGGATGGCGGGCGACGTCGGGAGCGCTGCTCTCGACACACTTCGCGCCGCTGGCGCTCCGGTCACCGAGGAACCGCGAGCTGCAATCCGAGCGATGTCCGCGCTCGCGCGACAACGACGAACAGCGCCTGATTCACCGGCTTCGCAGAGCGACCGTGCACCGTCGGCGGCGCTGACCGAAGCGGAGACGAAGGCATTCATCGAACAGTGGGGTATCCAGATAGCGCAGGGCATCCACGCGACAACGGTGAGCGAAGCGATCGAAGCCGCCGAGACCATTGGGTATCCGGTGGTGGTCAAGTTGTCCTCCCCGGACGTGACCCACAAAACAGAGATCGGCGGCGTGTCGATCAACCTCGGTAACCAACAGTCGGTCATCGATGCGTACATCGACGTGCAATCGGCGGTGCCCGCGGATTCGCGAATCGATGGCGTCTTGGTCGAGCGGCACATTGACGGACCGGAGGTGATCATCGGAGGCATACGCGACGACACGTTCGGTCCGATGATTCTGGTTGGAATCGGTGGCGTCGTCGCTGAAGCGCTCGACGATGTTCGTGTGGCGTCAGCTCCCGTGTCTGTGGAATGGGCGAACATTCTCCTCACGCAGCTCGCAGGTGTGATGACCCTGACCCACCCTCGTCACGGCGGTCCGGCCGACCTCGATCAGTTGGCCCACATCGTTTCGAATATCTCCGACCGGTTTGCCACTAACCTCTGGCTGGATTCTTTCGATCTCAACCCGATGATCTGGTCGCGCGATTCATGGGTGGCTGTTGATGCTGCGTTTGCTCTCGTTCGCGACCAGACCCGGTAACCACTTCACAGGCAATCAACAACAATCAACAATGAGCGAGGTTCACACATGAGGTTCTTGGCGTTCCAGAGCGAGAGCGGCCCACAGATCGGTCGTGTCAACGGCGACCAGGTCGAGACGTTGTGCGATCTCGCCACCTTCTACGAAGACCCGAACCGCCACGTCGATGCGACACCGGTTGCCGGCTCGGCTCAGCCGATCGCCACTGTGGTGCAGGTGCCGCCCGTGCCGCAGACCGCGCAAATTCTCTGTGTGGGGCTGAACTACAGCGCCCATATCGAAGAGACCCGTTCAGAACGTCCCGAGGCACCAAACCTTTTTGCTCGGTGGTACAGCACATTGCGGTGTCAGGACGCCGAGATCTCCGTTCCGTCCGGTGAGACCGGTCTCGATTGGGAAGGCGAACTCGCAGTGATCATCGGCAAGGAGATCGTCGATGTGTCCGAGGACGAAGCGATGGCCGGTGTGCTGGGGTACACCTGCTTCAACGACGTCTCCGCCCGGATTCACCAACGAAGGACCCCCCAATGGGCGCTGGGCAAGAACGCAAAGGGGTCAGGCCCCATCGGTCCAGTTGTGGTGACAGCCGATGAGTTCGGCGACCCCCAACAAAAGCACCTCGAGACTCGTTACAACGGCGATGTCGTGCAGTCGACGACGACCGACCTGATGATCTTCAAGATCGCCGAAACCATCTCCTACGCGAGTAAGTGCATCACGCTCTACCCCGGCGACGTGCTGGCGACCGGTACGCCCTCCGGTGTTGGATCACGCATGGAACCGCCAGTCTTGATGACCGCTGGCGATCGTGTCGAAGTCGAGATCGAAGACATCGGCGTTCTCCGCTCGAGAATTGTTTGAGACCCGTTCAACGGTCCCTAGGTTCAGGCCCGTCGTCGATCTCGGGATCGACATAACCCGTCACGCGTTCGGCAATGTCCTCGAGCTGTTCTTCGACCGCCTCGGCGTGGGCACGGTCGCCATCTCCTCCGTGGTGACGGTCGTCGAGCGCCTTGAGGTGGTCGAGTCTGCCGTACGCGATGACCGTGTCACCGGCTGCGATGATCGTTTGACCCCTGGGCGCTCCGAGAAAGGGCTGACCGGGTCGATCGATGCCAAGGATGAGAATGCCCTCATCGGGTAAGTGAAGACGACCGAGCGGCCGACCGACGAGCCAGTCGTCGCCTTGTGCCTGCAGTTCGATGATGCCGAAGTCGTGGCTGAATCGTAGGAGGTGTGCGAGATCACGAGTCTCGAGCGTCGTCCATCGAGCCAATGCCCATCGAGTGAACCGGCCGAGGAGTCGCTCCAAACCCTTCAGTCGAACGAGCACCGCAAGTCCGACGAGCCCAAGAAGAAGCACCGCAGCGCGTTGTAACGTCTGATCTGCCTCTGCGTTGACGAAGCCGAGGAGCAACGAGGTGATGCCGGTGATGATTCCGGCGTTTCCTCCCGTCATGAGCCACAAGATGATTTTGCGTCTGACGGGGTGATTGATGACATCTTCGGTCTCGAGCGTCGTGAAACCGACGCCCATCAGCGCAGAACGAGATTGGAAGTTTGCGCTCTCGGTCGCCATACCCGTTCCAACCAGTGCGATCGTCGCCACGCGCGCCGCGCCGATGAAGAGTGACGCCACGACCAGCAGTGAGAGAACCGCAATCATTCCATCCCCCTCGCCGTAGAAAACTCGCCTGTACCAACAGTACGACATCGCCGTTTTCTCAGCGGTATCTTGGGCCTGTCGTCGCTCAGGAGGTCGAGAAGTCGAGCGCCACGAAGCTCAGATCGCCAACCTCGGCCTCGATGAAAAGTTCGGTTTGTTCGTCGACGAGAAGCACGATGCGACCGGTCATGTTGAGCCTGCCGATGATCGCGCCGCTGATCGTGGTGATGGCGACCTCTTCGGAGTTTCGGGGCGACACGCCGTCGATCACCAGTGCCCCCGTCGATTCGAACCGAGGTACCGAGGTCACAGTCTCACCGACTTCACCAGCAACCGGCGCTGCGTCGAGTTCGTCATACAACGCAGAAACGAGGGGCAAGGAGAGCAGCCCATTTCCAAGGCGGGTCGGGAGCAGGCGCTGAACAAACAGGTGCACAACCACGTCGGCCTTGCGGACCGCTGACGCAGCAGGCTCCTCGCCGACAATGGCTCCGTCATCGGGAATTCGCAGGTTCGCAAACGACGAGAACCACGGCCTGATGTACTCGGCCCCAGAACCCGCAGCGATTCCATCGGACTCATATCCGCCGTAAGAGTCATGGATCAAGAACACGTTGAGCCGATGCGCGCCAGGTGTGGTGGACGTTCGGAGCGGGAAGTTCTCCGAACTGGTGGGCACACGTTCGACAGTGCTTGTCGACTGCTCGGCGAAGGTCAGTACAGAGACATCTTCCTCGACACTCGCGCCGAGCATTCGATCGAGGTCACCGCGTCGGGAAACCGTCGTCGAAATGATGTCCGGGTTCCCCCACGCCCCGGGTTGGACTGTCTCGACGACGTGTTCAGCGCCGGCGAGCGCTCCCGCCGGGCTCCAGTGTGTGTCGGTTCGATAGGCGTGGTTCTCTTCGGTGACGACGTCACCCAGGTCGACGACCGATGTGTGCTGCGCCAGTCTCGCAATGACCTGTCTATTTGCGTCCATACAGCTGCGATCGTTGTCGCCCAGAAGATGGGGAACGACCGTTCCGCGATCGGGTGCGAGTGCAAGGACGAACCGCCGACCGGTCGACTCGACGATTCGGTTCGCGAGATCGATTTCGTTGCGCCACTCCAGCTCCGTGTCTGAGGAGACGCAGGGTTGCTCGATGGACTCATTGAAAAACAGCCAGTCTTGCGCTCCTGCCGAAACCCGGTCGGAATCGGCCAAAGCGTTCGCGTAGCGGTCGTCGACGCGGTTCGCAATCTGCCACTCAAGATCGATCGCCTCCGCGCGAAGTGGGACGCGGTCCTCGAGCCAGCCACCGGCCTGTGCCCACTGATCCTCGTCCAGCGGCGAACCGAGCACATCGGGAAACTCGGTGTTCGTGCGTTGTTCGTCGGACCCGCCATCGTTGCCCAAACCGAGAATGGCGGCGATCGACGGAACGAAGATGAACAACCCGAGCGCGACGATGGTCGAGAGCGGGTTTCGCTGTGGTTCCAGCGATTCGATAGGCGAGGGTGAGTTGGCAGCCATAGTCAGAATTGGAAATACAGAAAAGGAGTGAAGGTGTCAGCCAGCACCCGGAGACCGACGAGCGGAAGCGCAACGGCGAAAACTGCGAAACGCAAAGCCCCGGCCGGAACCCCCCGTTCATCGAGCAAGTCCTGTGGCCGAAACGTGGTGGGCAGTACGGAGGTGATCAAACCAACCGCCAGCGCGACTGTGGTCAGTGGAGTCAGCCTCGACGCAACGTCGGCATCGAGTCCGCCGGTGGGGATCATCATCACCTTGAGAATCGAGCCAGCCGTACTCAAATCCGGTGATCTGAACAGCACCCACCCACCCAGGACAACGAGTGCAGTCCACACGTGGAGAGCTGGATGTCTCGACGTTGCCGTGACGCCGATTGATCGCTCGATCAACAGGGCTGCGCCATGCCAGAGACCCCACAGGACGAATGTCCACGCGGCGCCGTGCCAAAGGCCGGTTATCGCAAAAACCAAGATGAGATTGCGCATCGTTTTCGCCGACCCGTGCCGACTGCCGCCGACGGGAATGTACACGTAGTCCCGAAACCATGAGGACAAGGTGATGTGCCACCGACGCCAGAAGTCGGTGACTGTGCCAGCAGCGTACGGGCGACGAAAGTTCTCTGGGAACGTGAACCCCAACATCTGGCCGAGGCCGATGGCCATGTCCGAATATCCCGAAAAATCGAAATAGATCTGCACGGCATACGCCGTGGCGGCAATCCATGCGCTCATCGTCGTTGGCGGGGCACCGAACGCGGCGTCAACCAACGGCGCCACCGAATCGGCGATGAGCATCTTTTTCGCGAGCCCCCACGAGAAGCGAGTGAACCCGGTACCGAGAGCATCGACGTCGACCCGACGGTTCACAATTTCGGTTGCAACCTCGCCCGCTCGCACGATCGGACCGGCAATGAGCTGCGGGAAAAGGCTCACATAGAGCAGCAGTCGAAGCGGATCCTTGAATGGCTCGAGTCGTCCGCTGGCGACATCGAACGTGTAGCTCATCGACTGGAAAGTGAAGAACGAAATTCCAATCGGCAGAACGATCTCGGGCACGCCGAAAGACGGCCCACCAACTTCTCCGCTGATCGACTCGAGAGTTCGAGCGAGAAAACCGGCGTACTTGAACCAACTCAGAAGGCCGACGTTGGCCACGACCGAAGCGGTCACGGCGGCGCGAATCAACGCTTGGTTGCCTGCTT
>RCMY010003719.1_pt1 | contig 13388 bp, 13 predicted proteins | sample 2041341 | NCBI WGS metagenome assembly RCMY01 (sample SAMN09708234, study PRJNA481090) | Marine sediment metagenome, whole genome shotgun sequencing project. | reverse complement strand
GCTTTTTCCGGCGTATCGTTATACTTGCTGCTCATCGCGCCCATGGCGTCGAACAGGCAGGACAACGTCCAGTCAAGTTCCTCACCGCCGCCGCCGAACATGATGTCCTGCGTGCCAACGGCGATTTGTTGCGCGGCCATGCCGATACAGTGCAGCGAGGTGGAGCACGCCGAGGTGATGGAAAAGTTCATGCCCTTGATTTTGTACGCCGTCGCGAGGTTTGCGGACACGGTGGACGACATGGTTTTCGGCACTGCGAACGGCCCGATGCGCTTGGTGGCACCCGTGTTTTCGACAACCTTATGCGCTGCGAACATCGCAGAGGTGGACGGCCCACCAGAGCCAGCAATCACGCCTGTCATCGGGTTCACAACCTGATCTTCGGTCAACCCCGCATCCGCAATGGCCTGACCCATGGCGATATGTGCATAGGCGGCACCGGGTCCCATGAACCGCAAAGTACGCTTGTCGACATGTTCGGTGACATCAATCTTTAGCGTGCCCGCAACTTGACTGCGGAACCCGTGCTCCGCCATTTCTTCGCTTGCAACGATACCGGATTTACCGGCCCGCAACGCGGCATCGACTTCTTCAGCAGAGTTCCCGATGGGTGAAACGATGCCCAACCCAGTAATGACGACACGACGCATAGCTGCTCCCTAAATTGTCTTTTCTTAGGTGTAGGGGAGCGACGGGCAGGGGGCAAGTGGGCTGCGGCGGCAATTAACCCGTGTATGACTGTGCGGGTTTTGTGCGCGTAAAGGTAAGACTGCTGGGCGGCAACCATGGCGGGTGCAAAGGCTTGAAACAGATTCGGCGGGTTGATCTGTAGATCCAGAAACCGCTGGAAATTGTGGCACAATTGCATGACTTTAAGCTTCGAAACGGAACGATCACACCCCGCCACCTATGATTGCGCACGAAACTTTGTTTCGCAGTGTTTGGATTTTCTTAACGAATATAACCATTTTCCCCATGCGAGGCGGATGAGGGCCGGATCTGCGGTGCGTTTTAGGCAACCGCCAAAAAATAAACACATTTTCGGCAGCTTTCGTTGATTACCTAGGGTTGTGAAGAAAAGTTATTTAAAGGTGAAGGACAAATAATGAAGCCGATGAGAAGCAATTCAAAAGTAGCTGCGCTGGCGATCCTCGTCACTCTGACGAGTGTGCAATCGGCGGGTGCGGACGGTCTGGGCGCCAACTTAGGTGCGACCGTACAGGGTGCGACGCGGACCGTAAGTTCGGTCACAGCGGACGTTACGTCCAGTATCACGACAGGTGGCAGCTCCAACACAGGTAGCAACGACACGCATATTGCCGACGTCAATGCGAATGCCAATGTCTCTCCGAATTCCGGCGTGACTGCGTTCACGTGCATCCGCTTGTTCGGTCGTTGCCCCACCAACCAGAACACCGATACGCAGGGTGTCGCTCATGTGGATGTCAACGCAGCTGCGGCCAACGCGGCGAACGGGGCCAACAATGCAAACGCGAACATCAACGCAAACGTGGGTGGCAATACGGGCAACTGCCTTGGGCTTTTCCGTCGATGCGATAACGCGCAGCAGGCTCCCGCTGCGGAACCAGCGGCGGCAACCCCTCCGCAAGGAACCCCCGCCCAACGTACAATGAGCGGCAATAATGAAACCGTCGCAACTGCTCCGAACTTTGGCGGCAACCCGTTCGACGCAAACGATGTGCGCGGCGTAATTCTGATGTCGAAGGACAATGAGGTGCTTGGCATCGTACAACAGGCCCGCTGGATGGAAGACGGGTCAATGCTGGTAGAAGTTCAAATCAGCGGCACCATCGGTGTGAGCCGGACCGTGACTTCGCTGCAGTTCAGGCCCTTGCGCCAACCCACCGACCGGATCACGTTCGGTGTGACCGCGCGCGAATTCGCCGCCAGTGTTTCATAAGTCATTCGGGGAAAGGTGGGCACATATCTTTGGATAAGTACCGCCAGACCAAGAAAACCAAAGCCGCCCTTCGGGGCGGTTTTTTATCGTGGGCAGTGGACGGTGGGGGGCGGACGCGAAAAAACTTGCCGAAACTCAACTCTGCATGGAAAATGACCTCTTATTAAAGCGATCCATTTTTCAGACCTGAATTGAGAGATAACTATGTTGAGTGAAATGACGTTATTGAGACGTGCCATTCGGGCGAGTCCTGTCAGAACAGTTCCCCTCATACCGACTGTCGCAGCTGGCCTTAATGGGGGTGCAGCATGAGCATCCAGAAAGCAATTCGGCCGAGCGATGTCGTCAAATCCTATTACCGTGTGCGTCAGGCGCTGGGCTATCTGGGCATCGCTCTGCCGTTCCTGCTGATCGTGACGGGGTTGACCAGCAACGCCCGTCTTGAACCCAGCGTCAGCGATTTCTTCCACACGCTGAATCGCGATATTTTCGTCGGCACAATGACGGCGATATCAATTTTCCTGCTGGTTTACGATGGGTATGAGCGCAGCGACGGTGAGTGGCTGTCGGACAATTACATCACCACCATCGCGGGGATTGCCGGGCTTGGTGTTGCGTTTTTCCCGAACGAAAGCCCCTCGGGGCAGATGACAACCTTGACGCAGCAGTTCGTCGGGATCGGGATCAGCCCGTTTGTCCATTACACCAGTTGCCTCGTGTTCTTTTACTGCATGGGCCATATCTGCATGTTCAAGTTTTCCAAGACAAGCAACCTCGCGCGGCGCAAATGGTATCGCACCTGCGGCTGGATCATTCTGGCATCGGGAATTTTGGTGGGGGGCGTGTCGTACTTGAAACTGGCCGGTTCGACGGAGGTGAAGCAGGTCGTGTTGAATTACAATCTTGTGTTCTGGATCGAGGCCGTCGGCGTCTGGGCGTTTTCGTCCGCATGGCTGGTGAAGGGCCACGCGGACGAGGTGTTCTTGGGTAAGTTGGTCGGTTCGGCGGCCTAGCTCTCGCTCAGCGCGACCTTCATGTCTTTGACCTCATAGGCCAACTCGCCGTCAACTTCGACGATACCATCGGCCACGCCCATAGTCAGGCGGCGGGTCTGGATCGCTTTGGTAAAGTCAATTTTGTAGGTCAGCAATTTGGCGTCCGGGCGCACCATCGCCTTGAGTTTGATCTCACCCACGCCAAGCGCATAGCCGCGCCCCGTCCAGCCACGCCAGCCAAGGTTAAAGCCGGTCAGCTGCCACAACCCGTCTAGGCCAAGACAGCCGGGCATGATCGGGTTTCCAGGAAAATGGCATTCGAAAAACCACAGGTCAGGGGTGATGTCGAATTCGGCCAGCACGTGGCCTTTGCCATGGGCGCCACCATCGCCGGAAATTTCGGTGATACGGTCCATCATCAGCATCGGCGGTTCAGGAAGTTGCGCGTTACCGGGGCCGAAAAGTTCGCCCCTTGCGCATTTCAACAGGTCGTCGCGATCAAAACTGGTTGGATATTCAGACATATGCCCCGTTTTCCCTTTGTGATGTTTGCTCGAGTTTCGAGTTAACACTCCAGTCTGCGCAAGGGCAAGAGTGGCATCCGCGGGTTAATGATTGAAAAAGGTCGCGTTTTCCCCATATTGTAGGGCGAGACCAGCAAGGACAGACAATGACAGACGTACATCTCAGTCAGCATACCGACCGCAGCACGCAGTGGCTGTCAGGGGCCGGACTGCGCCCGACGCGGCAACGCGTGGCGCTGGCGGGGCTGTTGGTGGGCGACGGTCGCGACCGCCATGTCACCGCCGAAAGCCTGTTTGATGCGGCGGCGGGATCGGGTGAAAAGGTTTCTTTGGCGACAGTCTACAACACTTTGCGTGCGTTCTGTGATGCGGGCTTGCTGCGTGAAATCACTGTCGACGGCTCAAAAAGCTATTTTGACACCAACATGACCGACCATCCGCATTTCTATTGGGAAGACGAGAATCGCTTGTCGGATGCGCCTGCCGACCAGCTTGAAATTGCCCGCGTTCCGGACGCGCCTGCAGGTGCCGAAATTGCGTCGGTTGATGTGGTGATCCGCCTGCGCCGCAGCTGACGGCAAAATTCTTTCAGCATTTCACCGATTGTTAACTGAGTCTGCCGCAGTTTGACGGCATGACACATTACATCTCACATCCCATTCTTGGTTATGAACCCGCGGCGCGACCGGCCCATGTCGCCATCACGCTGCGACTGTCCGATCCATCTGACGACGTTCTCGTGCGACATGTGCGGTTGCTGCGCAATTGCGTGGCGCTGTCGCAGAAACGCTGGGACTTCACGATTGACGCGGCTGTGGTCTTGCCGAACGAGATTCAGTTGCTCTGCGCGTTTCGGGATGCCGAAGTCGGGGTCCACGGCGCTGTCAGCATGATCACCAGAACGTTTGACCGCCATGTTCCCGGACTGAGGCGCAGCGTCTGGGACGATATAGGGGAGCTTTTGGAAATACCGGAAGAACTCGTCGCGCTGCGCCGCGAATTTATCGAAGCCGCACCTGTGCGCTCGGGGCTGGCGAAATCAGCGCAGGACTGGCCCTATAGTTCTGCGCACATCGGAACCGTGCAAGGCGGCGATCTAGGCGCAGCGGTGGCTTAAACCGCTAGAACCACTGTCCCGGCTCCATCAGGCCCAGATCCAGCAATTGCTGGCTGTGCCATTCGAACGGCGCGGAGTTGTGCCATTTGAAGGTGTCGATTTCAAACGTGGACCCCGGATTGCGCTTTAGCGCCTTGGCCGTGCGGAAGGAACAAATCGCAGCCGTCAGATTGTGGTGCCACGGACAGGCGTAGGTGTTGTATTCTGGATCGTCGAAGGTGTGATCGGGCAGGAACACCAACCCCGGTTTGTTGCGAAAGATCGACACGCGGTCGATGCGGCGGCGCGAGACGGGGATGTGTTCTTCGAACCGCCAGCGCAGCCCGCCGTAGAAATCCAATTGTCGGTCAAGATCGTTGTTCCACCGATCCTTACGGGCCAGCGCATAGTATCCCGATTTGTCGAGGTGGGCATCCTCGATGCAGACGGCATTGGTGTGCTGCCGCAGATCCCCGTTATAAAGATCAACCACATAGGTGAGGACCGTATCGCGGCGCTCCTCGACGTTGAAGGCGATCATTTCCCCCACTGTGCGATGTTCACTGAACGGATAGAACAGGAATTCGGAGTTGAAGCAGTAATATATCCAGAGGTCACCCGTCGCCTTCATGACCTCATTTACCGCCGTTTCCAGAGCGGCAGGGACCAGCATACTGTAGTTCACACGCACGATACCGGCAGCCACGTCATCCGCGATCACAAACTCGGGCATCGCAAACACGATGGTGTGTTTGAATCCGGCGTTGATGTGGTGGCGGATCGTTGCGTCCAGTTCCACTTCGTCTTCGGCGAAGATCAACGCAATAGGCCCCTTGCGAAGCTTGGGTGCGCCATCTTTGACGAAGGCTGAAAGGTCGGTGTACTGGATCATGTGGATGCTCTGCCTGATTGCGGCTAATGTCAGATAAATCGCAGTTCATTGCAAGCGGGGGAGGGGTACGCTAAATGCGCCCTAACAACCGGAGTGCCCAACATGTCAGTTCCTAAAAAGGACGTCCAAGCCGCCAAGAAGCTGTTTATTAAAACCTACGGCTGCCAGATGAACGTTTATGACAGCGAGCGCATGGCCGAGAGCCTTGGCACGCAAGGTTACGAGACGACGGACGTGGCAGCGGATGCGGATATGATCCTGCTCAATACGTGCCACATCCGCGAGAAGGCGGCGGAGAAGATATATTCGGAACTGGGTCGGTTGAAACCGTTGAAGGCGGCAAACCCCGATTTGAAGATCGGCGTCGCAGGATGCGTGGCGCAAGCCGAAGGTGCGGAGATCATGCGCCGCCAGCCGATGGTTGATCTGGTCGTCGGCCCGCAAAGCTATCACCGCTTACCCGCGATGGAGGACGCTGTTTCCAAAGGCGAGAAGGCGCTCGACACGGATTTTCCCGAGGATGACAAGTTCGAGACCTTGAAAACACGGGCAAAAATGAAACGTGGGCCAACGGCGTTTCTGACTGTGCAGGAAGGCTGCGACAAATTTTGTGCGTTCTGCGTCGTGCCCTATACCCGTGGCGCCGAAGTCAGCCGCCCAAGCGACCGGATCATCCGTGAGGCCCACGAGTTGGTCGACGCAGGCGTGCGCGAGCTTACTTTGCTGGGGCAGAACGTAAATGCCTACCACGGACACGAAGGCGGATTGGCTGGCCTGATCTGGGAGTTGAACAAGGTCGAGGGGCTGGAACGCATCCGCTTCACCACCAGCCACCCCAACGACATGGACGAGGCTTTGATCGAGGCGCACGGAACCTGCGACAAGCTGATGCCGTACCTGCATTTGCCTGTACAATCGGGGTCCGACAAAGTGTTGAAAGCGATGAACCGCAAACACACACGCGAACAGTATTTCGCGTTGGTTGACCGGATTCGCGCAGCCCGCCCTGATCTGATGTTCTCCGGCGATTTCATCGTTGGCTTCCCCGGAGAGACCGAGGCGGATTTTGAAGACACGATGGATCTGGTGCGCCGCGTGCAGTACGGGCAGGCCTATTCGTTCAAATATTCCACCCGCCCCGGCACGCCTGCGGCGGAACGTGCTCAAGTGGATGAAGACGTAAAACTGGTGCGTCTGCACCGGCTTCAGGCACTGCTGGGTGAGCAGCAACGCGACATCCAGAATTCGATGATCGGGCGCACAGTCAAGGTTTTGTTCGAAAAACAAGGCCGCGAAGCAGGCCAGATGATCGGCAAATCCGACTACCTGCACGCCGTATTCGCCGACACAACCGACGTGAAAATCGGCGAAATTCGCGACGTGCGCATCGTACGGTCCGAAAGAAATTCGTTGGCGGGTGAGATTCTCTAATCCGGTCCCGAAAGAAACCCCGTGTCCTAAGGTCCTGACGATTGTGGCGAATATGAGTTGTCCACAGGACAATCAAGTCTACCCACTCACTTTGTTGCGGATTTGGACACAATATATAGTGTTTTGTCCTTCCAGTATGTCTAAAGTTTGCTAATCATTGGCAGATAATGTGATGTGTTAACCAATTGTGGGCACCCAGAGTGACCAGTGTACGGGACAGACAGAGGAAGAGGCTGTGGCAATAATGAAAACGAATTTTGGCAAGACAGCATTTGCGGGCATTGCTGCCGCATTCGTGGGGGCGTTCATGATGGCGACTCCCGCCGCTGCACAACAGACGATCACCGGCCATAGCTATGAGCCGACAATCTGGGTCGATCCGGATGGCTGTACGCACTGGGTCATGGATGACGGCGCCGAAGGCTTCATGTCCCCGCGCCGCAACCGCGACGGGTCGCCGATCTGTATGCGCTCGAATATTTGTGGTGTGATCCCGACGGACACTCTGTTCGCAAACGACGATCCTCGGGTTTCCAACGCCGACAAACAGCGTCTTACGGCTTTCTTCCAGCAGGCCAACGCGTTCGGTTTCCTGATTTACGGTCACACAGACAGCAACGCATCCGACGAATATAACATCAACCTGTCCAACCGCCGCGCCAATATGGTTGCGGGGATCGCGCAGGACGGTGGCTTCCGTGTTGTCGATGTGCGCGGCTTTGGTGAGCGTCGCCCACGCGCGGACAACAACACCGCCGCCGGCCGTGCGGAAAACCGCCGCGTCGAAATCTATTGCATTCGCTGAGGAGCAAGCAAGATGAAAGTATTCAAAATCACTGCTCTGATGGTAATGGGCCTCTCCGTTTCCGGCTGTGCCGAGGCGCTTATAAACACTTTTGAAGGCGGCGAACGCACCGGAGCCGAGCGTTGGGTCGATGGAGGCCGCGATCAGAAATCCCTGACGCAGCTTGTCGCTGGTATCTGGGTTGACCCGAACGGGTGCGATCACTGGATCATTGACGATGGCATCGAAGGCTACCTGTCCGAACGCCTGACACCCGATGGCCGTCCGGTTTGCTCCGGTGTTGCGCCTCCGTCCACGGTTGTTGGACCCTTCATGGAAGGCACGACCATCGCAGATCCGCTGTAAAGTCGGGCGATATGAAAATAAAAAGGGGTCGCAGCACTGTCTGCGGCCCCTTTTTCGTTTCAATTGTGTGATAAAGTGTATTGCCGCCTTGCGCTGGCCAGTATCAATCGCCACCATCAAAGAAAACCAAATACCGGAGAGTGGATTGGCCACCAGCACGTTGCCCCCGACCCCATATGAAGCCGACAGCCCGCCAGTGGTGTTGTCTTTCCCTGATAATTTTCTGTTGATTGACCTGTGCGGAGAGCACGATCGCAATCTCGCTGACGTTGAGTTGAAGCTCGGCGTGCAGGTGGTGCGCCGTGGCAACCAATTGTCTATCCACGGAGAGCCTGAAGCCAGCAAGGAAGCGGCCGAGGTTTTGCAGGCGCTTTATGAACGGCTTGAGGCCGGTCGCGCCGTTGAACCCGGCGATATCGACCGTGAGGTGCGCATGGGCTCCTCTGAGAAGGGCACAGGCACCCCCGCGGGAGACCAGATGGATCTGGGCGTCGGCGACCGCGTCGAAATCAAAACCCGCAAAAAGATGGTCGAACCGCGCACTGCTGCGCAAAAGGCTTACGTGAAATCCCTGTTCAAGAACGAACTGGCCTTCGGCATCGGTCCGGCGGGCACGGGCAAGACCTATCTGGCCGTGGCCGTGGGCGTAAACCTGTTCATCGGCGGCCATGTGGACAAGATCATCCTGTCACGCCCCGCGGTCGAAGCCGGGGAAAAGCTCGGCTATTTACCGGGGGACATGAAGGACAAAGTCGACCCCTATATGCAGCCGCTCTATGACGCGCTGAACGATTTTCTGCCGCAAAAACAGGTTGAAAAGCTGATCGAGGAAAAGAAGATCGAGATCGCACCACTCGCCTTCATGCGTGGGCGTACCCTCAGCCGCGCTTTTGTGGTGCTGGACGAGGCACAGAACGCCACGACAATGCAGATGAAAATGTTCCTGACCCGATTGGGCGAGGGGTCGCGCATGGTCATCACCGGCGACCGCACCCAGATCGACCTGCCGCGCGGCGTCAGTTCCGGCCTGCGCGATGCGGAACGGCTGTTGTCCCACATCCCGAAAATCGACTTCAATTACTTCACCTCAAAAGACGTGGTGCGCCACCCACTGGTCGCGGCCATCATCGAAGCCTACGAAGCCGATGACCCGTCCTAAGGTGCCTCTTTCTTCCCATTGTCTTTGTTTCAAAAATATCCCGGGGGGAGTCCGCAGGACGGGGGGCTGGCCCCCCTCCACCGCGCCGTGAACGCGGCGCTCGACATCCTGATAGAAGACGACCGCTGGGAAGTATTAGAACAGGTGGCACAGCGAGCTTGCAACGCGGCGCTAACATCTGTCGGGCTCAATCCATCGGATTTCGAAATCAGTGTGCTCGGCTGCGACGACACCCGCATCGCCGCACTGAACGCGGATTTTCGCCAGAAAGGTGCGGCGACAAACGTGCTGTCCTGGCCCTCTGACGAGCGCGGCGCGCAGGTGGACGGCGACCGGCCTGCACCGCCGCAGCTGCCGATGGACGCGGAATTGGGCGATATAGCCATTTCTTACGACACCTGTGCGCGTGAAGCCGCCGAGGGCGGTATACCCTTTGCCAACCACGTGACGCATTTGATGGTACACGCGACCCTGCATTTGCTAGGGTTTGATCACGAACGCGACAGGGATGCCGCTTTAATGGAAGGATTAGAGACAGAAATCCTTGGCAAACTGGACATCCCTGACCCATATACGTAAGGACAGCTTCTTGGCCGCATTTCTTTTTTCATGGGCGGCCGCATTTGGATACGGAGACAATGGGCGACACGACTGACGGATCTTCTAGCGCGGCGCAAAGCGCGCTGGATGAAATTCCACAAACAACGAGTGACCGCGGCTTTTTCAGCCGCATAGTCGACGCGCTCACGCCGTCTGACTCTACCGAGGACATGACTCCGGTCGCAGGCTATTCTGCCCCGATGGAGGCACGCGGCATGATGAATTTGCGCGACAAACGTGTCGAAGACGTGATGATCCCGAAAGCCGATATCGCCGCTGTTCCGGTCATGATCGGTCGCGATGCCCTGTTTGAGGTTTTCCGCGAGAAAGCCAAGACCCGTTTGCCCGTCTATGACGGGACGTTGGACACACCGGTCGGCTTTGTGAACTTGAAAGACTTCGCGCTGACCCACGGGTTCAACGGCAAGGATAAGGCGTTCAACCTGCGCGATCTGACGCGCGATCTGCTCTTCGTACCTCCGTCGATGCCTCTGGGCGTTCTGCTGCAAAAAATGCAAAGCGACCGGATCCATATGGCGCTGGTCATTGATGAATACGGCGGCACAGACGGTCTGGTGACGATTGAGGATTTGATCGAACAGGTCGTCGGTGAAATCGAAGACGAACACGATACTGACGAGGACGTTCAGTGGGTCGCCGAGAAGCCCGGTGTCTATATGGCAGAGGCCAAAGCCTCGCTTGAGGATTTCGAGGCCGAAATCGGCATGCCCCTGACAGAGCATCACGAGATCGACGAGGAAGAAATCGATACTTTGGGCGGGCTGGTCTTCATGCTGGCAGGTCACGTGCCCGCGCGCGGTGAAGTGATCCAGCATCCAGAAGGGCCGGAATTCGAGGTTATCGAAGCCGATCCGCGCCGCATTAAACGGTTGCGCGTGCGGGTGCAGGGCGCCCCGACTGCCGCATCGTAACATGCCGCCAGTTTTGCACGGAAAAACCCCGATCTGGGTAAGGCTGGTTCGTTTGCTCGCGCCCGTCCTGCTTGGAGTTTTCGTGGCACGCGCCCATGATGTTACGCTTCTCGGCCCTTTTCACGCCGTGGTCGCGCTGGTGCTTTCTTTCTTGCTGATGCGGGTCGACACAGTACGCAAAACAGCTTTGTTCGGCTGGCTTTTGGGCATCGGTTATTTCGGCTGGACCTTGCGTTGGATTGTTGAGCCGTTTTTGATCGACGTGGCGCGGCATGGTTGGATGGCCCCGTTTGCAATTGTGTTCATGGCAGGGGGGCTGGCACTGTTCTGGGCGCTCGCGTTCGGGGGCGCGCGCTGGCTTGGTGGCCGCAATAACGCGGTTCTTTGCGTTCCCGTCACACTCACGCTGGCGGAACTGGCACGCGGCCATGTGTTCAGCGGCTTTCCATGGGGATTGCTGTCCTACACGATGATTGGCAGCAGCGCAGACGTCTGGCTTGCGTGGGTCGGGTCCTATGGGGGCTTGTTTGTTCTGCTCGTCGTTGCCGCGGCAATCGCGCGGCTTTTCGCTAAAGATTGGTGGGTGTCCGGCACAGTTCTCCTCGCCACAACGGGTTTGACGGCTTTACTGCTTTCAATCACCCCCAATGCACCCGCTGCGACGGACAACACTGTCCGTTTGATCCAGCCGAATGCGGCCCAGCACCTGAAATGGGACCGTGAGTGGATGCCCGTTTATTTCGCCCGCGCCCTCGCACAAACATCCGCCGGTGACCCCGTTGACGTTGTGATCTGGCCAGAGACTTCTGTGCCATCGCTGTTGAACTACGCCGATACGCTGATCGAGCAGATATCGAACGCTGCACGCGGGGCGCCCGTCGTGGCAGGTATCCAGCGCCGCGAGGGTGACGCCTATTTCAACTCGGCAATTGTCATCAGTGAACCCGACAGCGTGTCCGACATCGTGGACAAATCTCATCTGGTGCCGTTCGGCGAATATATCCCGCTTGCGTGGATGTTAGGGCCGCTTGGATTGGGCACATTGGTGGATCAGGTCGCGGGATTTACACCGGGGGCGGGCGCTGGTCTGGTCGAGGTTGACGGGCTGGGACTGGCGCGCATTCTGATCTGTTACGAAGGCATTTTTCCTGAGGAAATGCAGGTCGGTGACGTGCGGCCCGACGTGCTGTTGATTATTACCAATGACGCTTGGTTTGGCACCGGACCGGGGCCGCTTCAGCATCTGGTGCAAGCGCAAGCCCGCGCCATTGAACAAGGTCTGCCCGTCGTCCGCGCCGCCAACACAGGCATTTCGGCCGTGATTGATGCGCGCGGTAATATCACTGGCAGCTTGCCCTTGAACGAAGCAGGGCATCTGGATGCTCTGGTCCCCGCTGCTCTGCCGCCGACATTATATGCCAAGATCGGTGACTGGCCGCTGCTGGTGTTGCTTTTACTCTGCATGGGTGCGGGCGTTGCGCGGCGCAGGCTGATATCCGTTGACGCCGCACCACCGCAGGTTTAGGCGGGGGCAGATGCATTCCGACCACAACGGCTTCCTGACGTGGATCGGCACATAATTGGAGCACTCTCAATGGCACGGCGTAATTTTACTTTCACTTCGGAATCCGTTTCCGAGGGCCACCCCGATAAGGTCTGTGACCGTATTTCGGATGCAGTTCTGGACGCGATGATCGCAGTCGAACCGGAGGCCCGCGTGGCCGCTGAAACCCTAGCCACGACCAATCAGGTGGTGATTGGTGGCGAAATCGGGCTTTCGGACCCTGCGATGCTGACCAAGATGATGGGGCAGATCGACCAGATCGCCCGCGATTGCATCAAGGACATCGGCTACGAGCAGGATAAGTTCCACTGGAAATACTGCAACGTGATGAACCTGTTGCACGAACAATCCGCACATATTGCCCAAGGTGTTAACGGGTCTTCGATCAAGGCCGAAGGCGCGGGCGACCAAGGCATTATGTTCGGCTACGCTGTGACAGAAACGCCGGAATTGATGCCGGCGCCGATCCATTACGCCCATGCTATTCTGCGTCGTTTAGCCGAAGTGCGTAAAAACGGCACCGAGCCGACGCTTGGCCCTGATGCCAAATCGCAGCTCTCGGTGCGCTATGAAGACGGCAAGCCTGTGGGTGTGTCGTCCATCGTACTGTCCACCCAGCATCTGGATGAGAACATGACCAGCGCCGACGTGCGCGCGGTGGTTGAACCCTACATTCGTGAGGTTCTGCCAGAGGGTTGGATTGACGCCGGTACGCTATGGCACGTGAACCCGACGGGCAAGTTTGTCATTGGCGGGCCGGATGGTGACGCTGGCCTGACAGGGCGTAAAATCATTGTCGACACCTACGGCGGTGCTGCCCCCCATGGCGGCGGCGCGTTTTCCGGCAAAGACCCGACCAAGGTTGACCGCTCAGCTGCCTATGTCGCGCGCTATCTGGCGAAAAACGTCGTGGCCGCAGGCATGGCAGAACGCTGCACCGTGCAACTGTCCTATGCGATTGGCGTCGCCGAACCGTTGTCGATTTACGTCGACACCCACGGAACGGGCGACGAAGACGCGGCGGCTATTGAACGGGCGATCCCGAAGGTCATCGACCTCACGCCACGCGGCATTCGCACCCATCTGCAACTGAACAAGCCGATCTACCAGCGCACGGCCGCCTA
>RCMY010005396.1_pt1 | contig 13393 bp, 13 predicted proteins | sample 2041341 | NCBI WGS metagenome assembly RCMY01 (sample SAMN09708234, study PRJNA481090) | Marine sediment metagenome, whole genome shotgun sequencing project. | reverse complement strand
TGAATTCCGGAGTGTATCGCTGCCTGCCTATGGCACGTCCTTCCAGGCTAGATCATAGACAAAAAATGTCAATCAAACTGGCGGATCTCCATCGCTCAAAATGACGTGTCCACATCCAATTTCGCAAAGGCAAAAGTTAGTAGACGAGCCGTGCTTTGATATTAGCTCGCTGTACATCACCAGGTTGCCAAAATTGATAAGATATCATGACCTGCGAGTGTATCCAGTAGCAGCCTGATTTCAGCATCACTCAAACAACGGACACTGATATCAATAGCTGATGTGACAGGACTGCCCTCGGAAATACTGTCCTGGCCGTGATAGTTTGACGCTTTAGCAGATGGGTTGAAGCCTTGAGTAATTCTGTGGCCCAGGTCGAGATCCATCATCGTGCTTTCCGCTTCAGGGTGTATTCCCGTGGAGTGATAATCACCCAATTTACATTCGCTGGATGAGCCCCATGGATGAACTTTGACGATGGGAACTTGAGCTAGTTCATTTTCGTTGGAGTTTACGTCCTCGATTCCCAAAGAATCTATCGGCGTATTGTTAGTTTGCACGGCATCTGGATTGAGATGCACCGGCTCCGCTGACTGTTTCGTTGTTGAGATGAATGAGCATGAAACTGACAGAAACGACAGTATTCGCAAAATGACTGTTCGCAAAAGAGCTCTTCAGAGAATGAAACGTAACTGCATTCGAGAATATCACATTTGAAAAATGCGAGAATAACGTCCTGGGCCGTGTGTCAGGGGTCGTGAAATAATCAAGTATATATTTCAGTTGTTCCTGGGAGACGACTGGAATATATACTTGATTATTTCACGACCCCTTAGGTTGGCATCTAAACAACGTGCAAAGTACAATTTGAATACTACTAATTGCATACTAATAGTTTCGCGCCTTCTACTCTTGAGGCTTTTTGATTAAACGTCACTAACGGAACTCGACCTTGAGTTTGGGCGCCAGCGATATGTAAACAATCCGCGAAATCGGCATTGTTAATGGCATAAAGGCTGAGTGCAATTTCAATTGCAGATTCGTCCTGAACTTCTATTTCACGTGCTTCGAGTAAACGATTAAACGTAGTGATGATCATCGACTTTTTAACTTCGAAAAGCGATCTGAGAACCCATTCAAGTTCAACGGAGACTGATACCGGAATGAACAAAGCTTCGATTGTGATAGCTTCCTCAATGAATAGTCTAGCCGCTTCAAACTGCTTCTTGTCATCGGCTATCATGTAACGTACCAGTACATTTGTATCGAGAGCGGGCATTTCAGCTCATCTTCATATCCTTGTTAAAAACGAACTTGTCTTGCGGCCCAAGATTAATTTTCTTTCTGATTTCAGCGGGTATGGTAATTTGTCCTTTACTGGTAATCACAGCTTCAGCCATCTCGAGAATCCTTACATTTTTTCTAATTGCAAGACATGCCCTGCGTTTTTTCAAGTCCAAAGATCAGGCATAGCCCCCGGTCGGACACGGCAATCCCTCAGAATTATTTCCTTTCATTGATCCTGACCAAACGATGTAACTTGGAGATCTTCAGAATTCCACTTTGCAGATCGTTCGATGTGCTATTTAAACGGCTCCCCATTATAGAATATCTCATTCACCCGAGAGTTTGTCTCTAGCTCAGGCAGTTCAACTTTTTCGAAAACAGTATTGGCATAGGCACCTGTTGCGTACTTGTGTCTATATTCACCCAATGGCCGATCTTCTATGAGTCGCTTTGGTCCGAAAACATATACATTTCCTTTCGCTGCCCTCGCTAGTCGCCACGACAGTTCCCACCATATTTCTTCATAAACTGACCAAGGATTTCCGGGCGTTGTCAGCGAATCCCATAGTTTCATGCCCGAACGAGATAATTGCATTAACTCATCTAGTCTTGCGTACTGCCTGTTCCTCGTTACAAACCTCTCTGCTAGCTTCGCGCCATCGTCTTCGGCATAGAACACTGATGAATTCTCGCGCGGAAATATTGGGACAACTTGGGCGAGCTGTAGGAGCTGCTTATCTGTCTGAAATCGGCGTCTATCGCTGGGCTTACTTGCCATGGTGATTCGCTAAGCACAAGTTAATGAAATGGAAATACACTCAATCCTGCCTAAGTGCTCGCCACATGTCGATCAATTTTAATCACTGCCTCGATTGCTCGGGATCAGTTCGAGTACTTTAAGGTGCTGATCAACAAATCTAACAAGTATGACATAGACTTAAATATGAACCCTGCACACGGGAGCCACTTCTATACGCTATTCCACACTGTCCCCTAGACACAATACGATCGCAATCCTGTATACCCTGATAGTCCAGATTCCAATGCGGAATATCATCTCGTTGAATTTGTCCAGACCAGGATGATACTCTCAGTCACGATAGATCAGCCATTTGACTTCAAGGATGAAGGTCATGTCAATTCAATCGCGCCCCGTATACATACGCTCCCCACCAATGCGACAGGGAACTTGCAGACTGGCAATTCGGACAGCTGGTTGATGCTGTGCTTGCCCTTCTGTCGAAGTGTCTGATCTGGAGCGCGGCCTCAGACGCCGTCAGATTCACCGCAATTCAATCTTCACTAGCTGGCACCTTCTGACTGGATACCAGCAGGAAGGGCGCTCCGCATTTCTGACAGCTGTCGTCGCTATTGCCAGTTCCAGACCAGGTTGCATTACACATACGGCAGGAAAATTCAAAGCGCTGCCCCGTTCTTTCATTCTGCAGACGCGAAGCATTTCGATCAAATACACTGGCATCAAATTCAAGGTGGCGACGTAATTGTGTCGAGCGCTTTTTGCGTTGTCTCTCGGCAGTTACCAGCTCTTCAGCCAATTTCGATCTTGCCTTTTGCTCAGCCGTACGTAACCTCGGATGAAAAATCCAGCTCTTCGACGGCAAATCATTAGATATGTAATTCTCAACAATATCCTGGTAGGACCCTCTCGGCGCTTCAAAGTCCATAAAATGAGTACTCAGACTCGTCAATGAAATAGCGATGACTCCTGTCTTTTTTTCATCCAGTTGCGCGAAATGATCAAAACCCTCTCTTCCCGGGTGGGTAAATACGATTGCAAGACAATAATCATTAACAAAGCCTGACAAATCAACTTTGTATGCACCCAGAGTTGTATCCACTGACACATCCGTCAGCACAATCTCTCGAGATTCAGTCACTGGTTCCGAAACTTGAACATAGACTCCGGACAAGGGTGCTATTTCTGACAGTGTCACCTCGCACTTGGGCAATCTGATAGTCAGACTATTACGGATCAGTTGCCGAGCCATCATTCGCACAGAGACGTAGAAGGAAAATTGACATTTCTCAATCGAGTTTTGAGGTCTGGATTGGCTGTCGTGCGCGAAATGCCAGGCTTTCTTTTTACCCTTTCGTGCAATCAGTGGAGCTCGGCATGAGGGACATTCGCAGCCACATTGTTTTCCCGATACCACCTGGTGCACATCAACCAGATGACCTTGTGATACGGAATAACCAAAGGGTACAAGCGTCAGATCCATGAGTACCGCGCAACTTGCCTCTCACGGATTCGCATCAAGCTACTCCGCGTGCAAAATTCGAGTCAACTTACTGTACCCATTTTTTGCACACAATCCAAGGCTGTCATACATCCCGATCGGCAATGCTTCTGGCCGCCCTTCCTCCTCCAAGCTGGCAAATGCCGCCTAAAGCCCCAGCCAGCGTGGAATAGTCAGCGAGAGTGCAGGCCAGAACGTTGTGATCATCAAGACGGGGAAGGCAACAAACAGCATCAGCCCCAGCGCAGGGCGCACTGCATCGAGCACCGGTGCCTTGCAGATCTTGCAGGACATGAACAGGGTCGGCGCGACGGGTGGGCTGTTCGCACCAATGACGACAGAGCAGGCCACAATGGCGGCAAAATGCACTGGATCTATCCCGCTGGCCTGCATCAATGGCAGGAACAAGGGTGCCACGACAACTGTTACTGATACATCATCCATCAATGCACCTGCCACGATCAGCACCAGGTTGACGATCAGCAGAGCCCCCACGACGTTCCCCGCCACCGATTGCACCGCTTCTGTCAGCGATTGCGGAATACGCTCGAAGGCCATGATGCGCGAGATCATGAAGGAGAACAGCAGTATCAGAATAATGGTTCCGGTCGTCTCTGCGGCCTCGACAAAGCTTTTGCTCAGACTCTGCCAGGTAAATTCCCGATAGATAAGCCCACCGACCAGCAGGGCAGCGCCAGCCGCCACAGCAGCGGCTTCAGTGGGTGTAAAGATGCCGCCATAGATTCCGCCCAGAATGATCAACGGCAGGCTCAGTGCCGGCAGCGCACTGAGCGTGACGCGCCCGAAGCTCTCCTTGTGTTCAACAACGGCATCCGTTTCTTCAAAGGCTCGCCCGACAAGAAAGCGGTTGTACAGAATCAGACCAATAATCAACAAAATGGCCGGACCAATCGTTGCGGCAAAGCAGGCGGCAACGGATTGTCGTGTCACCACGGCAAACAGGATCATGGTGATAGAGGGTGGAATCAGAATGCCCAGCAACGATGAAATACCCAGCATGGCCGCTATACGTCCGCGCGGATAACCTTTCGCGACCAGCGGCTCGGTCATGATCGAACCGATGGAGGCGATGGCCGCCGTGGCCGTACCCGAAATGGCTCCAAACACCGCGGCCGAGAGCACCATGGCTGACCCCATACCGCCCTTGCCAGTCGCAATGCGCGCAACAAAATCGACGATGCGCCGAGCGATTCCGCCCGATTGCATCAGATAGCCCGTGAGTATGAACAACGGCAACGCCACCAGAACCACCGAGTTCAATGAGCGAAAACCCTGCAACATCAGCGTATTCAGGTTGACGTCATAGACAAACGTCAGAAAAGCCAGCACACCAGCGAACGACCAGGCCACTGGCAGGCCGACTCCCATCAGTACCACCAGCAGTGGTAAAGCAAGCAAGCCTGTCATTTAGAGCTCCGAAATTTACGTATGGCCTGAATGGCATCGCGCACGGCATACGCAAAGCAGCCCAGTGCCGCCACCATGATGGACGCTTGCGGCACCCACAGAGGAATGCGATATGCCGGTGTGACTTGCGGACGTTGAATACCCCAGGCAAACATGCGATACGCCCAGACGATGAAAAACACCGTGATGATGATGGTCAAAGTGGCGATCAGGGCATCATGCAATGCCTGAGCACGCGGATTTCGCAAACTGCCTGCGATCCAATCCACTACCAGGTGATTGCGATTGCGTGAGGCGATCAACGCCCCGCACATATACAGTGCAACTGCGGCAAGCATGATCAACTCCAGCTGCCCGGTCAGCGCCATACCCAGTACATAGCGGGCGAGGACCATGAACAACATCAAGCCGACAACGGCCACCGAGAAGAGAATCGCAAGAACATCTAGCGTCCTGGCAATACCGGTGTCGATGCGCAGCAACGTGCCCCTTTTGCCGGGGCAAAGGGGCTTGTCTGATTCCTCGGGCTGGGGGTTTACAGCCTGAGGGGCTTCACCCTTATCAGAGCTCACTGGCATTGGCGCGAATCGTATCCATGATTTCACTACCGATACGCTCTTCCATCAGAGGCCAGACCTTCTCGCGGACGGCCTTGGCCATTCCGCGGATCTGCTCATCGTCGGGCTCCACATAGGTCATGCCCGCTTCCTTGGCCTTGACGACATAGGATGCATCAAGAGCCTCGGCGTTTTCAAAGCCCTCCTCCATGACCGTAATGGCTGCATCACGCATGACTTCCTGTTGCTCTGGCGTCATTGAATCCCAGGACTGGCTGTTCATGGCGAGAATGCCGGTTACGAACTGCTGCTTGGTACGGTTGTAGTAATCGAGCGTATCGCGGAAATATTCATAGTCCCAATAGATGATGTTGGCACCATCGCCATCGACAACACCCGTCTGAATGGCCGTAAAGACCTCACTCCAGTCAATCGTGGCTGTCTGGTAGCCCAGCGCCTGAACGGATTCAGCCATCGGGAACATCGCAGGAACCCGGATTTTCAGATCCTTCGCTTCTTCAACGCTCATGGCGTACTTGCCCTTGGAGGCAATGCCATTGAACCCTTCAGGCCACGGTGCGAAGAACGTCAGACCCAGATCGGCATAGATACCTCCGAGCATGTTGTTGACCCAGCCGCCCGGCTTGTAGGCTTCCAATGCCTCCTCCCAGCTGAATACCATATACGGTGTCAACAATACGCCCAGACGCTCGTCATAGGCGGTGATGGGCCAGTTGAGCATCATGTCCACATCGCCAGCCACGAACAGGTCAAAGACCTCTGCCTGACTACCCAGCTCGTTCTGATAGAACACATCCACCTGGAGTTCGCCACTGGTGCCTTCCTCTACCAGGGCAGCCCAGCGATCCATCGCATCGCCCGAAGGTGAACCCTTGGCACCGGAATCGGTTGCCAGCTTCAAGGTGGTTTCTGCCATGGCAGGTGTCATGGCTGAAATCATGGCCAGTGTCAGAGCACTGAGCCCGACAACCGCCACTCGCATTTTCTTCATGAACATGTTTGAGAACTCCTTGTTGGAAAGTCTTGACTTTGCAGCAGTCTGCCGCAACTGGACGCCAGTGTCCATTAAATGACTGACTCCTGATTGACAGGATCTGCCGTGTTGCTTGCCACTGCCTTGAACCAGTCAGCCAGGGCCATACTCGACGAGGATTCTACGACCAGCAGAAAACCATCGCCATGACGTGCCAGCTGACAGCTATGCGTGGCAAATAGAACGGCGGCTGATGGCGAACCGGAATCCAGGTCCGCAGCGCATCCTTCGCTGACCACCGTTGCTTCTTGTGATCCGGTAATTTCGAAGAACGCCCAGGCATCATCAGCTGCGGAACTTGCGAAGCCTTCTGACTGCCACCCATGACGTTCAATGCCCGCTTCAAGCAATGGCGACGCGGTGACCAGCAGGGCACGATCTCTAGCCATGCGCAGTGCAAAGGTCTGACTATCGACTTTCGCAGCCAGGCCCAGGGTTGCAGTACCCGGTGCCAGCGTAGTGATCGCGACCTGCAAATCACCTGAAATCAGCGTTGCACCAGCGGCGTTTCGCAGGGTCACACGCAGGCTCGGTTCGTCGATCATGATACCGGGAAGCAATGTGCTATCGGCCTTGTCGAGACTGGCACTCTCATCAGACTTGTCGCTTTTGTCGACCTTGTTATCCCATGACATTTCTCGACTGCGTTCACAGGGATCTGCGCGATGTGAAGCGCGCAGGCTGGACTCAGATTCAAGCTGACTGCGTGGAGACTGCGGTTGCGTTGTTTCAGCCTGCAGACGACTGCCGTCCGGGTCAAAGGCACAGGCAGAGGCAGAGGCAGAGGTCACCGTGGCACTTCTCACTGCACCCTGATGAAAAACATCCAGTGTCTGGCCAATGCGAGACAGCCCTTCTTCGAGTAGCGCCAGGGCTACGCCACGTCCCAGAACCGGACTGAAACAGCTCGACGTCACGAACCCCAGTGAGCGTCGTGGGCCATTGTCAGGCACCAGGTGTGAACCTGTGATCAATGGTTGCTCTGAATCCACTGCCTGCAGCCCGACCAACTGTTGCCTTTGCGTGCGCTGCGCCTCAGGTGTAAACAGGGATCGCTTGCCGATATATTCGTCTTCACGCTTGTCACGCGGCATCGACCAACCCAGATCCTGGGGTTGTGTCGAACCGTCCGTATCCTTGCCAATCAGATTATACCCCTTCTCTGCGCGCAGAATCAGCACCGCCTCCATACCAATCTGCAGTCCGCCCAGAGTCTTCAGTGCTTTCGTCAGTCGATCATGGGCAAACTCGGCGTGACGCAGCGGCATCGAAACTTCATAGCTGCGCTCGCCGGTAAAACTGACGCGGACGATTCGGCAAACCCGTTCCTCCCAGCTGCCTTCCCAGAGACTCATCGGTGGCAAGGCTTCATCCGACAGATCCAGTGGCAATCCTGCCAGCTGTAACAGTTTGCGCGAGCCAGGACCGGGCACGGCAATCGTTACCCAGTTGGCCGTGACATCGTGCAGAAATACAGCCGATGGATCAAACCGATCCTGCCTGGCGTCTTCGAGTCGAAGGCGAACACCGCTGACGTGACTTGACGAGGCAGAGACCAGAAAGTGCTCTGGTCCCAGGCGAAGCACCACACCATCGTCAAAGACAACGCCACTTTCGGTGAGCATCAACGCATACCGGACTCGCCCGGGTGCCAGCGTAGACAAGCGGGTATAGAAACAGAAGTCCAGTAATTGCGCGGCACCCGGCCCCAGCACTTCAATCTTGCCCAGCGGTGAAGCGTCATACAGAACCACAATCTGCCGGGCAACAAGCGCCTCCTTTTGTGCCAGCAACACTTCATCGCCTGCACCGAAACAGGCAGGAGGCAACCAGCCGCCATACTCACGAAACTGTGCACCACCCGTGCGATATGCAGGCTCCAGATGCAGGCGCTTTAAAGGATTGAACAGCTCGGCACGGCGACGGCCCGCGACCACGCTCAGAGGAAGAGGGACAAACGGCGGACGGTATGTGGTCGTTCCCGTCTGCTCGATGGTGCGACCGGTAATTGCCGCCATGGCAGCCAGGCCTGCGAAGTTTGACGTGCGTCCCTGATCCGTTGCCATGCCCAGAGTAGTATAGCGCTTCAGGTGTTCTACTGAACGAAATCCTTCACGGGCCGCCAGTGCAACGTCCTTCAAGGTCACATCATTCTGCAAGTCGATCCACTGCCTGCCTGGCAGAGTCGGGTCCGGTCGCATGAGCAAAGGCGCGTACTGCCTGTCCAGATCCACCGCAGCAGTGAACACGGGCACTCCACCCTCACCGTCTGCCGCCTTGTGAGCTTCATCGAGAATGGCCTGCAGACTGCTTGTGCCATTGGCAGCGCCAACCACCTTCATCGGCGCAGTTCCCGTTCGCGGAATGAGCGCATCGATTTGCTCATTCCAGTCAAGCTTGCCCCCTGCCTGCATGAACAAATGGACCGTCGGTGTCCAGCCTCCCGCCAGCAACAGGCTATCGGCATCCAGGCTAGTGTTTTCCAGATGCACCTTGCTCACACGCTCACGACCGCTGGCAGCCTGAACGCGCTGATTACGCAGCAGCCTGATACCCTCAATGGCTGCAGAACCCTCTGATCGGGCATCCACCACGGTAACTCACAACCCACACGATGCAGCGCGCTGGCTACCGGCCAGGCACTGTCGTTGTTCGTGTCAATCACCACTTTTCGCCCACAGACCGCCGCTTGCAAACGCAGATAGCGCAGGGCTGCATCGGCCGACATGATGCCCGGCAAGTCATTGTTGGCGAACCGCAGTGGTCGCTCCAGTGCGCCCGCTGCCAGGATGCACGAGGCGGTTCTGACTCGCCACAGGCGATCTGTCTGACTGTGGGAGTGGCTGTCATCCGTGTTGCTGTCAGTACTGTGCTCGGTGCGGCGCTCCCACAAGGAGAACAGGCCATGATCGAATACCCCCCAGACGGAGGTATCCAGCATGATTCGCCCGCCGGCGACGCGAACCAGCTCAATCGTTTCTGTCGCCCATTCGTGCCAGGGCACGCCATCAATCTGCGTGTCTCGCCACCGCAGGCTGCCGCCAATGGCGCTCTGATCATCGACCAGCCAGACAGCCACGCCACGTCTGGCAGCTGCCCGTGCCGCAGTCAGACCCGCCACTCCCGCACCAATGATCAGCAATTCTGCCTGTGCATTGATTTGTGCCACATCCGCGCTCGGTGCATGCTCAGGATCCAGCCGGCCAAGCCCTGCCATGCGACGAATCATGGGTTCCCAACGCATCCAGTTCGGACGCATGAAGGTCTTGTAGTAGAACCCCGCTGGCAGGAATCGATGCATTCGATCCAGCCATCGCAGGCGATCGTTGGCAGCACTGGGCGATGCGTTGACTGAACGCGCTGTCAACCCCGGACGCAGTGGCTGCAGCGTGGCCCGGACGTTGGGAGTGCTGCGGCCCTTCTCGGTCACATCCAAAATGACATTGGGCTCTTCGGCACCGGCGCCCCACAGACCCCGTGCTCGGTGATACTTGAAACTGCGCCCCAGTATCATCTACCTGCTCGCCAACAGAGCAGACGCCAGAGTGTCACCAGCAAACCCGGTATAACACTGACCATCCATACTGAATTCAATGGGCTTGTCGGCATCCAGCTCGGAAACGTTTTCCGCGCCGATCGGTGCACGCCAACCGCTCATGGCAAGCGCTCCGGCTGCTTGCGTCCCTGCGCTTCACGTCCGGGCAGTGCCTCCACTGACAATACGGCGCGGGTACTAGTGTCGCGACACATGATGAAATACTCCCCGCAGCTTTTATGGAGCCAGACTTCCCGAGCCTCACCTTTCGGTGCGACATTTTCGTACAGAAGCGTCCTTCGGTGAATCGCTTCAGATCAAAGGGCTTGCTGATTTCATGATGCTGACCCGTGGCCAGCAACAGGCCGCCTGCCGGTATGGCCTTGAACCCGCCCGTACCCCAGCCGCAATTTATATACAAGCCTGGCACGTATGTGGGACCAATCACTGGCGAGCTGTCAGGTACGACATCCACCACACCCGCCCATTGACGCAGCAGCTTGAGCTGCGCCAGCGCAGGCAGCATCTCAAGCAAGCCTGAAGTCACGATTTCCTGGGCCGCAAGATTACCTCGCTGCCCGTGAGTGGGTACACGATCCAGGCCGCTCCCGTGAGAGCCCCTCATACAAACGCAAGGCCAGATCGTAAGGGCAACGCTTTCGGGATAGAAATAGTTGGATCGAATCACGGTAGTATTCCGACCCGTGTTGCCGCCGCCTATCCAGCCGCGCTCAAGCAAGGCGACTCGACGCAACTTGTGCACTTTAGCCAGGTAATAGGCGGTTGCCAGTCCGTGGCCACCACCACCACCGACAACAATGGCATGTATTGCCTTTCCGGACTCGCCTTGCGCCAGGCAGGCTTCCAGCCACCTTGCCCCGCGAGACCCTGCTGCAACAATGACCAGGCAGAATATCGTTCAGCCATTTTTGGTCAAGCCTCTTGCATAGCTCTGCAGTGCCTTGATCTCGTCCTTGCCGGGCATGACTCCCGTGAATCCATACAAGTAGTCAGGAACGCGTTGCAAACGCTCCTCCATCGTCTCGGAAATTTCCAGGCGTAGTACCCGACCTGCATGAAATAGAGAATTCGTGCTCGTACCTCAGCCTCGCGGGGCTTGAAGCCATGGCGTACAAACATCTGTGAGAATGCCTTGATTCTTGTGTCATCCGTCTCGTCAATCAGCGCACGCACCGAGACTTCACGCCGTGCCCATTCACGCACTGCAAAGTCCAGCTGATGATGGAATAGTCGTTCATCCAGCCAACACCGGAAAACGTTGCATACCGCCTCTGTAATCGTTGCACTGGGCATCGCAGCATGGCTGATCAATGAGCCAGTGTTGCAGTCTTGCCAGTCCTTGAGCAAGGCATCCAGCAAGTCGTCACGGCTCTTGAAGTACCAGTAGAAGCTGGAGCGCGAGACCCCTAGAGAACTGCCGATTGCCTGCACATCCGCCACGCCATGACTGATCAGCAAGTCTCTGGCAAGCTTCAACCAGTCCTCACGTGTGACCTTGGTATTGCCGCTCAATCTTGCAGTGGCCTTACTCATGCGGTGTACAGGCTCATCCCGCACTTTTCATGGCGTGTCCATCCGGGTCGTAAGGGGATGGTTCAATGACTTTGGCAGAACGCTCCTGTCCGACGACGTGCACGCTCAGCGGCGTACCTGCCTTTGCGAAGTCTCGATCTATCATCGCCATGGCCAGTGATTGCTGCAGGGTATGGCCATAACCACCAGAAGTAATGTAGCCGACGCGCTTGCCATCGTGCCAGACAGGTTCATAGCCCGAGGCATCCGCATCGTCGGCATCAACGGCCAATGTCACCAGGGTTTTTTCCGAAGGTTTTCCTTCACGCTCAGCCAGCGCTGCGCTCCTGCCTGTAAAGTTCGGCTTCTGCCAGTCAATCCAGCGATCCATGCCGGTCATGCCTGCGCTGTAGACTTGCGTGAACTCACGACTCCAGATGCCATAGCTCTTCTCCAGACGCAACGATAGCACCGCATTGAAGCCTATTTCCTTCAAACCCGGTTCTTGAGAATCCAGGCTCTGACCTGCCTCTATCAACAGGCGCCGCAAGGCAATGTGCTCGGATGCTCTGCAATGAATCTCATAGCCAAGCTCTCCGGAAATCGACAGTCGCCCCACTTGCGCTCGTATCAGGCCTACATCCAGATGCGCACAGCCCATGAAGGCAAGTTCTGCCAGGTCCTGATGACACAGCTTTTGCAGGATGTCTCGAGAGGCGGGGCCATTGAGTGAAAAACCCACGTAATCATCAGAAATATCACGCACGACAACGCCATCAGGCATGTTCTGCTGATTGAACCAGCGCATATGCCAGGTACGCAGATAATAGGAACCCATGATCCAGAAGCGATCCTCACCACTGCCATCCGGGCCCCAGTTGAAGATCGTCAGATCGCCTTTCAGGCATCCATTTTCGGCAAGCATGGGTGCCAGTCGCGCGCGACCGGGTTCTGGCAAGCGGCAGGCCAAGAGCTGATCAAGCCATAGCTTCGCATCAGGGCCACTGACTTCGTATCGGGAAAAGCCCGAAATATCAAGCAGCCCTGCGTGTTCCCTGACCGCGCGACATTCCTGTGCGATCAGGTCGTGCGCATTGGAGCGCTTCAGCGACGGTTTTTCCACAAAATCCGCAGGTGTAAAATACAAGGGCACTTCCAGCCCGAAACTGGCCCCCCAGCGGCAACCCGCTGCCGTCATGGCATCATGAGCCGGTGCCATTTTCAGCGGACGCCCTGCGGGCAGCTGCTCATTGGGATAGGTCATGACGAACCGCCGGGTATAGAACTGCCCCGTGGTTTCCTTGATATAGCGCTTGTTGGCGGCAAACTCACCGTAGCGAGCGATATCCATACCATAGACATCTGCCTCAGGCTCCCCTTCGATGATCCACTCGGCCAGACTCTTGCCAACGCCACCGCCTTGTAGAAAACCCGCCATGACCCCACAGGCCACCCAGTAACCGCGCTTGCCTGGAACAGGACCGACCAGCGGATTGCCATCGGGAGAAAATGTGAAGGCACCGTTGACCCACTGACGAATGCCTGTTCTTTGCAGCACCGGGAAACGCTGCATGCCCAGCTGCAGCTCGTTTTCTATTCTGTCTGTGTCTTCCTGCAGCAACTCGATACCATAGTCCCAGGGTGCCCCGTCCATCATCCAGTGCTGATGATTGATTTCATAAATGCCCAGCAGCATGCCCTTCTGGTCCTGGCGCATGTAGGTAAAACCTTCGAGATCGAC
>RCMY010003718.1_pt1 | contig 13393 bp, 14 predicted proteins | sample 2041341 | NCBI WGS metagenome assembly RCMY01 (sample SAMN09708234, study PRJNA481090) | Marine sediment metagenome, whole genome shotgun sequencing project. | reverse complement strand
CCTTCTTATATTCAGTTGTATATTGATTCCGTTTCTTTAATGCTGTCATCTTTCACCTCCCTATGGATAGTTTAACTCCCTTAGTAAGATGTCCGGAATGATTAGACCACATCAAGTAGACATGCACTACTTTAGGCCGTCAAACCCCATCCATCGCCTGGAATCAGATTTGGCAAATTCTGCAGCCATTTGGGGTTATTCTGCATAAAGGAACGTAACGCACCACAGAGTTTTTTATAAGGCATTGCATGTAAGGCAAAATAAATGATTCTAGGGCTCCTAAATTTAGACGTAAAAAAAGCCAATTAATTGATTGATTGCCTTTAGTCAATCTCCCTCATCTCGCACATCGGACATCAAGAATTTGAGCATTTGAACAATAACAAAAGGGATCGCACTCAGCCCGGTCACCATATAGTGTTCTGAAGTAAATTGATCGCCCTCAGCCATGACGATATAACCAATAAAAATCATGATCGGGAAGATGATAGAAAGAATTTGAATCAGCCAGAATAGTCGTTTAATCACACCATTTCCTTTTTAATTGGGTTGTTGTTTATCAATTCGCATTATTCACGACCAAGTATATAAAGTATAAGCTTACTTGTTCTAACCAATAAATTGGACCAAGTATTAATGTGCTTCGATTTTATCGGCCTATCGTTTCATAATGCACCGTTTCTCTAATCGCAGCAGACTGCGCTGATTAGATCATTGTTTTAACGGGCGAGAAACTGCGTCGATGAACGCAAGAAACGCCATGTTCCTGTAATGCGGCAACATGTTTCTTGGTAGGGTAGCCTTTATGTTGATCAAAACCATAACATGGGAAACGTGAATGCAATACGAGCATTTCAGCATCACGTGCTGTTTTAGCTAGGATGGAAGCAGCTGAAATTTCTGATATTAAGCTGTCACCTTTGATGATAGGTCGGACAGGGCATTTCAGCTGCGGGCAATGATTACCATCGACTAAAATAATATCGGGCATCAGTGGTAAGCCTTCAACTGCACGTTTCATTGCAAGCAAGCTGGCTTGCAAAATATTCAGTTGATCAATTTCTGCTACAGAAGCAGAGGCAATTGCCCATGCTTTAGAATATTTTTTGATTAAGACTGTAAGATTCTCACGTTTTTTTGCGCTGATCTTTTTAGAGTCGGCCAGACCATCTATTTTTTGCTCGGGGTCTAGAATGACACATGCCGCAAAAACAGGCCCCGCGAGCGGCCCTCTACCGGCCTCATCGACACCACAAACTAAAGCATAATTGTTTAAATCTGGGGTTAAACGTTTCTTGCCGTGCACATTAATTTCGCTTCGGTTATAAGATTGCCATCCACTTCAGCATGAGCTGAGTATTTCCACAATCCTTTCTTTTCTCGATCTATCGAAACGTTAAGCATTAATTGATCGCCTGCCATAACAGGTCGTTTAAAACGTACGCCATCAATTCCGACAAAATAGTAAACAGAATTCTTGTCAACCTGGGAACCTTCAGTCCTCAGCGTAAGAATAGCAGCAGCCTGTGCCAGCGCCTCCACAATTAGAACACCAGGCATTACCGGGTGGTGAGGGAAATGGCCTGAAAAGAAAGGTTCATTAATGCTTACATTCTTGAGTGCAACAATGTCTTTGCCTTTTTCATATGAAATGACCCGGTCGACCAATAAAAATGGATAACGATGCGGCAGATATTTTAAAATCTCATGAATGTCCATGCCACTCATAATTTTCCCCTTTGAATGCTTGTATTTTGTCATTTACAAAATACTTTGATTAATGAAACACGTGTGTCATTTAGGCGTTGCCGATTGACCTAAACGACCTTCTAATGCATTGAGTACTTGTTCTGTGATGTCGATCCGCTCGCTACGATAAACAGAATCTTGCAATTGTAAAATGAGGTCATATTTCTCTGTTTCTGCTATGCTCTTGATCACCTCATTGGTATGTTCCAGAATGATGCCAAATTCTTCATTCTGGCGAACACTTAGGTCTTCTCTTAATTGTCTTTTTGCTCTTTGAAATTCACGGCTCAAGCTTGCCAGTGTACGTTCCATATCACGTCGACCAGCTTCTGACATTGTTGCGCTTTTTTTTTCTAACTGCGCTTGCAGTTCTTTTGCCTGCGCGGCCATTTTTTTTATTTGTTCATCACGAGGGAAGAACTCTTGCTCTATTTTGAGTTGCGCAACAACGGCTGGTGCAGATTCACGTAAGATTTTATCGGTATTGACGATGCCAATTTTAGTATTAACTGCGTAAACACTGACAGACCATAGCAACATGAAAATGGCAAGCAGGACCTTCGAGAAATTAAATTTACGTGTCAATTCTTTCTCCTGATTAATTGGCATTTAACTAGAATTGCTGACCAAATTGGAATTGTAATACTTGCAAATTGTCCTCTGGTTTGGCATTAAGTGGCTTGGCAAGACTAATTTTTAAAGGGCCCATTGGTGAAATCCAAGAGACTGCAATACCGGCAGAATAGCGCATCTCATTTAAGTCTATCTTACCGGCGAATACAGAGCCGCCATCAATGAAGGTACTTAAACGAAGCGACCGATCATCCTTCATAAAGGGCATAGGGAACAATATTTCTAAATTTCCGACAACGCGCTTGCTTCCGCCCAATGCAACTGTTCTTGAATCAGGGTCAAGAGGGTCGATAGGTTCACGAGTGCCTAGTGAGTTTAGATCAAAACCACGCACTGAATTATTTCCACCAGCAAAAAAGTTTTTGAAGAAAGGTAGTGACTTACCAGTATAACCATCACCCAGTCCTAACTCGCCATTAAACATAAATGTAAACGTATCGGTAATGGGGTAAAACCATTTTTGCGCATAGCTTATTTTGTAATAATTTAGATCGCCCCCCGGCACACTAATCTCACCAAAGAGCCGGTGTGTCGTTCCTGACGTGGTATAAATCGCACTGTCCCGCCGGTCGCGCGCCCAACTAACGGTGAATGGAAAATTGTTGGTAGTTTTTCCAAATTCCTCCACAAAATCCCGATTACGTTGAAGACTATTTTCATTTAAGCCAATGGACGTTTGCTCAGCACCCAACCCGAATGTAACGATGTCATTCTCGGCAATCGGAATACCCATACGTGATGTGAAACCAGTGGTATTGGTTTTAAATGATTGAACTCTCGATAAACGACTTGTATTTAGGCTGCGTCTAAATAAATCAAACCCAAGACTGATACCATCGGCGGTAAAGTAAGGGTTGGTAAATGATGCGGAATATACCTTATTAATACTACCTGTATTAACTTGCAAGCTAAGATGATTACCCGTACCAAATATATTATTCTGCGATACAGAACCATTGAGTATCAAGCCTTGACGATCAGAATAACCTGCGCCGAACATAATAGCGCCAGTCGGTCTTTCGACAACACTAACATTAATATCCACCTGATCAGGCGCATCCGGTACCGGCGGGGTTTCTATATCGACGCTGGTAAAGAAGAATAATCGATCGACACGTCGTCGAGAAAGATTAATTTTTGACGTTGAATGCCAACCGCCTTCCATTTGGCGGAATTCTCGTCGGATGACTTCATCCCGTGTACGGTCATTTCCGGAGATATTAATGCGCCTAACATAGACTTTACGACCGGGGTCGATAAAGAAGGTAAAACCTGTTTGCTGGTTTTCTTTGTCTACTTCTGGTGAGGCATTTACGTTGGCAAAAGCATAACCATCATCACCCAAACGATCGGTAATGAGCTTTATGGATTCTGTTAATTTCTCACGGGCAAAAACAGCGCCAGGTTCAAGGAGTATTAGTTCTCGCAACTCTTCTTCTGGAACCGGAAACTCACCTGCCATATTAATTTCAGAAACGGTAAATTGCTCGCCTTCAACAATATTGACGGTAATGTAAATGTCACGCATATTCGGCGTTATAGATACTTGAGTTGATTCAATACCAAATTCTAAATAACCACGATCTAGGTAATAAGAGCGTAATATCTCTAAGTCAGCTGATAATTTCTGCTTTGAATACTGATCGTTTTTGGTAAACCAGGTGAGCATTCCAGGCGTTCTAAGTACAAACAAGCCGCGTAAATCATCGTCATCAAATGCATTATTTCCAACAATATTAATCTGGCGGATTCGTGCAGTCCTGCCTTCTTTGATATCGAAATTGATTCCCAATCGATTACGTTCTAAGGGGGTTGTTGTGGTGGTGACTTTTACCGCGTATTTCCCACGACTGATATATTGACGTTTTAACTCTTGTTCAGAACGCTCTAGGAGTGAACGACTAAAGATACGTGATTCGGATAGGCCGGCTTGTTTTAAACCTTCTTTTAACTTATCAGGTTCAAATTCCTTGGCGCCATTAATGGAGATTTCGGCAATGGCAGGACGTTCTTCCACTTGAACAATAAGTACGCCATCGCCTGATTTTAATTTAACATCTTTGAAGAAGCCGGTCGCATAGAGGGCTTTAATAGCTGCAGCGGCTCCCGCATCATCAAGTGCGTCGCCGACCTTAATAGGAAGATAACTAAAAACAGTACCTGCTTCAGTACGTTGTATGCCTTCTACCCGAATATCCTTAACTATAAATGGTTCACTTGCCCAAGAATTGAAAGAATAAAAGAAGTAAACAAACGCAGCAAAATACTTTAATTTCATTACTTAACCAGAAAAAATCCTATGAATATCGTTATATATGGCAAAAGTCATTAGAGTGAATAACATGGCCATGCCAATCTGATGACCCAGCAACAAGGCTTTCTCAGAGAGGGGCTTACCTTTGATAATTTCAATGACATAATACATTAAATGCCCCCCGTCCAGGACAGGAATTGGCAACAAATTCAGCACGCCCAGACTAATACTAATCAGCGCCAGAAACCCAATATACGGCGCCAACCCCATTTGGGCAGATTGACCTGCATAATCAGCTATTGAAATGGGGCCACTAAGATTCTTCATTGAGACATCACCCGTGATCATTTTTCCTAGCATTTGCAACGTTAAAATAGAGGTGTCCCATGTTTTATCAATGGCTTTGAAAAAAGATTCGACGGCCGGATAGCTGACTTTTACGAATAAGTCTTCAAATTCAGAATAATCAATAAAAGGAACAATTCCAACTTTCCCGATTAGTTGGCCACCTTCGTTGGATGACTCTGGTGTAATCGCAATGCGGATGACTTGATTGTCACGCAGCACATCCAAATTCAACAATTGATTAGGACTATTTTGTATGATTTGCACCAGCACTTGCCAGTCATAGGTATCTTCATCATCAATGGCTAAAATTTCATCCCCAACTAGCAAACCGGCTTTATCTGCTGCACCTCCAGACATTACCTGGTCGATAATTGGTTTTAACGCGGGTTGATAACTACTTAATCCGATAATTCCCAAGAAATCACCATCCAGCTCATCTGGCGATATATGACTCAGATTCAGATTGCGCTGTGCGATCTCGCCTTTGTCGTTGACCGTTTCTACTTGTAAACGTGGCGTTTGATCGACCGCATGGGTTAATAGTGCCCAACGAACATCTTGCCAACTCGCAACCGATTTATTATTTATCTTCTGGATGGTTTCACCTTCCACAAATGCAGAGAATGCTGCAGGGGTTGCAGGAACAATAGGTCCTAATACTGGTTTCATCCCATTCATGCCAATGATAAACAGCAGCCAATAGAAGAAAATAGCTAACAAGAAATTAGCTATGGGTCCTGCTGAAACAATTGCAAAACGACGACCAACGGTTTGCCGATTAAATGAACGCGGCAAATCTTCAGGCTCGACTTTTCCTTCTCGTTCATCCAGCATTTTGACGTAGCCGCCGAGAGGAATTGCCGCAATGACCCACTCAGTCTGATCTTTCCCCCACTGCTTGAGAAATAATGGCTTGCCAAACCCAATTGAAAATTTGAGCACCTTTACGCCACATATACGCGCAACCAGGTAATGACCAAACTCGTGAAAAGTAATCAAAATACCTAGCGCAATAATGAAAGAAATAATAGAAAAAAGTATTGTCATGTCGATTTAGACTAATTGAAAATGCAACAATTTAAAAATCAAGAAATTATGCCTGCCTGGCCAACCATTCAAGAGCCACCTCACGTGCCAATTTATCTGCTTCAAGAACATCGTCCAGCGTCGCTACATCCCTTTGAGTCACCGCTTGCATGGTTTGTTCAATCATTGATGGAATGGCTGTAAATGACATCCGACCTTCGAGAAAAGATTCCACCGCAATTTCATTGGCAGCATTAAGTATGGCTGGCATGTTACCACCACCTGCTAATGCTTGATATGCAAGTCTAAGGCAGGGAAAACGCGCCAAATCAGGCGCCTCAAAATCTAACTGCGCGACTTTAAACATGTCCAATGATGACACGCCACTCTCAATTCGTTCTGGATAACCCATGGCATGAGCAATTGGTGTACGCATATCGGGGTTACCTAGTTGCGCCAAAACAGAACCATCGATATACTCAACCATAGAATGAATGACACTTTGTGGGTGAATGACGACTTGTATTTTCTCTGGCGCTGCATTGAATAACCAATGCGCCTCAATAACTTCTAACCCTTTGTTCATCATAGTTGCCGAATCAACTGATATTTTCCGGCCCATATCCCAGTTTGGATGTGCACATGCTTGTACTGGTGTCACATCTTCTAATTCGGACATAGATGAACGTCGAAATGGCCCGCCCGACGCGGTCAATAAGATTCGACGAATGCCATCTTTAGCAAGATTGCCACTAAAACGGTCAGGAAGCGATTGGTGGATAGCATTATGTTCACTATCAATTGGTAATAGCGTTGCATGATGCTCTTTCACCACATCCATAAAAATTCGCCCTGACATCACTAAGGTTTCTTTATTGGCAAGCATTACCTGTTTTCCTGCACGTGCTGCTGCAAATGTCGGTCGAATACCAGCAGCGCCTACAATGGCTGCCATAACAGTATCTACTTCGGCAAGTGACGCAACCTTTTCTAATGATTCAATGCCAGACAACACCTCAACATCAAGGCCATAATTGCGTATCGCAATAGACAGTCTTCCTGCGCTATTAGCATCTAGCAATACCGCGTAGCGTGGTTGAAAAAGATGACATTGCGTCAACATTTTATCGACACTTTTGTTAGCCGTTAGCGCAAAAACTTGAAAACGGTCTGGGTGGCGTGCAACGACATCTAATGTGCTTTCACCGACACTTCCTGTGGAACCAAGGATGGTTAGTTGGCGAATGGTTTTCATAATTCAGCGGAATAAAAGAGGATAAAAGCCAGCATAGCAACAGGGAGTGTTGAAGTCAGTGCATCAATACGATCTAATATGCCGCCGTGACCTGGTAGGATGTTACCGCTATCTTTCAAGCCCGCCTGGCGTTTCATCATAGATTCAAACAAATCGCCAATAACGCCTAGTGCAGTGAGTACAAGCAATAATGGGATTAGAAAGATCGACAGGGACTCATCGTTTGTCATCTGATGCCAGACGAGTGCGTAGACAAACACGGCGAGTAGCGCACCAGCGACACCTTCCCATGTTTTGCCAGGGCTAATAACAGCAGCGAGTTTGTGTTTTCCAAAAGCGCGCCCAGAAAAATAGGCGGCAGTATCCGCTATCCAAACAGTTGCCATAATCCCAAGTAACAACATCGGGCTTATTTCTCGCAACTGATACAACGCAAGGCAGGTTGGTAAAAGAACCAACCAACCAACCACCATCAAAACAATGGGGGTTTTAATCGGCTTAGTTAATCTTAAAAGCAAAGGAACGATGAATACCCAAAACACAAATGATAAGCTATAGATGATCGTAAACAATGGCGTGTAATGATCACCAGTAACTGACTCGCTCAGTAGGAATAATAATTCTCCGCCCATTAGCGCTGTAAGTAACATGAAAATTATTGCGTTTCCTACGGAAAAAGCGGCCAATTTACACCATTCTTGTGCGCCTGTTACTGTTAAAGCCAGTAATAAAGCTGCCCAGAAAATTGGTTGGAAATATAGTAATGCTGCAAGAAATGTAGGTAACAAGATAGCTGCGGTAATAATACGAGTTTTAAGCATTTAAAGAAGGTGCCTTGTGGAAGTTCACGCTAATTGATGAGGTAGCTGGCTTACGCTTCGCTTTTGACAACAGCTTCAGAAGGCTTGTGAGTTGCGGGTTGCAAAACCTGCTCACTTGTACGTCCAAACCGGCGCTCTCGTTGTTGGTAAGAATGAATGGCTTGATCCAGTGCATGGACATCAAAGTCGGGCCACAAGGTATCGGTGAAATATAATTCAGTATATGCCAGTTGCCATAATAAAAAATTACTTATACGACACTCGCCACCTGTGCGAATAAATAAATCAGGCTCGGGCGCATAACTCATAGCAAGGTATTGTGCCAAATCTTCTTCTTGGTAATCTTCCGGTGATTTTTTTTGCTGGGCTATCATTTTCTTGGTTGCTTGTAAAATATCCCATCGCCCACCATAATTCGCTGCTATGGTAAAGGTAAGTCGCGTATTATTAGCTGTCAAATTTTCACCATCACGGATAAACCGAGTTATTTTTGGTTCAAATTTTGATACGTCGCCTATAACTTTAAAGCAGATATCATTTTCATGAAGCTTAGCAACTTCCTGCTCTAATGCACCAATAAACAATTGCATCAAAAATGATACTTCATCTTTCGGCCTGCGCCAGTTTTCACTACTAAAAGCAAATAACGTTAAGTACTTTACACCACGCTCAATACAAGCTTTGATTATGTCACGTACTGCTTCAACGCCATGCTTATGCCCAGCAACGCGCGGCATTAAGCGATTCTTTGCCCATCGACCATTACCATCCATGATGATGGCAATATGCTGCGGAACAATATTAGTTTTAGGTATTTCTCGAGCTGAGCTTGGTTCTTTCGGCATATTAAACAGCCATTAATTCGACTTCTTTAACTTGCAATAGTTTGTCAATTTCAGCGATATAGCGATCAGTTAATTTTTGAATCTCATCTTGACCTCTACGTTCATCATCAGTTGAAATTTCTTTCTCTTTCTCTAAGTCTTTTAATTGCGTATTTGCATCGCGTCTGATATTTCGCATCGCAACGCGCACAGATTCTGCTTCTTGTTTGACTATCTTAGTTAGATCGCGCCGACGCTCTTCGGTCAACGGCGGCATGGGAACACGAACCATCTCACCAACTGACATCGGATTTAATCCAAGATCAGAATCACGAATGGCTTTTTCAATGCCACCCATCATTTTCTTATCCCATGGGATAATGCCAATTGTGCGCGCATCAGCCAAAGTAACATTGGCAACTTGGCTAAGTGGTACCGGTGATCCATAATAGTCAACTGTGATATGATCTAGCAAACCAGTATGTGGCCGCCCACTCCTTACTTTACTCAAATCAGTCTTTAAAGCTTCCAGACTTTTTTGCATTTTCTGCTCGGCAGTTTTTTTTACATCGGCAATCATAAAAATATTCCGTTTGGGTCTTTGTAATTGGAACGTTGTGAGTTCGGAAATCAAACAGTGACAAAGGTTCCTTCATCTTTTCCCATCACAATTCTTTTAAGTGCCCCTGCTTTAAAAAGACTAAACACATTGAGCGGCAACTTCTGATCTCTACATAATGTTAAAGCCGTTGCATCCATAACCTGCAAGTTTTTAGAAATAGCTTCATTGAAAGACAACGTTTGATAACGAGTTGCATCAGGGTTTATTTTGGGGTCACTGGTATAGATGCCATCTACTTTCGTCGCTTTGAGAACAATATCGACATTCATTTCCATGCCACGCAAAGCAGCGGCTGTATCTGTCGTAAAAAAAGGGTTGCCCGTACCTGCGGCAAAAATAAGAACATTGCCCTTCTGTAAATAACGTATTGCTTTTCCGCGAATATATGGCTCAACAATTTGCTCAATATTCAAAGCAGACTGCACACGCGCCACTAACCCACTTTGTTTCATAACATCTCTTAACGCCAGTGCATTCATGACGGTGGCCAGCATACCCATATGATCTGCAGTAACGCGTTCAATGCCGTCATTTGCAGACTGCATGCCACGAAAGATATTGCCGCCACCAACAACAATGGCTAACTCGACACCCAGCTGTTTGATTTCATTTATTTCAGCAACAATATGCTGCATCACCGCGTGATTAATACCATAACTGTCTTCACCCATTAGAGCTTCGCCAGAAATTTTTAGCAGGATGCGTTTATATTCAGCCATTAACCGACTATGATGCCTTATTTGCGTTGACTTGTTCCTGCTGTGCTTTTACTTCAGCTGCAAAATCCTCAGTTTTTTTCTCAATACCTTCGCCAACTACAAACATTGAGAAACCATTAACTTTTGCTGATTTCTCAGTCAATAATTTTTCTATTGTTTGGTCCGGATTTTTAACGAAAGGTTGGCCAAGTAAGGTTACTTCTGCGAGATACTTGGCAACACGTCCTTCTACCATTTTTTCAACAATATTGGCCGGTTTACCACTCTCAGCTGCTTGTGCGGAAAATATCTGACGCTCGCGCGCTAATAATTCAGCTGACACTTGATCTTTAGAAACACATATAGGCTTACTCGCCGCAATATGCATCGCCAAGTCTTTTCCTAGCGCCTCATCACCACCAGAACTGTCGACTAAAACACCAATCTTTGTACCATGTAAATAGGTAGTTAGGCGTCCTTCAGTAACATGGCGAGCGCATCGGCGCACCGAAATGTTTTCACCGAGCTTCATAACTAATTCTTTGCGACAGTTTTCCACTGTTTCGCCGCTTGGTAGTTCTGCGTCACTTAGTGCGGCAGTATCAGTTAGTTTTTTGGCAACAACTAATGCTGCAAGATCATTAGAAAATTTTATGAAATCCTCATTTTTAGCGACAAAGTCTGTTTCACAATTGACCTCAACTAATGCCCCTGCTTTATTCCCAACTACAATATGTGCGCCAATAACACCTTCAGCAGCAATTCTGCTTGCTGCTTTGTTTGCTTTGGCGCCACTTTTAATTCGCAGTAGATCCTCTGCTGCTTTAATATCACCACTGGTCTCTACTAAAGCTTTCTTGCATTCCATCATGCCGAGCCCTGTTAATTCACGAAGCTCTTTCACCATACTCGCGGCAATATCCGCCATATCTACTCCAGATACTAAATTATTCTAAAAAACTTTGATATTTCTTAACTTGTGTGGCGCAACCAAATATAGAGAATTAATCTCCCTATATTTATATTTGTAAAATGCTAGCTGGCTGCTGCTTCCTCCTGACTCATTTCGACTATTTCCTGAATGGACTGATTTCGCCCTTCAAGAATCGCATCTGCCACGCCACGCGCATAAAGACGTATTGCCTGACTTGAGTCATCATTGCCTGGAATCACATATTGCAGACCATCTGGATTATGGTTGGTATCAACCACGCCAATTACAGGAATGCCGAGCTTCTTCGCTTCAGTAATCGCACCTTTCTGATAACCAACATCAATGACAAACATAACGTCTGGCAAACCTTTCATATCTTTTATACCACCCAGACTGCTATTAAGTTTGGCTAATTCACGCTGAATATCTAGCGCTTCTTTTTTAACCAGTTTATCCAACCTGCCATCTTGCGCCATCATTTCCATATCATGCAGGCGTTTAATAGACAATTTGATGGTTTTGAAGTTGGTCATCATTCCACCGAGCCAACGTTGATCAACGTAAGGTGAGCCACTACGCAGTGCTTCTTCTCGAACAATGTCGCGTGCTTGACGTTTGGTGCCAACAAACAATATAGTCGATTTATTTGCGGCTAATTGTTGCACATGCTTCATTGCATCCTGATACATCACCATCGTTTTTTCCAAATTGATGATATGGATTTTATTACGCTGCCCAAAAATATAAGGTGCCATTTTTGGATTCCAGAAACGAGTTTGATGTCCGAAATGAACTCCCGCCTCTAACATTTGTCGCATCGTGACCGACATAAATTCTCCTTTAAGATTAAGCCTCCACCCATCGTGACAACCCGATATATCGGGCGCATCTTATTTGATGAGTGTGTGTATTTAATTTACGGACACGGAACTTCCCGATCGTAACCATAAATTATCTCGGCATTATAGCATGTTCCAGCGCCTACTCAAGGCAGAATAGACCATAGAGAACAGGGCCGTCGGCAGCCATGAAAAGGAAATGAACGTTGCATTGCTACTAACAGATCTGCTTTCAGGGAGTTCCACGGCAAGTTAGAAAATACAGAGTCGACACGGCTAAACCTACAGGGCTGTCTAGTTAACCGCCGATTTTACTTTTCAGGCGATCAATATCACTAATGTGTATATGCTTGTTACTGACTGTAATAATGCCTTCCTCCTGTAACTTGGAAAAAGCACGACTTACGGTTTCCAACTTAAGTCCTAGATAACTTCCTATTTCTTCTCGCGTCATACGTAAAATAAAATCCGAAGAAGAATAACCTCGTTTAAAAAAACGACGCGACAAATTCAACAAGAAGGTAGCCAAACGTTCTTCTGCTTTCATGCTGCCAAGCAGCATCATCACACCATGATCTTTTACAATCTCGCGGCTCATTATTTTATGAAAATGATGCATTAATGGCGGAATATTTCGGCCCATTTCTTCAAGTTTAGAAAATGGAATTTCACATACTTCACTATCTTCTAGCGCAATGGCATCACAAGTATGTTGCTCCGTGCTAATCGCATCCAGCCCGATTAACTCTCCCGTCATATGAAAACCAGTCACTTGCTGACGACCATCTTTTTCTAAGACGCAAGTTTTAAAAAACCCCCTGCGTACCGCGTAAAGCGACTTGAAGTCTGAACCTGCTCGGTGCAAATATTCGCCACGTTTAACCTGACATTTATGCTCGACTAAATCACCAAGAGCCTCGACTTCTGGCTCATTAAGGCCTGCAGGTAAGCACAGCTCTCGCAAGCTACACGTCGAACAATTCGGTGGTGCGCGTGAAGCTTTAAGATGCTTTGGTGTCAAGGTGTCTGGCAACACTACATTTCCCAAATAAGAAAATTACTCTTCATTACCCCTTGTATTGACATGGATCAAAACAAGAAAGCTTCATTGCAGGCATCATTTTACCGGCTTTATTGTAAAAAAGGGCACTCTTGGAATGAAAGTTATTGCTTAGGCATATTTTCTATAATTCTCGAATTAAGGGCACTTCTAAAAATTCAAGCTAAAAAGTGGAAAATCATATCGAAACTCCCGGTTAAATCATCATAACATGTTGTTATTAATGTATAATACTTAAATCATATACTTTGACACGGGATTCAATCATGCAGTCAGGTTTTTTTGATCTTGATAATCGATATGATCAGCTAAGCAAGCTGAAAGATCCGC
>RCMY010003717.1_pt1 | contig 13394 bp, 10 predicted proteins | sample 2041341 | NCBI WGS metagenome assembly RCMY01 (sample SAMN09708234, study PRJNA481090) | Marine sediment metagenome, whole genome shotgun sequencing project. | reverse complement strand
AGTGCCGTCCGGCAGCACGCGCCCTTCACGCATCTGGACGCAACGTCCGGCCAGCGCCGCATAGTCGGGATTGTGAGTGACCATGACGATGGTCAAGCCTTCACCATTGAGTTCACGCAAAAGCTGCATGATGGAATCGCCTGTGGCCATGTCCAGGCTGCCCGTGGGCTCGTCGGCAAAAAGTATGCGCGGGTCGGATGCGAGGCCCCGCGCAATGGCCACGCGCTGCTGTTCGCCGCCCGAAAGCTCGGAAGGCAGACTGTGTTTCTTGTGCCCCAGGCCCACGCGCTCAAGGCAGCTCACGGCCCTTTGACGCTGCTGCGCGCTGATGCCGCGAAAGCCGTTGGCCCCCGGCAACAGGACGTTTTCCAGCACCGACAGGTAGGGCATAAGGTGGTGGGCCTGAAAAATCATGGCAAAGGCGTTGTTGCGCAGGTGGTCACGCTCCTGTTCGCGCATGGCGGCAAGGTCGGCCCCCTGAAACAGCACCTGGCCGCTGTCCGGCTCCGTAAGAGTGGAGAGCACATTGAGCATGGTGGACTTGCCGGAACCGGAGCGGCCCGTCACTGCCACAAACTCGCCTTCTTCAATGCGCAGGTTTACCCCGCGCAACACGGGCGCGGCCTGGCCGCCCGCCCGGTAGGATTTAACTATATCAATTGCTTCAAGCATATATGTATCCTTTTAGAGCATTTCAATTTTGAAATGCTGTGGCGGCTGCGGGCAGATGCCGCCGTGTAGGCGTAAACGCAGTTTGTCTGCGTGGTTAAACGCCGTAACGGGCGTGCCTGAAACGTTGAGAACGTCTATTCTCAACGTCATTCTGTTCCAAGGGCTACAGCGACGTAAGCGCTTCCGCCGGGTTGGCGCGCGCCGCCTTGTATGCGGGAAATGCGGCGGCCAGCACCGCCAGGGCGCTTGCCATCAGTCCGTAGCCGAACAGGGCCGCGAAGGAAAAGGCCGGATAGGCCGCAGCCTCTATCTGCATGGCCACAAGCACCTTGCTGCCCGCAAGGTATCCCGCCGCGTATCCCGCCACGCCTGCCAGAAAACCGATAACAAGGGCTTCTGCGGCAAAGATGAAGAAGACCGCCCGCCGCGAAAAGCCCACAGCGCGCAGCAGACCGATTTCCTTGCGACGTTCGTTGACGGAAACCAGCATGGACATGACCACCATGACGCATGCGGAGAACAGGATGACCACCGTAACCACAAGGGCCATGTTCTGCGCAAAGGAAATGGAGTACATGCGCTGGGCCACCACCTGCCGCAAGGCCCGGATGTCCTGGCCGGGCAGGGCCGCGCCCAGTTCGCTGACAATATCCTCAATGGGGCAGCCGGAGCAGAGCGCGGCCACTTCAATAAAGCTGGCGGCGTCGGGCGCGTGAAAAAGTTTCTGCGCTTCGGGCAGATGGGCGAAAAGAACGCTGTCGTCATCGCTGCCCGTGGGTTGCAGCACGCCCTCCACAAGGTATTGCGCGCCATTGAGCCAGATTGCCTGCCCAGGGCTGAGCTTGAGGCGCTCCGCCACGGTTGCGCCGGCCAGCAGATGACGTTGGGGTGTAAGCGCCTGATCCGGGTGCTGTGACGCGGTCTGCTGCGGCGCGGCGGTCTGCCCGCCGTTTGGCGTGGCATGCTGCCCATTGGGTGCGGCGTGCTGTGCGCTGGGTGCGGCATGGTCGATGCCCTGCCCGTCAGGTCGCGTGGCATCCAGCATGGCGGTATGGCCCATGTCTGCCTGCGCCGGGTTGAAATCCTGTGCAGCGTACCCTGCGTGTCCTGGTTGTTCCGCATGGAAGTCAGGGAAGTCCATAATGCCCGCGCAGCAGTCGTCGTCTCCGGCTGCGGCGGAATAGACATTGGGGGCAATGGGCACGGGAGCCACGTCTGTGCCCGTCATGCTCGTGCCCGTCATGTTCGCGCTCATCATATTTGCGCCCGTTGTGCCGGTGCCCGCCATGCCCGTGCCTGCCGTGCCGGGGCCGGGCGCGGAAGCGTCCACCATATTGGAGGCCGTCATGTTCGAGCCGTGCGCGTCGGGGACCGTCATGTTGGGGGCTGACGCGGGCGTGCCCGCCGTGTTTGTGGGGGGCGCATCAGCCTGCGGGGCGTGTCTGGCGTGCTGCTCTTCCAGACGTTGCATGAGCGGGTCTGGAGCCTGCATGGTCGCAACGCCGGGGATGGAACCTTGCGCATGCCAGAACTGCTTCAATTCCACTTCGGACTCAAAATTGACGCCCACCAGGGGCACAAGCACCGTAGTTTCGCCGGCCCTTGCGGCAAAGGCCACAAGGCCCGCGAGCTTGGGGGCCACCACAGATATTCTGTCCCGGAGGGGAATGCCCTCAATGGCGTGCCGGGTTTCGGCCAGGGGAATATAGCCATTGTCTACCGTGGCGTTGCCGAGAGGGATGCCGCCATAGGAAATCTGGAGGGTTTCCCTCTTGGGGGTAATGGCGATGTTGGCCCCGAAGGCGCTGAGTTTTTTTTCAAAGCCTTCGGCCACGGAGGAAGACACGTTGTTGAGGGCGGTAATGGCCGCCACGCCGAGCAGAAAGACGGACAGCAGCGCGGCGGAACGCCCCCATTTCTGCCGCAGGCAGCGTAAGGGAATGGTTATGATGTTCATGCGTTACCGGGCCCCGAAAAACCTGACGCCGATCTGCAGTTCCGTCACCGGAATGACAACGGCAGCGTCTGCAAGGCTGTAGGCCACGGGGTGCGGATTGCAGCCGCCCTTGCGGAGGCCGATGCGGTCGGCGTGAAAAGCCTGGCCGCAGTTCTGGCAGACCATTGAATCGCCCTGCTGTTTGTATCCCTTGCCCGACTGCCAGCAGGAATCGCAGACATCGAGAGCCACGCGCACTTTTCCGGCGGAGTCCAGCAGAGCAAAAAAGATCACGTCGGTTCCGTCTATTTTCACTTTGTAGAAGGATGCCTTGGCGCTCACGTCGGACACTGGCAGCGAAACGGCCCCGTCCTTGACTTCCAGTACGGTTTCCTTGCTGAAGAGGTTGCCGAAAGGCCCGGCATGGGCAGGAGCGGCAAAGAGGGCACAGCAAAGGGCAAGGGCCGTCAGAACCAGGGCGAGCATCTGGCGGTCAAAGGGCTGTGGCAGGGCCGTGGCGGTGGAATATCCTGTGGTGTGGGGGTGACGCATGTCTTCTCCGTGGCAATGTGTAGTGGGGGCGGGGCGCGCCCGCGTAGATTCATAGTTTTTTAGTATGGAAACACATTTCAGGAATGATTTCCAGCAGTTTTCTTTCCCACATATTAACGGGAAAAACCGCAGGTAATCAAGGAGGTTTTGCCTTTGAATAGCGTGACCCTGTTCTTTGGAGCCATTACGTCAGCTTAGGCGTAGCGCGCCCAGCGTCATGTCTCTCCATCAGGCGCCTGTGAAAGCACGGAGATTTTTGACGGTAGATAAACGTAGCGGTGGTGTGGTGTTTGAAAGATGCCGCATCAGTCCTCTTTCCCCGTATCAGATCAGAAAACGTCCGCAGCATGTATGACCCTGCAGTAAAAGTTTTAGGGAGTGGGGGTGTGGGGGAGGAGACCCTTTTACAAAAGGGTCCCTCCCCCACACAGCGTACCAGGCTCCACTTGCCTGCCCCCACAAAGCAGTGCAACGCTCTACAGGCCAAGCCCTTAAAACAAGGGGAGGGGCCTTTTTAAAGGCCCCTCCCCCACAAATCATTCCAGTATCAACGTTCTCTACATTTCAGGCGGCAGTTCCTGCAGTTCTTTCCAGGTAAACACCGGGCCGTCCACGCAGACGTAGCGCCCGCCGATGTTGCAGCGGCCACAGATGCCGATGCCGCACTTCATGCGCTTTTCAAGGGTGGTAACGATGTTTTCCGGGGCGAACTTGAGTTTTTCCAAAGCCTGCACCGTGAACTTGATCATGATGGGCGGCCCGCAGAGCACGGCCACGCAGTTTTTGGGATCGGGGTTCAGTTCGGTGAGCACGTTGGGGATAAGGCCGACCTTGTGTTCCCAGCCTTCAAAGGGCGCGTCGATGCACAGGGTGCAGTCCAGATCGTCACGGCGCAGCCAGTCTTCAGTTTCATAGCTGAAGGCCATGTCGCGGGGGGTGCGCGCGCCGTAGAGCAGGCTCACCTTGCCGTAATCCTTCCTGTTTTCCAGAATGTGCATCATGATGGTGCGGATGGGGGCCATACCTATGCCGCCGCCCACGAAGAAGATGTCCTTGCCCTTCCAGTCATTGTAGGGAAAGAAGTTGCCCAGCGGAGCACGCACGCCCACCTTGTCGCCGGGCGACAGGCGGTGGATGGCGGCGGTGACTTCCCCTGCCTGCATGACGGAGAACTGCAGATAGTTCTTCTGCGACGGCGGCGAGTTGATGACAAAGGTGGATTCGCCCGCGCCAAAGACGGAGAACTGCCCCACCTGGCCGGGTTCGTAGGTGAAGTTTTTCATGGCGTCGTCGTCGTCGAGCACCACGCGAAGGGTGCGGATGTTGCCTGTCTCCTGAATAACTTCAGCCACGGTGGCGGGCATGGGCAGGTACGGGTTGCCCGAAGGTTGCGGGCGGGGCGTTATTTCACGCAGCATGCCGCCCTTGGCCGGGGCCTTGGGCGCAGCCGCCTGCGCGGCTTCGGGCTTTGCCGCCTCGGTCTGGACTTCAGCGGCCTTGGCCGCAGCTGCGGGAGCGGCCGCCTGGGAGTCGTTTGTGGCTTTGGTAGTATTCTTCTTGGTTGCCATGTCTGCTCCTACTCGGCTTTGGGCTGCTTGGCTTCCAGCGCTGCCAGTACGATGGCGCGGATGTCCAGACAGACGGGGCAGTTGCTGATGCATCGGCCACAGCCGCTGCAGGAGAACGAACCCCAGTTTTCAGGATAGGTGGAGTACTTGTGCGAAACGCGGTTGCGCATGCGAAAGGCCTTTACGGTGCGGGGGTTATGCCCGCTGGCCTCACGCGTGAACAGCGACGACATGCAGTTGTCCCAGCTGCGCAGGCGGCGGCCGCCTTTTTCGCTCAGACCTTCACCTTCATCGGTGATGTTGAAGCAATAGCAGGTGGGGCAGAAGTAGGTGCATGCGCCGCAGGACAGGCAACGGTCGGTCTGGTTTTGCCAGAACTCCACATCCGTGAACAGGGCCGCCAGTTTTTCCGGGGCTTCCTTGATATTGGGGGCGGGCACAAGGCTGGCCCAGGCCGCCTTGCGCACTTCCTCAACCTTGGAGAAGCGGTCAGCGCCGTCTTCCAGCGAAGAGGCGGCCAGCAGTTCCTCACCCTTGGGGGTGATGGCCTGAAGCACGTAGCCGCCCTCGATTTCGGTCATGAGGATGTCCGAACCTTCGGGAGAGGTGGGGCCGCCGCCAACCCAGTGGCAGAAGCAGGTATTGCAGCCGGAGTTGCAGGTCAGGCTGATGACGGTGAGCGCCTCGCGCCGGGCCTTGTAGTAGGGGTCGGCGAAGGGCCCCTTGAGATAGGGCCGGTCAAGGACGACGTAGCCGCGCGCGTCGCAGGGGCGGGTGGCGAAAACCACCGTGGCCTCTGCTTCGGGCTTGTCGTCAAGCTGCATGGAGACGCGGGCCGGATTTTCCGGGTCCTTGCTCTTTTTATAGCGCACCAGGGTTTCGCTCTGGGGCAGCACGGCCTCCTTGGCGGGCACGGTGGCTTTTTCAAGGGTGAAGGCCATGCCTTCGCGCCAGGGTTCAAAGACCACCGAGCGCTTGGCCGCAGGCTTTTCCACGGGCACAAGCACACGATTGCCTTGTTGCGAGAGAAAGGCCAGAAAGGCGGGCAAACCGTCGGGGGTTACAAATCGGGTCATGCTCATTTCCAGTCCCTCTCATGGATGTTCTTTTCTTCCACTTCATAGCCCAGCAGCGGCGGCACGTCTTCGGCATTGAGGCCGGACTTGTAGCCGTCAAAGAGCTGGCCCACGGCGCGGGCGATCTGCTGGCGCAGGGCAAGGATGGGAATGCCCACGGGGCAGGCCCGCTGGCATTCGCCGCAGCCCGTGCAGCGACCGGCAAGGTGCATGGCGTGTATGGTCTGGAAGAACAGTTTTTCCTTTACGCTGTCGTCCTGCGTCATCCAGTGCGGGTCGCGGCTGTCTGAAACGCAGAAGTCGCGGCAGACGCACATGGGGCAGGCGTTGCGGCAGGCATAGCAGCGCAGGCAGCGATCCATCTGGCCACGCCAGAAGGCCATGCGTTCTTCAAGACTCATAGAGTCCAGCAGGGCCAGTTCCGGCGGGGTGTACGGGCCTGCCTCCACCTTGACGGGCATGCCAAGGCGCGTGTCGGCCAGCACCGCCGCGGGCGTGGTACAGCCGTAGCATTTGCCCTGGGCGTAGTCGGTCATGCAGAAGCGGATGGGCTTGCCGTCAGCCGTGATGGTAACGCCAGCCTCGTCATATTCCACCTTGTCGATCTTTGTGTACCGGCCAAGACCCTGATTGACGCGGGCCATATCCAGCGTGCCCTCGCAGGGCATGGCAAAGATGGTCACGTCTTCGCGGCGGATGAGCTTTTCCTGCAGCAGTTCCACCACGGAGCGGGAGTCGCAGCCCTTGACCACGATGCCGACCTTCTTGCCCTTGAAGGAGGGCAGGTAGACAGCGAGGTTGTTGACGTTGAAGGGCCCCCACACGAGCCTGTCCACGTCTTCGGGCGTCTTCATGAAGATGGGCACGGTATGGGCGGCGTCATAGCCTTCGCCCCAGCCGAGTACCATGTCCAGTTCGGGCAGTTTGGCCTTGATGGCGTCCTTGAGTTCGCCGAGGGCGGCGCTTTGCCCTGTGCCCAGAGGCCGCAGCGAGGTAAGCGCCATGTCGGCTATCTTGAGCAGCGGTTCGGGGTCTTCCAGGCTGGGCGCGGGGCCGAGCTTGTGGATGCGGTCGGTAAAGAGCGTCACCACTTGCTGCCAGCGCTGGCCTTCGGAAGCCGAAACCCAGGTGTATTCAAAGCGGCGGTCGTCAATGCCGAGCACGGGCAGGAACTGCTTGAGCACCTCAAGACGGCGGCGGGCGTAGAAGTTGCCGGCCGCATAGTGGCAGTCACGCGGATGGCAGCCGGAAACCAGCACGCCGTCCGCCCCGTTAAGCAGGGCCTTGACGATGAACAGGGGGTCGATGCGGCCCGAGCAGGGCACGCGTATGATACGCAGATCCGTGGGCTGTGTGGCGCGGGCCACACCAGCGGTGTCGGCGCCGCCATAGGAGCACCAGTTGCAGAGAAAACCCACAATCCGCAATTCTTTGCCTTCTAACACTGGCATAGCGCGTTAACCTCCGCAAGGATCTGGTTGTCTGTGGCGTGTGAAAGCTGGATGGCGCCCTGCGGGCAGGTGGCCGTGCAGAGGCCGCAGCCCTGGCAGACGGTTTCGATAACCTGCGCCTTGCCCTCGCCCCGTACTTCCACTTCCTTGATGGCCCCGAAGGGGCAGCACTGGATGCATTTGCCGCAGTTGACGCAGCGGCGCATGTCCACCTGGGCGATCTGCGGGTCACTCTCAAGCTTGTCCTTGGAGAAGAGAGCCAGCACCTTGGCGGCAGCGGCGGAACCCTGGGCCACGGAGGCGGGAATGTCCTTGGTGCCCTGGCACACGCCAGCCAGATAGACGCCGGCGGTGTTGGTTTCCACAGGCTTGAGCTTCACATGGCTTTCCATAAAGAAGCCGTAGCTGTCGTAAGAGATGCGCAGCTTTTCGGCCAGTTGGGGCGCACCCTTGCTGGCCTCGATGCCCACGGCCAGCACCACGAGGTCGGCCTTGATTTCAATGGCCTGGCCCATGAGCGTATCCACGCCCATGACCACAAGCTGGCCCTGCCCGTCGGGATAGATCTGCGAGACGCGCCCGCGGATGTATTCCGTGCCGTATTCTTCCACCGTGCGGCGGGTGAATTCGTCATAGAGCTTGCCCGCTGCGCGGATGTCCATATAGAAGACGTAGGATTGGGAATCGGGGATGTGGTCCTTGGTCAGGATGGCCTGCTTGGCCGTGTACATGCAGCAGAAGCCGGAGCAGTAGGGCCGCCCGATGGATTTGTCGCGCGATCCGACGCACTGCACGAACACGATGTTCTTGGGCTCCTTGCCGTCCGAGGGGCGCACGATGTGCCCGGAGGTGGGGCCGGAGGCGTTGAGCAGGCGTTCGTACTGCAGGGACGTGATGACGTCGGGGTACGCGCCGCCGCCGTATTCCTGGTACACTGTCCAGTCCATGAGGTCATACCCGGTGGCGGCGATGATGCTGCCCACTTCCACGGTGATGATCTCGTCTTCCATGTCATACTTGATGGCCCCTGTGGGGCAGATCTTGGCGCACACGCCGCACTTGCCCTTGACGAACTGGCGGCAGTGGGCGGCGTTGATGACGGCCTTTTTGGGAATGGCCTGGGGAAAGGCTATGGTGATGGCCGTGGTGGCGCTCACAAGTTCGTTGAAAGCGTCGGGCGTTTTTTTGCTGGGGCATTTTTCGGTGCAGGCCCCGCAGCCCGTGCACAGGCTCCAGTCCACATAGGTGGCGCGCTTGCGGATCTTGACCGTGAAGTTGCCCACATAGCCCGAAATGTCTTCCACTTCGGAATAGGCGTGGAGCGTGATGTTGGAGTGCTGGGCCACGTCCACCATCTTGGGGCCGAGAATGCAGGCAGAACAGTCCACAGTGGGGAAGGTCTTGTCCAGCTTGGCCATCTTGCCGCCGATGGTGGCGTCGCGCTCCACGAGCACCACGGGCACGCCGCCGTCGGCGCAGTCGAGAGCGGCCTGAATGCCCGCCACGCCGCCGCCGATGACCAGCACGCGCTTGTTCACGTCAAAGCTCTTGGCCAGGAGCGGCCTGTTGTTGCGCAGCTTTTCCACGGCCAGCAGCACGAGTTCTGCGGCCTTGTTGGTATTGGCGTTCATGTCGCGGCCGATCCACGAAACGTGTTCGCGGATGTTGGCCATTTCAAGCATGTAGCGGTTCAGACCCGCGCGTTCCACCGTGCGGCGGAAGGTGGGTTCGTGCATGCGGGGCGAACAGGAGGCGACCACGACGCCGTCAAGCTTGTGTTCGTGAATGGCGGCCTCAATGGCGGCCTGGCCGGGTTCGGCGCAGGTGTACATGGGGTCGTCGGCATAGACAACGTCGGGGTAGGCGCGGGCAAGTTCCGCCACCTTGGCGCAGTCGACAGTGCCCGCGATATTGCTGCCGCAGTGGCAGACGAAAACACCTATTCTCATGACCTGCCTCCTTCAGCGGCCTTGGATCCGGCGGCGGATTCGCGCCGCAGTTCGTCCAGCTTGCGGATGAGGCCGTCGGCGCTGACGCGCAGCTTGCCGAGCCCCAGGTCCTTGTGGTCAAGGCCAAAGGCTATGCCCATCATCTGGGTGAAGTAGAGCACGGGCAGGTTGAAGGACGTGCCCATTTCCTTGGATGCCTGCGGCTGGCGCAGGTCAAGGTTCATCTGGCAGAGAGGACAGGCCACGATGACGGCGTCCACGCCAAGCTGGGTGGCAAGGTCGAGGATGCGGCCGGAATTGCGGGCCGTCATGGGGCGCTCGGGTATGCCGAAGGACGCGCCGCAGCAGGCCGTCTTGAGGGGAAAGTCCACCATTTCGGCCCCACAGGCGGCCAGCATGCTTTCCATCAGGGTGGGGTTTTCCGGGTCGCCGAAGTTCATGATCTCCGCCGGGCGGCTCATGAGGCAGCCGTAGTAGGCGGCCAGGCGCAGGCCCTTGAGGCTCTTGCGCACGCGGGCGGCGATGGCTTCCATGTCAAAGTTTTCGGCAATGCCCTGCATGACCGAGGTCACGGGCGGGAAGGTCTTGGCAGAAGGCCCGTCGAGCAGTTCGTCCACCCGCACGCGAAAGGCGGGGTCTTCCATGCGTTTTGAGGCCAGCTTGAGGTTGGACAAACAGCTTGGGCAGGGCGTGAGCACAAGCTCGGCCTCCTGCTGGGCGGCTATGTCCAGGTTGCGCACGCAGAGCGCGGCGGAAAGCTCGGTGTCCACGGCGTGGGCCGGGGTGGAGCCACAGCAGTTCCAGTCGGGAATGTCCACAAGATTGATGTCCAGAGCCTTGCAGACGGCCTGGGTGGACAGTTCATAATCCTTGGAAGACCCCCTGGCCGAGCAGCCGGGGTAGTAGACAAAATTCATGGGCGAACCCCCTCGCGTTTGGCGCGTTCTTTATAGCGCTCGAAAATGCGTGAAACCGGGGCGGCTCCCTTGGGCAGCACATGGGGCTTGAGGCCGAGCTTGCCTTTTTTGAGGGCTTCGGGGGCCAGGTCCACGTCTGTAAAAACGCGCATGGAGCGCATCATGAACAGGGCCATAGTGCCTATTTCATAGGTGCGGCCAAAGGCGCGCACGGTGTCAAGAAAGGAAAACCAGAACTTTTCCACCTTGGGCACGGTCACGCGGCCTTCCTTGCGGGCCATGTGGCGCAAGGTCTCCATTATGCCCGCCACGTCGATATTGTTGGGGCAGCGGAGACTACAGGTGGAACAGGATAGGCACATCCAGATGGAGCGCGAATTGAGCACTTCATCTCTGAGGCCAAGCTGCACGGCCCGCATGATCTTGTTGACCTGAAGGTCGTAGGCGAGCCCTGCCGGGCAACCGGCTGTGCAGTTGCCGCATTGATAGCAGGTAGACACGTTTTGGCCGCTTAGCGCCTCCACTTCCGCCGTAAAGGCGGCATCGCGCATCCGGCTCAGATTGATGGCGTCGTTCATGAGAACTCTCTGGTTAGAGGCTGGGAGGGAGCACCCTCAGGACAAATAATAATGGCATAACGAGTAACGCAGAAAATTGTAAAAAGCTAGTTCCAGTGTTGAGGAATGTACTGGAACTAGCTCAAGTTTATTTGTTCATGTGAATGACGGCATTGCGTGCAGCGCGCAGGCCAAGAAGATAACTGGCCGGGCCAAAGCCGCAAATGCTGCCCGTGCAGACTCTCGACAACACGGAATCGTGCCTGAAGCTTTCACGGGCGTGTACGTTGGACATGTGTACTTCCACCACAGGTATTTTCAGTATGGCCAGGGCCTCGGCAATGGCATGGCTGTAATGCGTCCATGCGCCCGCGTTGATGACAAGGGCCTGGATGTCTTCGTCCATAACCTTGTGGATGCGCTCCACCATTTCGCCTTCATGGTTGGTCTGAAAACATTCTACCGTAACGCCGAGTTCCGCAGCCAGCGTTTCAAGCCCGGAATCTATCTGGGCCAGGGTTGCTGTGCCGTAATGGGTGGGATCGCGCCTGCCAAACATGTTCAGATTGACGCCGTGCAAAACTAGTATGCGCATATAAACCTCGCTTGCGTCTGGCCGACGACGGGGGGAACCCGGCGGCCCGGGCTTGCGCCCTGTATATACTCCACGGCGGCCGCAAGCGCGCCTGTGGAATGGTGTCGTGATGCAAACTTTGCGGCCTGGTCAGACCGGTTGCCCGTCAGGCTACCGTGCGCCTGAGACGCGCCGCGTAACAATATCCTGGAGCATTAACCACGTGAAATCCTTGCAGAGCAGTTAGCGCAACCCATTCGAAAACGGCTCTAGCTTGCGGACAGGGCCGCTTCCAGGGCGCGCCGCGACTCCTGGGGCAGGCATTGGCCTGTCCAGAGGCGAAACTGGGCGTCGCCCTGGCCGAAAAACATGTCCATGCCAGAGAGACAGCGCCTGCCGTGGCGGGCGGCATCGCGCAGAAACAGCGTTTTCAGCGGGTTGTACACGATGTCATAGGCCAAAGTGGTTGTTTTGGCTGCATCTTTTTCACTTTTTTTATCCGCAAGCTCAAAAAGATAGGGCGTCTCGTTTTCGGCCTTGCCACGCATGCCAAGGGGCGTGGTGTTGACCACAAGCCGGGCCGCAACGTCGTGCCGCTGCGCCCACGGCAAGGGCGTCAGGCCGAATTCTTCGGCCAGGGGCAGGTGCGAGGCGTCGGAGGGCGTGCAGATAAATACCGTGCCCGGCCTGCGATCCGGCGCGAGGCTCGTGAGCCCGGCGGCAGCGGCTCTGGCCGCGCCGCCAGCGCCCAGCAAGAGCACGTTTGCGCCGTGTAGATCTTCCTGCGCCAGTGGGGCCATGAAACCGGCCACATCGGTATTTTCGCCGCAGAGCCGGTCTCCCTGCCAGTAGATGGTATTTACCGCGCCCACTTGCCGCGCCAGAGGACTGGCCTCGTCCAGCAAGGGCAGCAGGGCAACCTTGTGGGGAATGGTGACGGAGCAGCCGCCTATGCGCAAGGTGCGCACGCTGTCCACAAAAGCAAACAGACGCTGGGGCGGAATTTCCCAGCGCAGGTACAGGGCGCGCAGCCCAAGGGCTGTAAAGCCGGTATTGTGCAGAAGAGGGGAGAGGCTTTGCGCCAGAGGCCAGCCCGTGACGCCGTAAAGAACGGTTTCAGCGGCGCTCTGCGCTTCGGGCGAAAGATGTTTACTGCCCGAAGCAGGGATGTCTGAGGCTATGGAAGCATTCATGGCTTCGGCTTCTCCATGCTGTTGCCGTGCCGCCACATAATTTGATGGCGGTCAGGGCCGCCGTCTGAAAAGAGTGAATGCGGCAGTATGACCCGTGGCGTAGCCAGGGAATTTGTTTTGGCCAGCAACCACGCGGCGTTGCGCGTGGTTCCGGCAGGCCCGCCGAAAAAAGGCAGACCCCGAAGACAGGACGTGCAACACACCTGAAGGTGAAAGCAAGTCCGTATCAAAATTGACATTTTTGCACAACATGCCGCGTTTTGTGCATTCGGTGACACTAGTATACCATTTGTGAAAATAATAAAAAAGCCCCTTTGCAGGGGCAGTAAATACAGAATGTCGGGTTCATTCATTAACATACTGGTTTATTGATAAAACTTTGTTCTTTGCCGCCAGTTTTCCACTGCGTGCATGAACCTGTCCAGGCCACGCGTAAATGGAAAATGCGAATTTTATTGGCAAATCTGTTGGCAAAAGGGTGGGCGCGCGTCAGGCCCGCAGCAGGGACAACGCTGGCTAGCGCTTCAGTTCCACTGCCTTCTGCAGCATCTGGTCTGCTGTGGTGACCACCTTGCTGTTGGACTGGAAGCCACGCTGGGTAATGATCATATTGGTCATTTCCGTGGCCATGTCCACGTTGGAATTTTCGGTGTTGTAGGCGCGGATGGTTCCGTAGTTTTCGGTCCCGGCAACGCCCATTTCCATTTTCCCGGCATCGGGCGAGGCGGTGAAGAGGTTGTTGCCTTCACGGCGCAAGCCGTCCTCGCTGGTAAACCGGCAGATGGGGATCTGCCACAGGTTGGCGCTCTGGTTGTTGGAATAGTTGCCCACCACCGTGCCGTCACTGGCAATGCTGATGTTGCTCAAGGTTCCAGAGGCATATCCGTCCTGGGTGTTGCGCCGCGTGACCGGCGAGGTGCCGGTATAGTCTTTTTTGTTCCCGCTGGGG
>RCMY010003716.1_pt1 | contig 13396 bp, 14 predicted proteins | sample 2041341 | NCBI WGS metagenome assembly RCMY01 (sample SAMN09708234, study PRJNA481090) | Marine sediment metagenome, whole genome shotgun sequencing project. | reverse complement strand
TCGTCGATGGTGTTCTCACCGGCAAGGTCGTCGGCGACATCGTCGATCGGGCGGCCAAGGCCGACTTCATCCACCGGATCGCCGCCGAAGAGGGCATCCCGCTCGATCAGGTGGTGGCGGTGGGCGACGGCGCCAACGATCTCGACATGCTGCGTGCCGCCGGTCTCGGGATTGCGTTCAATGCGAAACCGATCGTCGCCGACCACGCCGACACCTCGGTCAACGTGCCCTACCTCGACGCGATCCTGTTCGTGCTCGGGGTCAGCCGCGAAGAGATCGAGGCTGCGGACGAGGCCGAGGGGCGCGACCCCGGCGGTCCCGAGGTCTGAGTCGGTTCAGTCGACCAAACGCCAGGTGGCGACCAGACTCGGTTCGCCGGTGTCGGTGGTCGCCCGCCCCTCGCGGTGCAGGGCGAGCAGGTGTGAATAGACCGAGTTCGCGGCCGCTCGCCAGAGCTGCTTGGTCGTCTCGGCGTACATCACGGGCACCATGTCCTTGATGGTGCTCGGGCTCTGCTCGAGGGCAGCGACGATCTGAGCTTCGCGACCGGCACGGTGATCGAGGAACGACTGCACGTAGGTCTTCGGGTCGTCGATCGACGGACCGTGCGTCGGCCAGAACTTCTCGTCGTCTCGGTCGAGCAACTTGCGCAGGGAGGCCATGTAGTCGAAGAGGTCGCCGTCGGGGGGCGAGATCACCGAGGTGGCCCAGCCCATCACATGGTCGCCGGTGAACAGGGTCTTCTCTTCGACCAGTCCGAAGCAGACATGATTCGAGGTGTGCCCGGGAGTGTGGACGACCTCGATGGTCCAACCACCGGCCTCGCTGGTGAGCCGCTGGCCGTCGACGACGGCGTGGTCGGGAACGAACTCTTCGTCGGGACCCTCCCGCTTGAGCTCGTCGGGAAGATCGTTCCACATCTTTTCGATCTTCTGCTTCTCCTCGGGAGTGAAGTACTCGTCGAAACTGACCGCTTCGAGCGGATCGTGTTCCGGCACCGGACCGTGCGGCCCGAAGCCGTAGGTCGGGGCCCCGGTGCGCTCCTTGAGCTTGGCGACACCGGCGGTGTGATCGGTGTGCGTGTGGGTCACGAGGATGTGTGTGATGCGCTCACCGTCGTCGAGTGCGTCGAGCACGGCATCGAGGTGTGTGTCGAGGCTCGGCCCGGGATCGATCACCGCGATCTCGCCCCGACCGATGAGGTAGACACCTGTGCCCTTGAAGGTGAAGGGGTTGGCGTTGGGAGCGACCACTCGGCGAACGAGGGGTGAGAGTTCGACCACCGCTCCGTAGTCGGGTTCGAAGTCGGTGTTGAAAGCAGGTCCGGCCATGGCGGCGACCCTACTCTGCGACCGGCCTAGGGACGTAACGCTTGGAGGGCCTCGGTGATCCACTCGGGCGGGCGCACGGGGCGTCCGGTCCGGTCGGTGACCGCCGCCGTGACCGAGCCGGTGATCATGAGGTCGCCGTCTCGCAGGATCCGCTGCTGCCAGGTCGAGGTCGCCCGACTGGTTCCGGCAAGCGAGGTCTCGACGGTGAGTCGGTCACCCATCTCGGCGGCTCGTTTGTACTTGACGTTGAGGTCGACGACGACGAACTGGAACCCGGCGCCGCTGACCCGATCGAGCGAGAGTCCGATGTGGTCGAGCGCCTCGGCCCGAGCCACCTCGAGGTAGCCGACGTAGACTGCATGGTTGACATGGGCGTAGGGGTCGAGTTCGGCCCAACGCACGGCGATGTCGGTGCTGTGCACGGCCATCAGGAACGCAGGTGAAGCACACCAGGAGATTCGGCATCGTCCGGCCGACGAGTACGACCGATGACCGCGGCGGTGTGTCCTGTGGCGAGGAGGTCGGCCAGCGCTGCCTCCTCGTGCTCGGGATCGACGCCGAAGACCAGGCCACCGGACGTCTGGGCATCGGCCAGGAGCAGCACGGAGAGATCGTCGATCTGACCGGGGTCGACCTGGGATTCGAGCGACGCCAGATTTCGGCGCGATCCGCCGGGGATGAATCCGGCTTCGGCCAGCGAGCGCACCCCGTCGATGAAGGGGACGGACCCGACCGAGAGGTCGACGTCGATTCCGGATTCCCGAGCGGCTCGACCGAGATGGCCGATGAGGCCGAAGCCGGTGACGTCGGTTCCGCCGGTTGCCCCGTAGGCGAGAGCGACCCGAGCGGCCTCGGCGTTGAGCATGGTCATCTGTTCGACACCGGCGGCCACGACCGACTCGGGAGCCGACCCTGCTTTCAGTGCAGTCGAGATCACGCCGATACCGAGCGGTTTGGTGAGGATCAGCGACTGGTCGGCCAGCAGGCCGGCGTTGGTGATGAGCCGGTCGGGGTGGGCTTCACCGACGACGGCCAGGCCGAACTTCGGCTCGGGGTCGTCGACCGTGTGGCCACCGACCAGGAAGAAACCGCCGGCGGCAGCCACTTCGGCTGCCCCCTCGAGCACGTCACCGAGGAGATCGGGTGGCAGTTCGTCGTTGTTCCAACCCACGAGGTTGAGCGCGATCAACGGACGCCCGCCCATGGCATAGACGTCGGAGACGGCATTACACGCAGCGATCCGACCCCAGGTCTTGGCGTCGTCGACGACCGGGGTGATGAAATCGGCGGTGAACACGAGGGCGCGATCGGCGTCGAGACGCCAAACAGCAGCGTCGTCGCCCGTGGAGGCGTCGACGAGGATGCGTTCATCGGTATTGGGGGTGAGGCGGTCCAACACGTGGGCCAACTCGCTCGGGGCGAGTTTGCACGCTCAACCTGCGCCGTGGCTGAACTGTGTGAGTCGACGAACCATGTGGCATCACCCCCCTTCGCTCCGGAATCTCTGACGGCAAACTAGCGTGATGAGCATGTCTTCCAGCGCATCCACCGAGACGCTTTCGTTCATCGGATCACAGGGTGCGTCGCTCGCCGGCGTGCTGCACCGCCCAGCGGTGTCGTCGCAGGGCAGCCCGGAGGGGAAGGCGAAGGGGAGTGTGCTGCTCGCCCACTGTTTCACCTGCTCGAAGGACGTCCGGACGCTGGTCCGGCTGGCGAAGGGTTTGTCCGAGGCCGGGTACGCGGTCCTTCGTTTCGACTTCACCGGTCTCGGTGAATCGGGTGGTGAGTTCGCTGAGCACACCGTCAGCGGCGACGTCGGCGACCTCACCCGGGCTGCGACCGCACTGATCGAGCGTGGATTCGGGCCGTGCATCCTGATCGGTCACAGTCTCGGCGGCGCAGCGGCCCTTCTGGCAGCGGAACGACTCAAGACCGTGCGGTCGATCGTGACCATCGCTGCCCCTTCGTCGGTGGAGCACGTCACCCATCTGTTCGCCGACCAGTTGTCGGAACTCGAGACCGAGGGTCGAGCCGTCGTCACGATCTCCGGTCGCTCCTTCGAGCTCGAACAGGGCTTCATCGACGATCTCGAGCACCACAGCGTGCTCGATGCGGCGGCCCACCTCGGTCGCCCGTATCTGGTCGTTCACGCCAAAGACGACACCGTCGTCGGGTACGACCAGGGAGTCGAGCTCTATGAGGCCGCCGCCGAGCCGAAAGCGATGCTCTCGCTCGAGTCCGGCGATCATCTGCTCGGCCCCATCGGTGCCGCCGAGCAGGCGCTCGAGGGCATCGTCGCCTGGCTTGGCGATCCCGAACAGCAGCAGTGATGCGGACTTCCGCCCTGCACAGCAGTGAGTCGGACGAGGGTGTATTTTTGGTGGTCATGAGCAGGGCTCTTCCGGCCTAGCCTGTACTCCGAGTCCCGCCCGCGGAGCCGTCCATGACAACAACCAAACACGTGCATACGGCCGAACGTCGACATACGTTCCTCGAGTCGATCCCCGACCCCACGCGGAACTGGGGCTGGTCACAGCTGTTTCTCTGGCTGTTCATCGGGGCGCTGCTGGGTTCGGCCTTCGTGGCCCAGACCACCTCGTTCGAGTACGACTTCTCCCACATCTTCGATCGCTTCTCGGTACCCGAGTGCGACCCCGCCACCGCCAACTGCGATTAGGCAGCGGTCGAGAGGCGGTTCAGCGCAGGGCGCTGACGGCCTCGGCCACCGAACTGGCCGAGCGGAGCAGATCACGGCCTGGCCGATCGTTGCCGTCGGCATCGACGAACACCCGATCGAGCGCCTCGAGCGTGCCCGAGATCTGCCACCAGTCCGGCTGATCGGGCGGGTCGAGGAACACCATGGGGAACGGACCGCCGAAGGTCCGGTAGGCGTTCTGGGCCGCGTCTTGGAAGACCTCCTGCATCGTGCCGGGCCCACCGGGAACGAAGACGATGCCACCGTCGGCGATGGCCAGCAGCCCGGCCTCACGCTCGGAGTTGGAGAAGTACTTGGCGAGATGGGTCGCGAACGGGTTCGACGGCTCGTGACCGTAGAACCAGGTCGGCACCGACAACGAGATCGAGGCACCCCCCATGGACTCGATCTGGGCATCGACCTCGAGGGCGACGGTGATGAACGAGTCGGGATCGTGATGGAACGACGGGTGCGCTGCCAGTCGAGCGATCAACTCGTCGACATCGGACCGCTCGAAACGAGCGGTGGCTGCGCCCAGGTTGGCAGCCTCCATCGCGCCGGGCCCGCCACCGGTGGTCACGCACAAGCCGGCCAAGGTCAGCTCGCGCCCGAGTTCCACGACGGTGCGGTAGGTCTCGGTGCCCCGCTCGAGCGCATGCCCGCCCATCACCCCGACCAGCGAGCGGTTGGCCCGGAAGTCGGCGAGCGCCAGAGAGATGCCGTGATCGTGCAGCCGTTGGGCGATCTCTTCGGTCGGCGACAGCAGCGGACCGCCGGCGATCCGGGCACGAGCGTAGATCTGCTGATCGAGCGTGGCGGCAAAGCCCGACTCGATCCCGGCGTACAGATCTGATGCTCGGTACAGATGCTCGGGCGTGGGATCGTAGGGAAGCCACCCCATGTCGACGTGGAGCCGTGCGACCAATTCGTCGACGTCGTTTCGCCAGCTCGTGTGTCGGGCGCCGCCCATGATGTTCCCCTCGACTTCTTCCTCGTGGCGCTCAACACCCTAGAAGCGGTCGGGCTAACGTCCCCGGAGTAACCACCTCGAAATAGGAGAAACACATGGCATTGGCAGTTGGCGATTCCGCACCGGACTTCACGCTCAAGGATCAAGACGGCAACGAGCACACCCTCTCGAGCTACAAGGGCAACAAGCCCGTCGTCATGGTCTTCGTCCCGTTCGCATTCACCGGCGTGTGCCAGGGCGAGTTCTGTGAACTGAGCGAGAACCTCAACCAGTTCGACGCCGCAGGCGTCCAGCTCCTCGGTCTCACCTGCGACAGCCAGTTCACGCTCAAGGCCTGGACCGAGCAGCAGAACATCAACTTCCCGGTCCTCAGCGACCGCTGGCCGCACGGCGCCGTCGCCGACGCCTACGGGTGCTTCAACGCCGATCTGGGCTGTGCGATGCGCCGCACGATCGTCATCGGAACCGATGGTGTGATCACCAACATCTTCGATTCCGAAGGACTCGGCTCACCTCGGGCCAAGGCCGAATACGACGCAGCCCTCGCCGCGCTCTAGCTCGACGCCAGTGCGGCGTAATCGACGCCGCTGAGTTCGACCGACTGCTCCCACAGCTGCCGCCCCGTATCCGGGTCGGTGGCCGTGGCGAGCAGCGTCAGCTTCTTCGGTGGACCGAACGCCTCGCCCGGCAGCGATGGCCCGAAGTAGTCGGCTCCCTCGACCTCGGGATCGGTCGCTGCACGCAAGGTGGGGAGCGCCCCGATCGATGCGGGCTGTGTGACGAACCGGGCACCGAAGTCGGCAACCTTCTGGACGGCCGACGGGAGTGCGAACCCACTCTGCAGGTTCGTGTGAGAAAGCCCCGGATGGGCAGCAACCGCAATGGTGTCGGCGCCGACGGCTCGCAGCCGACGATCGAGTTCGGCGGTGAACGCCTGGTTGGCCAGCTTGGTGGCCCCGTACACCTTGAACCGCTCGTAGCCGGCCAGCGAGGTCGGATCGTGGCCGATCAGCGAGCCACTGTTGGCGGCGAGACTGGACACACTCACCACTCGCGACTTCGGTGTGGCGAGCAGGAGCGGCATCAGGAGACCGGTCAACGCGAAATGACCGAGATGGTTGCTGGCGAATTGCAGCTCGACACCGTCTTCACCGAGCTGGGGCGGCGTGGCCATGATGCCGGCATTGTTGATGCAGAGATCGAGCCGATCGAGTTCGTCGTTCAACCGTTCACCTGCGGTTCGCACCGACGCGAGGCTCGACAGATCGACCGGGGTGACCGAAACCGTGGCCGAGTTGCCGGCTTCGAGGCCCGCCCGGATCTTGGCGGCAGCGGCCTCGCCCTTCTTCGGCGTGCGTACGGCGAGGATGACGGAGACGCCGGCCTCGGCCAGCGCTTTCGCCGTTTCGTACCCCAGTCCGCTGTTGCCCCCGGTGATCAGCGCGACTCGACCGGCGGGCTGTTCGGGGATGTCGTTCGTCGACCAACCGAGCGATGGCAACGTGAAGCGAGGAAAGCTGGACATGGGGACTCCTGGTGCGGGAGCCTCAGTCTGGCAGGTCTGCTGCCCCAACCGTCGATCGCCGGATGATCAGCGAGGTGGTGACCAGTTGGTGTTCGGGCAGGGTGCTGGGAGACAGGGTGCTGGGAGACAGGGTGCTGGGAGACAGGGTGCTGGGAGACAGGGTGTTGGGAGACAGGGTGCTGGGAGACAGGGTGTTGCGAGACAGAGTCTTGGGGACCGTCATGAGATCACGGACCGCACGACCGGCCGCGGCACCGATCTCGTCGACGTCTTGCCGCACGGTCGTGAGTCCGAAGATCTCGGCGAATTCGTTGTCGTCGAAGCCGACGACGGCCAGGTCTTCGGGCACACGAAGACCGCGTCGATCGAGCTCTGCGATCGCACCGATCGCCATGTCGTCGGACAGGGCGAAGAGCGCGGTGGGTGGTTCGTCGAGGTCGAGCAGCTTCGCGCAGGCCTCACGGCCGCCTTCGATCGAGAACCCGCCTGCCCCGCACAGCTCGGGGTCGACGTAGAGACCGACCTCGGCGAGCGCCGACCGGAATCCTTGCTCGCGCAGTTGTGGGACCCGGAAGTTCGAGCCTCCGACCTCGCCGGTGATCATGGCGATCCGGGTGTGTCCGAGCTCGACGAGGTGGCGAGCGGCCTTGGCCGACGACTCTGCCTCGTCCAACAGCACCGACGGGAAATACCGAGTCTTCGAGCCGATGGTGACGATGCGTGCTCCCTGATCGGCGAAGAGCTTCGCCCGTTCGGTCTCGAGCAGGATGTCGACGAGCACCAGAGCGTCGCCTCGTTGGAACCAGGCGCCGCGTCCGGCCATGAACCGCTCACGATCGGCCTGATCGGTGATGGCGTAGAGCAACAGGTCGATGCCGTCGCCCTTGACGACGGCATCGATGCCGGCGACGACCTTCGAAAAATACCAGGTGTCGAAGGCAGGCACGGCGACCGCCACCGAACCCGCTCGGCCACCGGCAAGACGCGATGCGGTCGGATTGGCGACGTAGTCGAGTTCGGTCGCCACCCGTTGCACCCGTTCGCGAGTGGACGGCGCCACGTTGGGCAACTGTCGAAGTGCTCGACTCACCGTTGCCACCGAGACGCCGGCCGCAGTGGCGACATCTTCGATCGTGGCCTTGCTCGACGAGTTCACGGGAGGGGCACGCCCTCCGCTGCCTGGAGCAGCTCGTAGACATCTGCTCGGTCGAGGGTGACGTCGAGTGCTGCGGCGTACCCCGCGAGGCGTGCGGGGTTCTGCGTGCCGACCAGGGCCACCGGACGTGAGGGATGTGCGAGCACCCAGGCCAGGGCGATCCCGGCCCGGTCGACACCTTCGCGGCCGGCAAGGGTGTCGAGGACGGCGAGGAGTTCCGGTGAGAGGCCTTCGCCGGTGGCGAGCGCTCCCCCGGCCAGCGGGCTCCATGCCAGTGGCGTGGTCCCGGCTTCCATCGCCCGGTCGAGCGTGCCGTCGCGAAGCGGATCGGTCTGGAGCAACGAGAACTGGGGCTGATCGGTGGCAATGGGGAACTCGAGATGAGACTGGAGGGCGTCGGCCTGGCTCGGCAGGTAGTTGGAGATGCCGACCTCGACGATCTTGCCGGCTTCACGCAACAGCGTGAGGGTCTCGGCCAGTTCTTCGGGATGGGTGTAGAAGTCGGGACGGTGAATCTGGTAGAGATCGATGGTCTCGACTCCGAGCCGACGCAGGCTGTCCTCGCAGGCCTTGGTCAGGTACTCGCGGCCACTGTTGTAGGGAACCGGCGGAATGATGCCGCCCTTGGTTGCCAGCACCATCTGATCCCGCAGGCCGGGACGAGCAGCCAGGACCTTGCCGAGGATCTCCTCGTTGAGACCGAAGCCCGTGCCGCCCCAATCGAGGCCGTACACATCGGCGGTGTCGATCAAGTTCATGCCGGCCGCGATGGCGGCCTCGACGATGGTGATCGCCTCGTCGGTCGACGAGTGCGTGAAGCGCCAACAGCCGAAGCCGACCGGTCCGACGTCGAACGATCCGATGGGACGGGGGGAAGAGTCGATCAGGGACATTCCCCAACCCTACCCAGTGCGTTCATGCTCCAGAAGCCAAGACTTGGCGTCCAGGCCGCCGGCGAAGCCTGTGAGCGAGCCATTCGCCCCGATCACTCGATGACACGGAACGACGATGGAGATCGGGTTCCTCGCATTGGCCGAGGCGACGGCTCGCACCGCGCGTGGCTTGTCGATCATCCGGGCCTGTCGGCCATAGCTCGAGGTCACGCCGAACGGGATCTTTCGGAGTTCCGACCACACCGAGAGCTGGAACTCGGTGCCATGGGGATCGAGCGGGAGGTCGAATTCGGTCCGCTCCCCGGCGAAGTACTCCCTGAGTTGGGATTTCGCCACCTCGAAGACCGGCACCTCGCCCTCCATCAGCTGATCGGGCGAGACTCGGATTCTGGCAAGTTCGCGCTCCAGGTCGGGCCACAGCAGAGCCGCCAGCCCGTCGGTGGTTCCCAGCAGGTGGAGTCGACCGACCGGCGAGTCGAAGGTGGTCGAAGCGAATCGGGTGGTGTCTCGTTGGTTGGTCATGTCGGTGCTCCGTCTGTTTTCGCTTGCTGCATGTGCGTGGCCGAGTAGCGCCACCACAGGTGGTGCATGGCATAGGACCGCCACGGTCGCCAGGCGTCTGAGGACTGTTCGAGTTGCTTCTGTCGGCCGACCGGGGCGATGCCGAGGTCGGCGGCCACTCGGTTCAGCGCCAGATCGCTGGTCGTGAACGCGTCGGGGTCGGCAAGCCCTCGCAGCGAGACGATCGACGCCGTCCAAGGACCGATGCCCTTGATCGCCAGCAGCTGCTCTCGTGTGGTCGTCCGGTCGGCCAGCGGGGAGACGTCGACGGATCCCGAGGCGACGGCGTCGGCCACCCGTACCACCGTCGCCGCCCGCGAGGTGGTCAGTCCGAGATCGTCGGGATCGGTGGCGGCCCACACCTCGGCCGCCGGGAAGACCGTGGTCACGGTGCCGACCGGGTTCTCGAGTGGGGTGCCGAGCATACCGACCAGACGGCCGGCCATCGAGCGGGCGCTGGCCACCGAGACCTGCTGATGCAGCACCGCTCGGATCGTGGCGTCGGATCCCGACACGTCGCCAGGAGAACGCAGGCCGGGCTGGACACCGACGAGCGCTCGGATCTGCGGATCGACCATCAGCGCCTCGTCGATGATGCGCGTATCGGCATCGAGATCGAACAGTCGCCGACTGGCCTGGACCGCCGAAGCCAGATCGGCGAAGTCGTCCAGGCGGAATCGAGCTTCGATCCAACTCGACCCCGACCGTGGTTTCACCGGTTCCAGTTCGACGACTCCGCATCCTCCGGGCAGGCGAAGACTGCGACGATAGGTCGTTCCGTCGATCTCCTCGACACCTTCGATGGCGTGGCTGGCCAGCCACCACCAGACCTGATCGACGGCGAACGGCTCGCGCACCCCCAACCGCAGGGCGATCCAGGGCTCAGACGATGTCGACGTGCGGGTCGGCCGCTTGGCCCCGGCGCGCAGTTGGGTCGGCGAGAGGGCGAAGACGTCACGGATCGTGTCGTTGAACTGCCGGATGCTCTCGAAGCCTGCGGCGAAGGCGATGTCGGAGAACGCCAGCTCGGTGGTCTCGATCAACGCTCGTGCGGTTCGGGCCCGACGGGCACGAGCCAACGCGAGAGGCCCGACACCGAGCTCGGCACTCAACAGACGGTGCAGGTGCCGACTGCTGACGTGCAATCGACTGGCGAGGCCTTCCACGCCCTCCCGGTCGACCACACCGTCGTCGACGGCACGAATGGCTCGGGCGACGAGATCGTCTCGGCGATTCCACTCCGGCGATCCGGGTGACGCATCGGGGGCACAGCGCTTACAGGCACGGAACCCTGCGGCTTGAGCTGACGCCGGGGTCGAGAAGAACGCCATGTTCGACCGTTTGGGCCGGACCGGAGTCGGGCAGCTCGGCCGACAGTAGATGCCGGTCGAGGTCACCCCGACGATGACCCAACCGTCGAATCGGGCATCTCGACTCTCGACCGCCAGCATCCATGCGTCGAGCGGTGCGTCGGTCGAAGAGGTCATGTGGACCATCCTGACGGACCCTCGACGAGATCACGAGCGGAAATCGGACATCACCGTCGGGTCCGATCGGCTGGTTGAATGAGTCCATGCTGCCCCCAATGGTCGATTTCGCTGCGCGCAACACTCCGATCCGTCCTGCGGACCGTCTGGGCGCTGCGCTCGGCATGCCGGAGGGGCGACTCTGGATGAAGCGTGACGACCTCACCGGACTCGCCGGCGGCGGGAACAAGGCTCGCAAGCTCGAACTCTTGGTCGGTGATGCCCTGGATCAGGGCTGCGACGTCCTGGTCACCGCGGGCGCGGCCCAGTCGAATCATGTGCGGGCCACGGGGTCGGCGGCACGAGCCTCGGGACTCGATTGTGTCGCGGTGTTGGCCGAGACCGAACCCAAGACAGTCCCCGAGGGAAACCTCGTGCTCGACGATCTGTTCGGCATCGAGCTGGTGTGGACCACTCGTGAAACTCGACAGGAGGCCTTCGACGCCACGGTCGAACGACTCCGGGCCGAAGGACGCCGCCCGTACCCCATCCCGCTCGGGGGCTCCTCCCCCGTCGGTGCCGCGGCCTATGCCACCTGCGCAACCGAGATCAAGTTGGCGCTCGATGCCGCCGGGTCGGTCAGACCACTCCTGATCACCGCTGTGGGAACCGGCGGAACCCATGCCGGACTGGCTGCCGGCCTCGGCGACCACGATCGGGTGCAGGGCTACGACGTGGCGGCAAGCCTCGACGTCGACACCGAGATCCCGGTCTTGGCCGACGCCATCGCCGACCTGCTCGGTCGTCCCCGCCCGATCGGCGAGCTACGGCTCGATCGAAGCCAGGCCGTCGTGCCGTACGGCGAACCGGTCGACGCCGTGTTCGATGCCCTCCGACTCGTCGCCCGTACCGAGGGTTTGGTGCTCGACCCGGTCTACTCGGGCCGGGCCATGGCCGGACTCATCACCGGGGTCGCCAACGGCGAGTTCGACGATGAAGAGACCATCGTGTTCGTACACACCGGCGGCATGCCTGCGCTGTTCATCGAGCGCTACCGCGACCGCTTCACGGTCGCCTGACTGAGCACACCCGCAGAAGTTTCGTCGCTCAGGCCCTCTGACGGGCTCGAGCGACGGCCGTTCTCGATGTCGTCCTGAAGCTCCGTCGGTCAGGCCCTCGGACGGGCTTCAGCGACGAAACTTCGGCACGGTCCAATCCCCCAGCGCGCTCGCTCCGAATCAGGGGTCACAGCCAGCAACAAGGGGATCAGTTGTGTTCAGAGTCTTTCGGTCCAGTCCTTGGCGATCCTTTGCGGTCGTCACGGCTGTTCTCGCCACACCGCTCGCAGCCGCCTCGCCCGCCTCTGCACAGGGTCCAGGATTGGTGTCGACGTATATCGTCGAACTCTCCGACGTCGATGGATCGGGGGCCGGCGGTACTGCGACGCTGACGGCAAGCGGGTCTGACATTCGTATCGAAGTCACAGCCGACGGGACCTCTGCCGGGCGACAGCATCCGGTGGCCCTGCACCGGTCCAGCGACGAGGCGGCCCGCTGCCCGCGACCGAGCGATGATCGCAATGACGATGGTTTCGTCACCGGTACCGAGCTCACCCGGGTCACGGGCGATGCCGCACTGGCCGTGACCATCTCGGGGTCGACCGAATCCTCTGGGCTCTTCGATCTCGCACAGGCACCCCAGGCAGACGGAACGGGGCAGCTGCTGGTCGATCGGTCCCTGACTCCAGGAGACCTCGACATCGACGAGCTCGGAAGCCTCCGCCTCGTCATCTACGGCAACGATCTCAACTTCTCGAACCGGTACGAGGGCGCCTCTGCACTCCGCCCAGCCGAGGTCTCACTCCCCGTCGCCTGTGGCGAAGTCCGGCTCCGGAGCATCGACATCTCCGCTCCCTACGCGAGTGCCTCCGGAGCAGCGGGCACGGTGACCCGTCTGTACGTGTCCATCCTGCAGCGCTCACCGGAACCGTCCGGCCATGACTACTTCGTCTCGGAGATCGAGTCCGGTGCCTCCTCGATCGACGTGGTCTGGGCCATGGCCAGCTCGCCCGAATTCACCAGTCGATTCGGCCCGAAACTCGGTGAGTCCACCGGCGCCTGGGTCGACTTCGTCTACCGATCGATCTTCGGTCGCCGTGCCGACACGCCCGGCCGCCAGTACTGGATCAGCCAGATCGACCGCGGAGGACTGGAGCGGGAGGCGATGCTCTTCTACTTCGCAGAGTCGGCCGAATTCAAGACGACGACGGCCACCTCATGACCGAGACCGGAAAGGGAGGGAAACTCCACGGCCATCTGCGCGACGGGCTGGCGCTGGTCGGCGGCCTCGGGGTCGGCGTGGTGATCGCTCTCGGCGTCGGATGGTTCCGTTCCGGTGACGACGATTCCGATCTCGTGTATGCCGCAGATGACCGTGTCGTGTCGATCGGCGCACCCGACCTCGTGCCAGGAGCAGCGACGCCGAACGAAGCGATCGAGGAGTTCCTCGCCGCAGAGATCAGCGGCCGATCCATCGATTCGCTGGAGTTGCTCTCTCGGGACGACCGTCGACGGATTCGAACGACGACCAGTTGGGACCGGTCTCGGCGCAGTCGCATCGGCGAGATTCTCGCCTATTCACCGATCGACATCGAGATCGACGAGACCACGAGTTCGGCGACTGCCACGACGACGATGGAGCTCCGGCCTTCGCTCGATCTGATCAATGGGCTGACACCACCGAGTCTGAGCGCCGAGTGGCGTCTCGTCGAAGACGACGGTGTATCCGTGAACCACCTCG
>RCMY010003715.1_pt1 | contig 13399 bp, 11 predicted proteins | sample 2041341 | NCBI WGS metagenome assembly RCMY01 (sample SAMN09708234, study PRJNA481090) | Marine sediment metagenome, whole genome shotgun sequencing project. | reverse complement strand
CGGGTTTGGCTCGGCGCTCGACGTCGTGTCGCCGGCGGGGGGCCCCCGAATTCTGCCCGAGATCGGCAGCGAGCTCGTCGCCGGCTATGCCGACGCCACGCTGGACCGCCTGGCGTCGGGGCGCCGGCGCCGATAGACACCGGGCATGAGCGATGCACCGCGACAGACGCATGAGAGCTACAAGGTCCGGATCGGGGTGGCTGCCGGAGCCGGAGTGTCTGACGACCCTGGGGCGTTCGTCGAGCTCGTCGACGCGCTCGACGATCTCGGGTACGACTCGGTCTGGGTTCCCGACGTCATCACGACACCGACGCTCGATCCGATCGCGGCGCTTGCCGTTGCTGCCGGCCGACGACAGCGTCTCAAGCTCGGCACCCATCTCATCATCCCCGGGCGCAATCCGGTGCTGCTCGCGAAACAGCTCGCCACGCTCGATCAGCTGTCGGGCGGTCGTGTCTTGATCAACGCCGTGATCGGGCTGCGGCAACCGGCCGAGCTCGATGCCCAAGGAGTCGAGCCTTCTGCCCGAACGAGCATGCTCGAGGAATCACTCCAGATCATGCGGGGACTCTGGGCCGGCGACGCGGTCGAGTTCCACGGTGTCCACCACGACCACGACTCGGCCAAGCTCGCCGTCGTCCCGAAACAGCAGCCACTCGAGGTGTGGCTCGGCGGTCAGGCACCGGCGGCGCTCCGACGGTGCGGGCGAATCGGCGAAGGTTGGATGCCCGGACTGTGCACACCGGCCGAGGCGGCCGCCGGACGTGTCGTGATCGAGGAGGCCGCAGCGGAGGCCGGTCGCTCGATCGACCGGGAACACTTCGGGGTGAACCTCAACTGGGTCGACGGCGCGATCTCCGACAATGTTCGTGCCTCCATCGCTGCCCGCCGCACCGACCTTTCGGCCGACGAAGTCATCGCCATCGGAGCCGAGGGCCTTGCCGAACAGATCCACGCCTTCCTCGACGTCGGGTTCTCGAAGTTCGTGATCCGCCCGGCCGAGCAACCGGCCTCGTGGCCGGCTGCGGTGGAGTCGGTCGCATCGGTACTCGACCTCCAGAACTGAGACGAGGCCGAATCGGCCGGCGGCCCAATGCCCCTTACTGGTCGACGGTCGTCGACGTGGTCGAGGGCGTCGGGATCTCGATGTCGCCGCCACCGAGGTCCGACAGCTCTTCGGCGATCAGACGGACCAACAGGTCTTCGAGGGGAAGCTCCTCGTAGTCGACCGACTCGATGTCGCTCGACTCGCCGACGGCGGCACCGCCGACGCCGTAGCTGAGGAACACGAAGCGGGCCCCGGTGAACTGAGCGAGCTGGCGGAACACGTACTCGGCTTGATCATCACTGTCGGACGAGGCGATCGGGAAGATTCGGATGCCACGCTCGGCGGCGAACCGCACGCTGGCGTCGTACGGCTGGTCGACCTGGCGACCGACCTGGGGTGGCGCATCGGCGAGGAGGAACATGAGCTGCACCGTCGTTGCCGGGTCACGCCACTCCGGCTTGTCCAAGGCATCGGCCAACGCTTCGTCGAGGGCCTCGGGGTAGTCACCGCCGCCATCGGCGACGACGTCGGCCAGCGCAGCTTGGAAGTCTCCGACGTTGCCGGTGAAGTCGAACGTGCGGGTCACGTAGGCATCGCCTTCGTCTCGATAGACCGTCAGTGCCAGCCGCAGATCGATGGGAACGTCGAGCTCGGTGGCTCGCTGTGCGACCTCGTCGACGGTCGTCTTCAACCGATCGATCTCGTCCCCCATCGAGCCGGTCGCATCGATCAGGAACAGCACGTCCAGCGCAATCGCTCCGTCGACGCCACCGGGGCGATCGAGCTCGATCGAGGTCGATCCGATCGAGGCTGATTCGAGCGCCATCTCCGTTCCTTCGACTCGCATCACCAGCGGCTCGCCGTCCGAACGGCCGGGCATGGCCGACGGATGGACGAGTGCCACACCATCGGCTCCGGTGCGAACCGTGCCGAGCACGGAGCCGTTCTGGACGACCTCGACGACCGCACCGGCGACCGGCAGATCGTTCGAGCCGACCACCTGCACCCGGTGCTGCTCGCTCACGTCGAGCGCACGGACCGGGATCTCGAGATCGGCGATGCGATCGAGGTAGGCGAGATAGTCGTCGAACGAGGCGTTGTCGTCGATGCTGCCGGCACGGGGCGGGCCGGAATCGCCGGGCTCTTCCATGGTCAGACTGGCCTCGTCACCACCCACGGCTCCGCCATCCTCGGCGGCTCGAGTGGTGGTGCTCTCGGCCATCGCCATGTCGCCGTCGGCCTCGTCGCCACCGGAGTATGAGGCGGCGGCGTCAGCCGGACTGCCGTCGATCCATCCGCCGCCGCCCGTGGTGTCGTTCGTGGTCGGAGGCAACGACTCCTCGGTCGCGCCTTCACTCCCACCGGAGCTGCATGCTCCGGCGACGAGGAGGAAGCCCATCAGGAGGCAAGCAGGAGTCAGACGATTCGAACGCATACCACTCAGACGCATCCGATCAGGGGTCTGGTTCCCGAGGTCGGAGAGTTTCTGGACCAGCGCTCGTTCAATCGGCCAAGGCCGCGTCAATCGGCCAAGGCCGCGGCGACCGCGGCCTCGGCGTGCAGACGAGTCGTCGGGAAGAACGCCACAGACTCGCCTTCGGCATCGACCACGTCGTCCGGGCCGATCAGGAGTTCGATCTCGGTACAGCCGGCGATCACGCCCTTGGCCCCGTCGTCGATCATCCGACCGATGACGTCGAGGTAGGCCTCTTTGGAATCGTCGCTCACGATGCCACGAACCAGTTCCTGGTAGATGACGTCGTGAATGGTCTCGCGATCGGGGCCGTCGGGAATCCGCACGGTCAGGCCGTGCGCTTCGAGACGCCCACGGTAGAAGTCTTCTTCCATGGTGTAACGGGTGCCAAGGAGTGCCACGGTGTCGACCCCGGCGGCGAGCACGGCACGAGCCGTCGCATCGGCCAGGTGCAGGAACGGCACCGCGATGGCCGCTTCGATCGCAGGAGCAACCACGTGCATCGTGTTGGTGCAGAGAACGATCAGGTCGGCGCCCGCTTCTTCCAGACGATGGGCGTCACCGGCGAGCAACTCACCCGCTGCGCCCCACTCCCCTGCTGCCTGGAGTTCCTCGATCTGGGCGAAGTCGTAGGATCGAATGATCAGGTCGGCCGAGTGCGTTCCGCCGAGCGCCTCACGGACGCCCTGGTTGATCATCCGCTCGTATTCGACCGAGCTCTCCCAGCTCATTCCACCCAGCAGTCCGATCGTCTTCATCGGGCGAGTCTGCCAGCCGCGGTCGACCGAACGACAGGATCTGGCTGAGGAAGGTCTTGGTCCGCTCCCTGCGGATTGGTGAAACAAGCGCCGGCAGAGCCAGCGCCGAAAGATTTCACCAGGGGACCGCTGGCGAAACTGACTTCCACCAGAGGGCAACTCGTTAGTGTGCGGCGATGCTGTTCCTGAGTTGGCGCGAGACCATGCGACGCCTGCCCCGCGTGTTCGGAGGCCTGGTGTGTTTCGGCATCGGCGTTGCGCTGATGGTCCAGGCGGATCTCGGTCTCGGACCGTGGGACGTCTTCCACCAGGGGCTGTCCGATCTCACCGGCTACGGCATCGGCCCGATCATCACGATCGTCGGTCTCGTGATTCTGCTCGGCTTCATTCCCCTGCGCGAACGAGTCGGCGTCGGAACGGTGCTCAACGCCTTCGTGATCGGCCCGTCGGTCAGCCTCACACGATCCGTCGTCGAGCCCCCGGAGCCGATGCTTTGGCGGATCGCCTTCATGGTGGCCGGCCCCGTGATCGTCGCGATCGGATCGGGCCTGTACATCGGGGGAGGTCTCGGTCCCGGACCTCGCGACGGGATCATGACGGGCCTGGCCCGGAGAGGGATCAAGGTGTCGTACGCCCGCACGGGGATCGAGGTCACCGTCTTGCTCGCCGGGCTGTGGCTCGGTGGCACCGTGGGGGTGGGCACGATCTGGTTTGCTCTCGGCATCGGCCCGATGGTCGGATACTTCTTGCCCAAGCTCACGCTGGCCGACAGCTGACGGTCTCGACGACCGAGGTCAGCCGAGCCGGCGGAGCTCGGCATTGCGCACGTAGACGAACACGAACACGATGAAGGCGAGCGCTGCGACTCCGCTGATGGCGTCACCGGTCCCGACGACTTCGGCCAGGCTGCCGATCGCGAACGCTCCGATCGGCATGAAGCCCGCCTGCACCAAGGTGTACAACGACATCACTCGCCCCATCAACGGTTGAGGTGTCGTCGACTGGATGAGCCCCTGGTTCATGTTGATGTAGAACCCGCCGCCGAGTCCCATCAACAGGGCGAAGCCGCACAACACCGTGAACGAGGTGGTTCGGCCGATCAGGAACGTCATCGTCGATCCGAAGATCACGGCTCGCTGGAAGAGCGTCCCCTTGTTGGGGATGTCGCCGAGCTTCATCACGATGACCGAGGAGATCGCGATACCGAGCCCCATGAACGCGAGCGGAATCGCGGCGTCGCCGGCATCTCGCCCGAGCGATGTCTTCACATGCGCCTGCATCGTCACCATCACCGCGGGATTGACCGTGAGACTCGACACGACCAACAGGCCGAAGAGTGTGCGAAGGGCCGAGTCGTTCCACACGTGCCGAAACGCATCGAAGACCTCCGTGAGGATCTTGCGACGGTCCCCGGAAGGCTCGTGAGACGGCACCTTCAACCGCACCAAGAAGTACGCGCCGAGGAACATGAGGCCGGACTGGAACCAGAACGCCCCGGCAAACCCGAGCTGCGACTCGACGGTGTCGATCACCACCGGCCCGAAGATCAGCGACGCCGTCATGGCCAACGCGTTCACCGCGATCGCGCTGAACAACTGATGCTTGCCCACCAGCGCGGGGACCAACGACGCTCGCACCGGCGACCCGACCGACGCTGCGGCTCCGGCGAGGAGGGCGGCACCCACCGCCCATCCCAGGTTCAGTCGTCCCGAGCCGACGAGCAACGCGGTGGCTGCCATCACGGCACCGCCGGCGAACTGTGTGGACATCAACAGCTTGCGACGATCGATTCGGTCAGCCCACGCCCCGGCGTGGAGTGTGAGCACGAGCGCCGGAACACCCAAGGCCCCGATCACGAGCGCCTGGTCCGACTCACCTCCGTCGAGGTAGTCCAGCACGAGCGATCCGAACAAGAACCGTTCGGCGTTCGCCACCAGAAAGAAGGCAATGTTGTTGAACCAGAGGAATCGAAAGTTCCGCACCGACAGCGCGTTGCTCGACCCTGGGTTGGACGCCGGATCCCCGACGTCGAGAGAGGTTTGTGTCATCGGCCACATCGTCGCACGGCGAGGTCTCAGTGGCCCAATGCCGAACGTCCGCCGGGCCCGCTGCAGTCGTCGTCTACGACCTACTGAAGTGGCGCAGACGAGCCGACCACGTCGGCAACGTCGATCTGCGACCGTCGCTCACGCTTGGCACGGTAGAGCGAGGAGTCGGCCCGATGAAGCAATGACTGCGGCGTGTCACGAGCAACGCTGAGAGCCAGCCCGAAACTCGCGCCGACCTGCACCCCATCGAGATCGAGTGCGACGACGGCATCGCGGATCCGGTGCGCGACCTCGATCATTCCTCGCCCGTCGCCGACTCCATGCATCAGCAGAACGAACTCGTCGCCACCGATCCTGACCGCGACGTCGCTTCGACGAACCGCGCCGGTGATGACATCGGCGACGGCCTTCAGCAGCTGGTCGCCGACCGCATGGCCGAGCCGGTCGTTGACGGCCTTGAAGCCGTCGAGATCGATGTAGCAGGCCCCGACGCGAGTCTGGTCGCGAGCACACCGATCGAGGGCCATCGTCAGTGCCTCGTCGAGAAGGCGCCGATTCCCGAGCCCGGTCAGCGCGTCATGGCGTGCCTGATGCTCGAGCTGCTTGGACAGCAGATGACGTTCGGTGACGTCTCGACCCGTCACCACGATTCCGGCGACCTCGGGTTCGTCGAGCAGATTCACTGCGACGCACTCGATGTAGTGCGTGACGGCGTCCTCATCGACGACGCGGTAGGTGAACGGTCCGGTCTGGTCGCCACCATCTCCCAGGGTCATCACCTGCGACTCGACCAGTGCCCGATCGTGCGAGTGAATCATCGCAAAGAAGTCAGATCCGTCGCCGCCGCACGAGGCTGCCAGTCGTGCGCTCGATGGACTCGCGAACATCACCGACCCCGAAGCATCGATCACGGTGACCAGATCCTCGGCGTAGTGGAAGAGTCGGCCATAACGGGCCAATTCGTTCAGCATCCGACGCTCACGAGTCACATCGACCGTTGCCGCGATGGCGATCGGCGGGTCGATCTCCTCGATCGTGGCCGAGTAGCTCCGGACCCAGAGCTCGGCTCCGTCGGCTCGCTGCACCCGACGTTCGCTCTGAGATCCGTCCCCGCCGACTTCGCCCTCACCGGCCGTTGCGTCATCGTCCTCGTTCGGCGCGAAGAGGTCCGACACGCTGCGGCCGATGAGTTCCTCGGCGGACCCGCCGGCTTGGTCGGCGAAGCTCGAATTGCACCGCACGACCCGACGCTCCTCGTCGAGCAGCGCAAGACCCACGGGCGCGGTTTCGAACGTTGCATCGAGGACTTGTTCTGCCCGGTACCGCTCGGTCACATCGGTGAACGCGATCAGGACACCATCCCTGCCGTCAGCATCGGGGACACACGACATTCGGAGCAGCACACGATGACCGTCACGACGCGTCACGCCGATGACGGCATCGGACACCGTGCAACCGGTGGCACGAGCTCTGAGAACTGGTCGGTCTTCCAGTGCCAACGGCACACCGAACTCGTCGGTCACGTTCCACGGTGAATCTGAAAGCGACGTGCCGACCTCGTCGGAGGTGTAGCCCAGGATCGACCGTGCAGCGGGGTTCATTCGGTCGATGAGGCCCTCGGCATCGGTCAGAATGACACCCTGTTCGAGCGAGTCCAGAGACACACTGGCGAGTCGTTCGCTTCTGGCCAGCTCGGCCTCGATTCCTCGCCGCTGCTCCAGATGATCGACCTCGGACGTGACGTCGGCGAACACGGTCAGCCCGTGGGCGACCGACCCATCGGCCCCGAACACTGGGCGAGCATTGATGCTGAGCCACGTCGTCTCGCCGCCGTCCTTCTCATGACGAAGTCCCATGAGCGCACCGTCGACCGGCCGCTTGGTACGGATCGCCTCCATCACGGGAAAGTCTTCGCCCGGCCATGGCGAGCCGTCGACGCGGACAGCAGACCAGAACGGGTCGAGAACGTTGAGACCCACGAGGTCCGCCTTCGCAAGCCCGAGCACCCGCTCCGCTGCGGAGTTCCACTCGACGATCGTTCCGTCGGCGGCCTGGAGTATCACCCCTTCGGACATCGTCTCGAGAATCATCGTGCGTCGGCGTTCGGACTCGGCCACCGATGCGAACCACTCGACCTCGGCGGCACGAGCGAGCTCTTCTTCGACCATCTGGCCGAGGTGGACGAGGGACCGCTGCTGCCCGGATGTCAGGACACGAGGTCGGCGGTCGATCGCACAGATGGTTCCCACGGCGAAGCCACTCGGGTCGCTCACGACACAACCGGCGTAGAAACGAATGTTCGGATCACCCGTCACCAGCGGATTGTCGGCAAACCGAGCGTCGGCCGTTGCGTCCTCGACGACGAAGACCGCCCCCGGGCCCCCCTCTACGGCGTGTGAGCAGAACGAGATGTCTCGCGCTGTCTCGGCCGCATCAATACCGACTCGCGCCTTGAACCACTGGCGATCGGTATCGACCATCGAGACCAGCGCGATCGGCACGTCGAGAAGCTGGGCTGCCAGCTCGACCAATCGATCGAAACGCGACTCAGGAGGAGAGTCGAGAATGCCAAGACGGTTGAGCGCCTCGATCCGCTTGTTCTCATTCTTCCCCATGGGAGACTCAGCCACGTCACATCATCGACACCTGGCAATGCCCTATGAGTCGGAGTCGGCCAGGAGACCCCTGACCCATGCAGACGACCCCGAGCGACGACCTGTGCGGCGGGGCGAGAGGCGAACCAGACCTCGACGGCCTGGCTCGAGCCACTTCTCGCTGCGTGCCCTCGGCAGGATTCGAACCTGCGCTCACGCCTCCGGAGGGCGATGCTCTATCCCCTGAGCTACGAGGGCGGGGTACCGCAGCGTACCTCGGTCAGATGCCCTTACCGAACCGGTGCAGCACTTTCAGGATCGAAGCGGCCGGAACTCCGGCCGCGACGGCCATGGCCACGGGGACGCGGCGCTCGGTGGGCGACAACTTGAGCGTCTCGATCGCCGTTCGAACCGCTCGACGACGTTCGCCCATCGCTGCCTGAGCGACGGCCTGTTGGCCACGAATCCTCGCGAGCCCGGCGGGGTCGTCGTGGAACTCGGGGAACTTGTCGACCAGATAGCTGAGCGCTTCGTCGATCATGCGCCACCGTTCGAAGAAGAACGAAGCACCATGCCAATAGACCCGGACCAAAGGTTGTTCGGCGACGGCGAGCGGAGCGACTCGGGTGGCTCGAAGCAACCAGTCGTAGTCCTCGGCGTATCCGCCGGGAATGTCCTCGTCGACCTGGCCGATGGCGTCCCACGCCGCCGCGAGGAAGAGCGTGGCCGATGGGTGGACTTCGGTCATGCGATCACGGATGAATCCGGCGAAGTTCAGCTTGGTCGGATCGGGAAGTCGCTCGGTGTCTTCGTCGTCGAAGTTGATGTAGACGCCGGTGGTTGCGACGACTGCGGTCGGGTCGGCCCCGAGCGCAGCGAACTGCGCCGAGAGCTTCCCGGGGAGCCACTGGTCGTCATCGTCGCAGAAGGCCACCCACGGGTGGGACGCCTTGGAGACACCCGAATTGCGGGCGCCGGCGAGTCCGGGTTTGCGTTCGTTGGTCGTGACTCGGATTCGGCGGCCCGGTTCGTCGAGTTCGAGCGACCGGTCGGGCTCGGAGTGATCGAAGACGAGCACGATCTCGAGATCTCCACCCTGATCCTGGGCCATGACCCCGGCGATGGCTCGAGCAAGCAACTGAGGCCGATCGCGCGTGGCGATCACGACGGACACCGAACGGTCGGTCAGCGCCGCCGCTTTCGCTTCGGCCAACCGGCTGTCGAGCGAGACCACCGGAGTCGTGCTCATGACCCGAGAACGGGACCGCGATGCGGTTCGATGTCGTTCGGTGTCAACCGGGTGTGGATGCCGAGGAGATCGTCGAGGACCAGTCCGAGCTTCACCACACCGGAGGCCGCTTCGAGTTCTTGGCGAGGAATGGTGAAGGTCGAGGGGTCGGCGATGGCCTGACTCATCAGGACGTCGAACTCTTCACGTGTCGTTGCGCATTTCGCCAGTCCGTGCTGGTCGAGATGACGAGCGAATCGCAGTTGATGATCGTCGATGTGTTCCCCGAGCGAGTCGTCGCGCGGCACGACGATCGGCAGACGGCCGGCCATGCGTGCATCCATCACCGTCGATGGACCGCCGTGGCTGACCACGACGAGCGCGGAAGCGAACAGCCGGCGAAGTTCGTCGTGGGGAATCAGGTCGTGGCTTTCGATGTTCGCCGGGGCGTCGACCGTTCCACGCTGCACGATCACTCGGTAGCCGGTGTTCGCCGCCGCCCAGCCTTCGGACCACTCGACCAGTCGTTGGAACGGATGGTGGTCCGTTCCGACAGAGATCACGATCATTTGATCCTCGGACACTGGCAATTTCGCTTCGGTGAGGGACATGGTCCGTGCCTTCATTCGACTTCCAGAGAGGCGGCGGGCATCAGTAGAGAGGACCGACGAGCTGGCTACCCGGGTAGAGGTGCGCTTGTTCTGGCCACTGGACACAGAATCTCGACGTGAACGGTTGCACGAGGCGACCGGTCATCGTACGGGAATCGATTCGGTCGTAGACCTCGAGGTACACCGTGGGAATCTTGCGGATCTTTGCGGCGATGAAGAACGGGACGGCAACGCCGGCACCGTTGGAGATGACGACGTCGGGGTGCCAGTCGGCAAGCACCTTGTGCGCCAACAGCATGTTGCGCAGGGTGTTGGGGACGTTGCGCGTCGTCGGGTGGTGAGCCGGAATCAGATGCTCGCCCTCGAGCTTGGACTGGGCATCGGGCAGATCGAAGGTCACCCAGCGTCGCTCGTGATTGGCCCACCAGGGACGCAACTGGAGCAGCTGCGAAAGATGTCCGCCGGAAGAGGAGACGAACAGCACGCGCCGAGGTGCGCTGGGGATCCGATGCACGGTGGCCGCCTCGGTCATTTGGTCAGTCGCGCTCATGCCAACCTCTCGAATCCATCGAGGGCGCACACGGCGAGCAATGCATCGGCGCCCGCTGGTGCGCCGTCGGTACCGACTGCATCGAGCAGATCGGTTCCTGCAGACGCGTAACGCTGGTCGTCGGCGGAGGCAGCCGCCGTCGCCCCTTCGCGCAGACGGTCTTGGACGGCAGCGCCCGAATCACCCTCCAGGAGTCCGAGATAACCGAACTCGACGACGGCACAGAACTCGGCTGCCTCGGCAGCCATCGATGGTGCGACCGGCTGATCGTCGCCACCTGCCAGGTCGGTCGAGAGTCCGTCATCGGACTCGACCACCGGCTCGGGCTCGTCGGCCTGCGCTTCACCACCACCGTTGGCGGGGTCGCCCCCGATGGCGGTCTCACCTTCGGGTGGCACGGTGGGGTCGGCACCTTGATCGGCGTCGACGGCACTCGTTCCATCGCCATTCGAATCGACATCTTGCGACTGTTCGTTGCCAACGGTGTCCCCCGGCTCGTCGCCGGAGGAAGCTATCGCACCGTTGCCGGATTCGGCTTCGGAACCGGAGCAGGCCGCAACAAGCAGAGCGGCAGAAGCAAGAACTGGGAGGAGGAGGCGGCAAGTTCGAGGCACGGTCATCACCATCCTTTCGGCTGTTCGAACCTAGGGTTTAGGGTTCGCATAGTCATGACGAAACCGAGAGCGAATGAGTCGCGGATCACCAGGCCCAGAATCGAATGAGCTCGAGTGGGTGCGTTCCGTCCTCGGCGGCGAAGGAAGCGGGCCTGCCCGCCCGTACCTCTGTCGACCGGGCCTCGACCAGCCCGAACTCCTCGTTCCGCTGAGGCCACGGCGCGTCGCTGCCGGATCGATGCGCCGCTATCACGACGACCGGTCGTGGAAGCAGCGAACCCTCGTCCTGGCCGGCCAGGTGCTCGGGCGGACCGGGGCCCTCGATCATGCGCCCGGTGATCGCACCGACCTCGCACCGTTCGCCTTGATCGAACAGCTCGCCGTTCTGCTCGGCGAACCCGAACTCATTCCCGCCGTGGGGCTCGGACCCCGACGCCGCAACCGCAAGCCGGTCGTGCAGCTCCTCCGCCCGGGCGGTCAGACGGTCGGCTTCGCGAAGGTCGGTTGGTCGCCGTTCACGACCGAACTCATCACCAACGAGGCCCGATGGCTCAAGCACGTCGACGGCCGGATGCCACCCGGAACCAGCGCGCCACCGGTGTTGGTCGACGAGCAGCTGGGAGATGTCCACGTCGTCGTCACCGGTCCGGTCCACACGCCGGCATTCGCCCGACAGCGCGGCCCTCTCGGCTTCGAGACCCTCGCAGCAATCGCCCGGCTCGGGACCAATGAGACCACGACACTCGACGACCTCGAGATGCTCGCCCAGTTCGCCGATCTCGGCCTCGACACCGTCGTGGATCTCGATCGGCTCGTTCGTGGGCGCTCCGACCTCACCCTCGAACTCGGACTCTGGCATGGCGACCTCACGCCATGGAACACCGCAACCTCGGGCAGCACCACCGGGATCTGGGACTGGGAGTTCAGCGACGACCATCGCCCCGTGGGCTTCGACGCGCTGCACATCGCCTTCGAACTCGTTCGGCGGAGTGGTCCCGACCAGGAGTCCGCGGCGATCACCTCGATCGAAGGCCGAGGGCCGTCGATGCTGTCATCGGTCGCCGATGTGCACGCGGCCGAGGCGATCATCGACCTCTACCTCTGTGAGCTGCTCGCGCGGGAGCGCCGCCTCGCCGGCGAAGGTTGGGAACCGGCCCACCTCGGACCGCTCGAGCAACATCTGATCGACACGCTCAGGCGTCGAACCGACAGTCGATGAGCACCACCGCATCGAGCCCCGAATCGACTCCATCCCGCCCGCTCGGCTCCCAACAGTCCACCGCTGCGGCCTCGTCACTCGCCCTACTCGGCGCGGTCGTCACGACCGTCGCCAACTTCGTCATCGCCATCCTGGTGTCCAGTTCCAGCAACGCGCTGGCCGGTGTGTTCTTCACCGCAACCGCCGTGGCGACCATTCTCGGCAACTCCGCAAGCCTGGGAACGATGACCGGGCTCGTCTACTTCCTTCCCCAGGCCACCCGCGGAGAGACACCGAATCCACGCGCCCTCGTGATGCTTGCGCTGCAGCCGGTCATCGTGCTTTCGGTGGCCCTCGGATTCACCCTGCTCGCCATCGCCGGGCCCTTCAGTCGCCTCGTCTCCGACGATTCCGCCGGCGATCTCGCGTCGATGCTTCGAGTGTTCGGTGTGGTCGTTCCCGCCTGGGCGATCACCCAGGCCCTCCTCGGAGCGACCCGAGGACTCGGCACGATGGGCCCGACCGTGGGTGTCGGCCAACTGCTCCGCCCCGGCGGCCAGATCGTTCTGCTCGGGCTGCTCTTCTGGCTCGGCGACCCTACGGCAACGGCGATCGCCATCGCCTGGGGCATCCCGGTCATCGCCGGACTCGCGGTCGCCATCGTCTCGGTCGGCAGGCTCGGAGGCTGGCAGCACCACGGCCCGGCCTTGGTCCACCGCCGAGAGTTCTGGGACTACACACGGTTCCGCGCGCTCTCCACCACGATGCAGATCGCGCTCGAGCGCATCGACGTCATCGTGATCAGCGCCCTTCTCGGGTCCGGGCCAGCCGGTGTGTACGGATCACTCAGCCGCTACATCTCGGCCGGCAACTTCTTGATCTTCTCGGTGGCTCAGGCGATGTCGGCTCACCTACGCCGAGCCATCTCCAACGAGAACATGAAACGAGCACAACAGTTGCTGCAACGGACGACAGGATGGGTCGTCGCACTCGCCTGGCCGTACTTCATCGCCGTCGCGTTCAAGGCCGAGCCGCTGGCGGAGCTGATCAATCCTCGGTTCGGCGACGACGCGAACATCCTGCCGATCCTTGCCATCGGCATGATGCTCAGCGCCTTCGCCGGCCCCATCGACCTGATGCTCTTGATGCTCGGACGAAGCAAGGCCTCGCTTCTCGCCATCACGCTTGCCATCATCACCGACCTCGTGTTGCTCGCCCTGCTTGCACCGCCGTTCGGACTCGTCGGAGCAGCGATCGCCTGGGCCGCAGGTGTGGC